>Ga0081455_10007647_pt1 | contig 11350 bp, 11 predicted proteins | sample TabmetS3T2R1_FD_70207 | JGI IMG/M metagenome (GOLD analysis project Ga0081455, IMG submission 70207) | Tabebuia heterophylla rhizosphere microbial communities from the University of Puerto Rico - S3T2R1 | ecosystem: Host-associated > Plants > Roots > Rhizosphere ...
TGTCACCCAACACATAGGCGGCATAGCCATGCGCGGCTTCGTGCAAGGTGATGGCGATGATGACCGGCAGCACCCAAGTCGAGGCGGTATAGAGCATTTCGGGTGACATGGCTTAGGCGCCGATCCATGAGGCCGCAACGCTGCGGGAAAAGGGGGGTGGCCTTTGTTTGCAGACATCCGACCACCGTTGCGGCCGGGAGCTTGGCCAATTGCCCCTGGTCCGTCAATTGTCTCGGGGCGCACAGGGTCGGACGTAGCGGCCCAGATCGTCGCCCTCCCACGCGCCAGGCTTACGACGCACTTCGACCACCCTGGCCTCGAAGCCGGGCTTGCGTGCCGAGACCACTCCGGCGCGGTTAAGGGCTGCGCGGCTCGGTTTGCTGCCGCGACCACAACGCTGCCCGCATGACCGCGCGCTCGAGGAAACATTTCTGCTGCATCAACCGCGGTACTCAGGGAGTGGCGACTGCGGCGTGAGAACGGCCCACGGACGGTACCTGCGGCAAGGCGGAGAGGAAGGCGCCGCTCTGCGCGCGCTCGCAAGCGCATTCGGCCACCTTCAGCTCCAACTGCTCAGTGAGCGAATTCGCCGTCTTGCGCCATGAGCTCGACGTGAAAGCCCCCGCCCCGGAAGCAATCGCCGTGGCGGACGGCCGCCCCTTCGGGGAGAGCCATGCCTCGCAGGCTCTTGCCTGTTTGATTTTGTGCGCTGCGTCGACCACCCCCCGCGGCCCACGGTAAATCCAAAAGCTTCTCAGGGTCAGCCGCCCGTGCTCTCGAACTGCGGCGGCGGGCGGCCGAGGCTTTCAACATCTCGCTTGCTGAATAATAACGGGTGAGGCCTGAGACCGCACCTGGACAAAAACCCCGAGCCGTCGATCAGTGGCTTCTATCAACAAGGGAGAGCCTTCCGCGTCCGTCCTTTTGCCCAACCTGCTCGCTCACCGTCTCGTGATTTGTGTGTCGGGCCAGGTTTGCGCAAAACCTCCCCTGTGGGGGACCCGTACGTTGCGTTCTCGAGGGCAGAATGAAACGCGAGCGTCCAGCAGATGATATTCGGCGTTGGGCCATCAAGGCGCGCCTGCAAGGGATGCCGAGCCGCGAAATCGCACTAAGCCTTGACCGAAGTCATGAAACGATCAAAGGCTATCTTGGCAGTTGTGGTGGCACCATCGAAGGCACCTATTATTTGAACGCGCTGACGGCCAAAGCGCTCTTTAGCGAACAGGAACTGTTGGAGCTCGGCGCGGTTTGGAACGGGCGCTGCTGGGTTGGTCCCGGTTGCAGCAAACGCGAGGTCTAACACCACCACGGGGCTGACGGGGGAAACCAGCCTACTGCCCAACGGGCTCGAGCGCGCTGCGATGCGGCTGTCCACTGCCATCCCGGTCCGGTCGCTCGACTTTGGCGGACTGTCCCGTCTCAATCGGTCCCTGCGGTGCAAGCGGCGTGGAGTGGGGCGCGGGCCCTGTGCCTCCGTCGGCGGCTTGGCGCGGCATAACCCCAGGCGTGGGCCGCGGAGGTGGGGGCGCCGCCGGGAGAGGTGTTGATAACGGGCGCCGACGGCATCCGTCCGGTTCGCTGCGCGCCCGCACAAATTCCTGAAACCTTGCAAATTTCACCGACTGTGGTGTGCCGGCCATAGCTTTCCCGGTCGGAATATACGATGCATGCCACATGCGACCATGGCCTCGAGTGTTGCAAACGGTCGCGCTGCTCGTGCTCTCCCTCACGGTGGCGGCGCACCCGCTCGTGCGCGCCCTCGCGCTGGCCCACGCCGCAGGCATGCCGGCGACCGCCGAGGCGGTCGTCATTTGCACGTCGCATGGTGCGGTCGTCATCGATGCGCCGACGGGAGCGCCCCGGCCCGGCAAAGAAGGCCCAGCGTGTCCCTGGTGCGCCGTCGCTGGAGGCTCGGCGGGAAAGCTCGCCGCGCTCGCCGCCAGCCAAATGGCTCACTTCGAAGGGCCTTTGCTGCGCCAGAATTTGCTTGCTGCGCTGCCCTCAGACGCGCCGCCCGCCCCCGGCGATTGGCCGGCGCACGCGCCGCGCGGACCACCAGGGGCACGAAGCGCCTGAGCCGCGGCGTATCTACAAGTCATTCGCTTCCTGTGTTGTTGCGGAGAGTCTGGCACCGCCCATGCTGTCACTTCGCCTTAGGGACCACCCTCATGTCGACCAAGTTCATGATCACGGCGGCCGGGGCAGCGTTGCTGCTCGCCCAACCTGCGTTTGCCCACCACCCAACTGGCGTGGGTTCGACCGGCGGCGCCGGCCCAATCAACACCATCAGCGCCTCCCCGCTCGATAAGGGGGAAACGGCGGCCTCAATCGCATTCGAGTGGATCAAGTTCGACCCTTTGAGCAATGCCTTCCTGGCAAACTTCGGGGCCACGCACGGCCACGACGTCCATGTTCACAGCCTGTCATCCATTATGGCGCCGGCCATTTCGTTTGGTTACGGGCTCACGGCCGATTTCACGATCAGTGCACGCTTGCCAGTCGTTGTGCGTACCGACATCAAGGAGGCCGCGCACGAGCACGAGGACGGTGTCACAACAGGTACGGTCGAATTCCTCGGTGACTCAGCGGGCATCGGTGACCTCACACTGCTGGGCCAGTATCGCTTCTACAACAATCGCGCGACGCGAACAGAGCTGGCGCTTCTATTGGGTGTCAAGGCCCCAACTGGCGTGACCGACCGCCATGCCGACAACGGGGAACTGTTCGATGCCGAGTTCCAGCCCGGTAGTGGTTCTTGGGATGGGTTGTTCGGTGCCGCGGTTACCAAGCGCATCGGGCCATGGTCCTTTGACGCGAACGTCCTCTACGTCCTCGTGACCGAAGGCACGCAGAACACCGATCTCGGGGATCGCTTGCTTTACAACGCTGGCGTCTCGTACCGCCTGATGCGCGGAACATCGGAAGCGGTGGCACCCATGAAGCTGGGCGCGCTGCCGGACCCGATGTGGCATAGTGGACCGGGCACGCATAAGCACAGTCACGTCCATCAGGAAGCCTCGACAAGTCCGTCTCTCGACTTGGTGCTAGAGCTCAACGGTGAATGGCACGCCAAGCAGGTCGAAAGTGGCGTCAAGGACCCGAATTCGGGGGGCAACACGCTTTTCCTTGCACCGGGCTTGCGTTATTCCAAGGACAACTGGTCGAGTTTTCTGTCCGTCGGCATTCCCATCATCAACGATCTCAATGGCATCCAGGCGGAGCCCGAGGTGCGCGTCATGACGGGCGTGTCGGTCACGTTCTGAGCCGGTGGCGCGGCACAGCCGCAGACGCGGGCTGACGCTGGTCCAGATGAGGCGGGGGAGCACGCCCCAGCGCATGCGGAGTAGTGTACTCTTATTTTGCTCAACGGCGGGTCACGCTCCTAGCCGGGCGCCGGTCCAGCAAAAAAAGCGTGCACCATTTCGGCCGCGACAGGGATCAATCACATGCCCTGGGGCGCGAGCTCCGCGCGCCCCGTGAGCGAAAGTCCCCGAATTAGGGGATGGCCAAAGACGTCCCGATCGCCTCTGGTCCTTCCGCATCTGGACCAAGGACTCGGGCTCATTGCGAAGCTTGCTCCGGCGCTGCGCGTCGGTGCGCCGCCCATCGCGTCGCGATCGGGGGCATGATCCCTGGGCAATTATGGACCCGCCCCATGCGCGGCAATGCCAATGAAGACCTATTGCGCTTTGTACTGGTGATCGCATTTCTGTTGGCGCTGGTGGCCATCATGACCGTCGTTGCCTTCATGGTGCGCCCCTAAGGCGCGCCGGTTGCAGCGTGGTAGCAGCATGGGGCCGTCAAGGATGAGACGCCGGGTGGCAAAAAGCGCGCGCTAACCGTCAGGGACCCGTGCCTTCCCCAGCGGCGCAGCTGGCGCGCGCCACAGCGCAAGCCCAGGATATGTGGTGTCTGATCCATACCCCGATTGGATGCTGCCCGCAGGCTCATGCCGACGCGGCTCGCCGAGGTTGGTCGAGAGGGCATTGCAGGACCGTGCGCAACGCCACAGCCAAGATCCTGGAGCCGCGGCCCCGCGACATCGGACAAAGCACTAGGCGTTGCCAGCAAACAGGGACATAGAATGAGGCTGGTGTAGCCCGGCGGTCAGATCAGGGAGAAACAGCGCATGGAACCTGTCGCCTCGCGCAACATCAAGTTCGTCAGCCATTCTGAGCTTGGAGGGCGCGGCGACGGCGTCCAGGTGATGGTGCACCGCGGCTTTGCCTACATCGGTCACGGTTTCAGCAATGGCATTAGCATCGTCGACGTGCGCGACGCAAAGAACCCCCGCATGGTCGATTTCATCGCCTGCCCTGCCGGCACGCGCGCCATCCACTTACAGACGCATGAGGACCTGTTGTTGGCGGTCAACGCTCCGAGCGTGTGGACCATGCAGGAATTTCAAGACGACAAGGCTTATTTCGGTGGCTCACCGGCCGACAAGCTCAAGGACCAGAGCCGCTTCACCTCCGGCATCCGCATCTATGACATCTCCAAGCCCGACAAGCCACGCGAGATCGGCTTCATGCCGGTCATCGGTTTGGGCCCGCACCGTATCTGGTACACGGGGGGTCGCTACGCCTATGCCTCGATTCATTTCGCCGACTTCACCGACCACATCTTCGCCGTCATTGACGTTTCCGATCCGCGCAAACCGGAGCTCGCGGGCCGCTGGTGGCTCCCCGGCATGTGGCATGCCGGCGGCGAAACGCCGAGCTGGCGTCAGGGCAAACGCTACGCGCTGCACCATGGCTTGGTCGCGGGATCGATCGCTTATACGGCCTGGCGTGATGGCGGCCTGAGCGTGCTCGACCTCGCCGACCCGGCCAACCCGAAGCTTCTGGCGTGGCGCAACACGGATCCTCCGTTCGGCGGGGGCACGCATTCGCCGTTGCCGCTGCCCGACCGCAACCTGCTGGTGCTTGCCGACGAGCCGACCTCCGCCAACTGCACGGAGGGCTTGCGCTACATATGGATGTTCGATGTGCGCGAGCCGAGCAATCCCGTGAGCATTGCCACCTTTCCGCAACCGGCCGAAGCAGACTATTGCAGCAAGGGCGGCAACTTCGGGCCCCATAACCTGCACGAAAATCGCCCGGGTGCCTTTCAGAGCTCGCGCCTCATCTTTGCCACCTACTACAATGCCGGCGTGCGGGCCTACGACATTGCCGATCCATTCCGCCCACGCGAGGTGGGATTTTACGTGCCACCCAATCCCACCCGCATGATGGATCCGCGACCGAACAGGCCGCAGGTGATTCAGTCCTGCGACTGCTATGTCGATCCGAGCGGGCTCATGTATCTGACGGATCCCAATGCTGGCCTCAACATCCTGCAATTCGAGGGGGCACTGACGCCCTAGGCGGCGCGGGGTAAACGCGAGACCTGCCATGGCTGGTTGACACCTTGGCCTTTCACCGGGATCCTGGCGAGGTGCCCCGTGTTCGCAGGAGGGTCGCATGGCTGATGTGCTGCCGCTCAAAACGAGAGGCCTACGCGAGCAGGTTTCCGCGGAGGAATGGGAAACGCGCGTCGATTTGGCCGCCTGTTACCGGCTGGTGGCGCTCTACGGCATGACCGACCTTGTCTACAATCACATCACCGCGCGCGTGCCCGGAAGCGACCACGTTCTGATCAATCCCTATGGCATGCTCTACGAGGAGGTCACGGCGTCGAGCCTGATCAAGATCGATCTCGACGGCAACGTCGTGCTGCAACCCGAACACGATTACTCCGTCAACGCGGCCGGCTATGTCATTCATAGCGCCGTGCATAGCGCGAGGCACGATGCGGAATGCGTGATCCACACGCACACCCGCGCCGGCACTGCCGTCAGTGCACTCGCCGAGGGCTTGTTGCCGCTGTCGCAGACCGCCATGCGTTTTGCCGGTCATCTTGCCTACCACGACTACGAGGGACCCGCATTCAATCGGGGAGAGCGCGAACGTCTGGTGGCGGACCTGGGCAGCAACAATGCCATGATCCTGCGCAATCACGGTTTGCTGGTCTGCGCACCGACGATCCCGCAGGCATTCAATCTCATCTATTGGCTGGAGCAGGCCTGCAAGATCCAAGTCGACATTCTGTCCTGCGGCCGGGCGCTGCATCTACCGCCGCACGCGGTCGTGACGGGCACGGCCGACGCCCTGTCCGGCAGCGAGATTACGCTCAGCAACGAAGCCAGCACCAATCCGCACGTCAAGAGCGGTGCCCAGAAGGGGCAGACCGGCTACGGCCTGTTGGAATGGCCTGCGCTGAGGCGCCGGCTTGACCGCCTGGACGCCTCTTACGCCGAGTGATCAGGGCATCGTCCCAATGCTCAGTAGATGGTCACACCGCTGTCAACCGATAGGACTTGGCCCGTGGTGATCGCGGACTCATCGGATGCCAAATAGACGGCCATATCGGCCACATGAATTGGCTGTCCCATACCGAGCAGATGGCTCGCGGCTAGCTTGCTAACGTTCTTGTTGGCAGCGAGAAGGCGTTTGACGCGCGGCGTCAGCGTCACCGAGGGAGCAATGGCATTCACCCTGATCTTGTGGGGCGCATATTCGACCGCCATGGACCGAGTCATGGAAGCAACCCCGCCCTTGGCCGCCGTGTAGCAATCTCGTCCAGGCAAGGCCATCAGGGCAACATTGGACGCCATATTGATCACCGAGCCACCCCCTGCCTTGATGATGTGCGGGATGGCAACCTTGCTGCAGAGAAAGGTGCCAAACAGATCGAGCTTGATGGCACGCCAGAACTCTTGCTCCGGTGCTTCGGTGACCGGGCCATCCTCCAAGGTCGAACCACCGGCGTTGTTGTGCAGAACATCGAGTTTGCCATAGCGGGCGAGGGTCTCCGCCACGGCGTTCTCGACGCTTGCCCGTTCCGTGACATCGCAATGGATGAAATGGCAATCGCCGCCGGTATTGGCCGCCAATGTTCGCGCCGAGTGCGCGGCGGCTTCGCCCGCCGCCACATCAATGTCGGCCACCACGACCTTGGCCCCCTCCTGGGCAAAGCGCTCCGCCGTTGCCGTACCGATGCCGCCGCCGCCACCGGTGATGAAGGCGACTTTTCCTGCCAGTCGAGCCATTGCTTGCCTATCTCCTTCTGAGGATCCCAAGACTATTCTGGCGTGACCTCGCTGTCCTTCTTGGGCATGAGATCATAAGGCAGTTGAAAGCCCGGCATCGCCTTGAGCCGCCCTGACCAGGCTTCGAGGTGCGGCCAACGGCCAATGTCCATGCCGCCTTCGGCCATGAACACCATACGACCCCAGCAACCGATATCGGCGATGGTGCAGGTGTCCCCAACCAGCCATTGCCGCCCCGTCAGCGCCTTGTCGATAAAGCTCAACGCCGCCTCGGCGAGCGGCCGGAGATGCGCCATCACGGCGGGATCTACCGCGCGAAAGCGGCTGAAGTGGCGCACGCGAGCGACATTGGTGATGGCGTCCGCTTCCCAGGAAAGCCACTCGCGGGCTTGCCACCGATCCTGTTCGGTGTGGCCCTCGAACAAGCCCGTGACCCGGGCGAGGTAATCGAGGATCACGTTTGATTGCACGATCGTCAGCCCCCTGTGCCGCAGCACAGGCACCTGCGCGTAGCGGTTGATGGCAAGGTGCCCCGGCAGATGCTGCGCGCCGGTCTTCAGATTGACGGTTCGGAACGAGAACGGCAGGCGCCCCAGCGCTAGAAACAACATGGGTTTATAGGACGAGCTTGACGTGAAGCTCCCATAAAGGGTGATGCGGTCGTCCATGGGCGCTTCCGTCCTCGCGGTTCTGTTGCGGACTAGACTTACCACGCCGAGTGGCGCCGGACCTATGTCCCTCTATACTCGAGCGCGTGATCATCACCTCCAGGGAGGCTCGAATGCAGCTCGGTATTGCGCTGCCCTTGATTGATACGGGAGGCGATCCCGCGACGGTGCGCGATTTCGGCCAGGCGGCGGAGGCGCTGGGCTACGATCACCTCGCCGCGCCAGACCACGTGCTGGGCGTGAACGTGGCGAGCCGCCCGGACTGGGGTCAACGCAACACATCACAGGATTTCTTCCACGATCCTTTTGTGATGTTCGGCTTTCTCAGTGCATGCACGACAAGGATCGGGTTCTCGACGCAAGTGATGATCCTGCCGCAGCGGCAGACGGCGCTGATTGCCAAGCAGGCGGCCTGCCTCGACGTCCTGTCGGGCGGCCGTTTTCGCTTCGGTATCGGCATCGGCTGGAATCCGGTCGAATACGTGGGCCTGAATGAGGACTTCCACAATCGGGGCAAGCGTTCCGAGGAACAGATTGACGTCTTGCTCAGGCTGTGGGCCGAGCCGCACGTCAGCTTCAAGGGTCAGTGGCACACGATCGAGGACGCCGGCATCAATCCGTTGCCGACCCGGCGCAGAATTCCCCTCTGGTTCGGCGGTCACGAGGATGCAACGCTGCGACGGATCGCCCGGTGGGGGGACGGCTGGATCATGCTCGCGCATGCCTCGGGAGCCGCCGCCAATGCGCAATTCGACAAGCTGCGCGGTTACGTCAGTGCGGCCGGGCGCGATCCCACGTCGATCGGTCTCGAAGTCTGGGTCTCCACGGGCGAGGGCGACCCCGACGAGTGGCGCCGGCAGTTCTTGGCCTGGAAGCAAGCCGGCGTGACCCATGTCACGGTCAACAGCACCTATAACCGCGGACCGCACAAGCGCATCACCGGCAAGACCTTGGCGCATCACATGGCTGCGATGCAAAGCTACCGCGATGCAGTGGCCGACTTAATTTGACGTGGGTGCCGCAGTGGAGGGGTCATCGGGCCGCCGGAAGCGCCGGGAAGACGTCGACCTGCTGGGCAATAGTTTGTGTCGGCAAGCGCGTGATTTGGGCCGCGGGCGCATGGCCCCGCGACATGGGCAGCCTCCCACGCCGTTTGGACATAGCGCAAAAGCCTTCCCCGCCCGTTTCTCCTTGCCCCTCACGGGTCCTCAACTACACTACTCGCGTAAAACGGCGTCCGGGACAACGGCAGCCGGTAGAGAACGTCGTGGGACGCGCGCGTGCCACGGCCGGAACGTCATGGGAGGACGATAATGGGCAAAATGCGTGCGCAGCCGAACCAGCTGCGGCGATCGCTGTTGGTCGGCGGTGCCGCCGCCATTTTGGCACCGCGCAGCGCTCTCGCTCAGGCCAGCACCGGTATCCGCATTGGCGTGCCCACCAAGACCTATTGGCCCACGATCGTGTGCGAAACCGCGCTCAGACAAAAGTTTTTCGAAAAGGAGGGCATCAAGGTCGAGCTGACGATCTATCGCAGCGGCGCGGAAGGTTTCGAGGCCATTGCCGCGGGCGCCACCGACCTCATCCTCAACTCCTCCTCTTCGGTCGCGGGCGGCCTCTTGAAGGGTGTGAACGTGCGCTGCGTCGCCAATGGGGCCAACGGCTACTACGGCTGGTACCTGGTGGTAAAAACCGATTCGCCCATCAAGAGCCTCGCTGAACTCGCCGGCAAGAAAGTGGGCATCACCTCGGCAGGCTCCGGCAGTGACATCTGTGCTCGTTGGACGCTCGCCGAACACAAGCTCGACTTCACGCGGGTGCCGCTCGGCGGTGGCGGCCTGGTCCCCAACCTGTTGACCGGCAACATCGATGCCACGGTGCTGTACTCACCCCTCACCTATAAAGTGATCGATGAAAAGGTGGCGCGCCCGATCATTGATTTCGGTGAGGCCATCCCGCCCCATTCGACGGCAAGCTGGATCGCCAGCGATAGAATCATCAAGGAGCGACCCCAGCTCGTGCAGAAGGCGCTCAACGCCATCTATGGTGGGCTCGCCTACTTGTCGGCGGATGCCAACCGTACCACCGCCGTGAAATTGGTCGCGGAAATCGATGAGATCCCCGAGACCATCGCTGCGCGCGAGCTCGACGGCAACATCAAGCACCTGTCCAAGACGGGCGAGATGAAGCTCGAGTGGATGGAGCGTGCCCTCGAGATGGCACGGCTGATCGGCATGAAGGAGCTGGCGCCCGCTCAGGATATCTTCATCGACCAGTTCAAGCCGGTGCCGACGGCGGCCTGAGCAGGTGACGTGTTAGGACCGCGCGTGCCAAAGTGCGCTTGACATGACACGGGTCCAAATTGTCGCCACCCGGCTGGCGCTGCTGGCCCTGGTGCTCGGCGCCTGGGAAGTGCTGCCGCGTTTGGGCGCCATCAACGCCCTGCTGCTGCCGCCGCTCTCGCAGGTACTCACAACGTTGGTCGAACTCCTGGGCCGCGCCAACGTGCAGGAGGCCGTCGCCGTCACCGCGCTGGAAGTGATCGTCGCCTTCGTGATTGCCGTTCCGCTAGGCGCGCTGGCCGGCATCGTCATTGCCGAGAACGACTACTTGAACGAAATCTTCAAGCCGATGCTGTTTTATGTGTTCAGCATCCCAAAGTCGATTTTCCTGCCGATGTTTATTCTGGTGTTCGGCATCGGCTTTCAGCAAAAGGTTGCCTACGCCGCCTTCACCACGGGCTTCGTCGTGCTGATGAGCGCCACGGCGGCCGTGGAGTCGGTCAAGCCCGATCACATCCTGGTCGCGCGCTCCTATGGTGCCACGCAGGCGCAAATTCTCTGGCGCGTCTACGTGCCGAGCATGCTTCCCTTTTTGCTCGAGACCCTGCGCATTTCCATGATCTTCAACTTCACCGGCGTGATGATCGCCGAAATGTATGCCTCGCGCACCGGCATCGGCCACCTGATTGCCAACTGGGGGGAGAATTTTCAGATGCCGCAGTTGTTTGCCGGGGTCATCGTGCTTTCGGCGGTCGCCATCATCTTCAACGAGGGCGTGCGCGCCCTGGAGGCCCGATGCAGCACTTGGCGAACGTGACCGAGCTCAGCCGTCGCCGCGAAGCGCCCGCCATCGAAGTCGAAGGCCTGAGCCATGTGTACGCGGGTCCGGACGGCGGCGTCCCGGCGCTCGTCAATATTACGCTCGCCGTCGGCAAGGGGCGCTTTGTGGTGATCGTCGGCCCCAGCGGTTGCGGCAAGACCTCGCTCCTGATGATGCTGGCGGGGCTACGCCAACCCTCCCAGGGCGCGATCACCTGCCTCGGGCGGCCGATCCCGAAGCCCGATCCACAGCGGGTCGGGGTGATCTTCCAGGAGGCCAGCCTGTTTCCGTGGCTCACCACGCTCGACAATATCGAGTTTCCCTTGAGCCTGCGGGGCATGCCGCGCGAGGAACGCCGGCGCCGCTCTCAGGCCATGCTCGGCCTGGTCGGCCTCGAAGGCTTTGGGGACCGCTACCCCCATGAACTGTCCGGTGGCATGAAGCAGCGCGTCTCGATCGCGCGCGGCCTGGTGCAGGACCAGCCGCT
>Ga0081455_10007648_pt1 | contig 11349 bp, 8 predicted proteins | sample TabmetS3T2R1_FD_70207 | JGI IMG/M metagenome (GOLD analysis project Ga0081455, IMG submission 70207) | Tabebuia heterophylla rhizosphere microbial communities from the University of Puerto Rico - S3T2R1 | ecosystem: Host-associated > Plants > Roots > Rhizosphere ...
TGACAGCGTCCTGGATGAAGGTAGGACCGGATTGCTGCGTGGCATCGTACACTAAGACACAGAAATACTCCCGGAACAGCGCATCGCGGATGGTGGATTCGACACAGACGTTGGACGCGATCCCGGTCACGATGAGCGTTCGAATATTCCGCTCACGCAGCAACAAATCAAGATTCGTGCCAGTGAACCCGCTGTAGCGCGTCTTGGGCACGACCAGGTCGCTCTGCGCCACCGACAGCGACTCGACAAGCTCGAAGTCCCAGCTGCCCTTGGTCAGGATCTTATCGCGCAATTGGGGCCGCTCCCGCATCAGCCGGAGCGGGTTCGATTTGTGCCAGTTCGGCGAGTCGGGGCCGCCGGCATCGCGCTGTCCGGGCTCCCATCCGTTCTGCAGGAGCACGACAGTGCAGCCCACAGCACGGGCGGCCTTCAAGATGCGGTTCGTGTTCGCCACAACCTTGTCCGAACCGGAGATGTCTCGGCCGCGCAGATCGCGGTAGCCGCCCTTGGAGGCATAGCCATTCTGCAGGTCGACGACGATGACGGCTGTCCGCGACGGCGCAAGCAGCAAAGGTTCGGGCCGGGCCTCGAGCTGGATGTGCTGGTTGTCGCGGGCGCTCATGCTCCCACCTGAAAATATTCCACAAGGGGGGGATCGTCGCGCCGTGCGACCTCGCTGTCGAGGCCCAGTCCGCAGGCCGGACATACGAATTCACGCAGCAGGGCGTCGGGTCCGGTCGTATAGACCGCGGCAACTTCGCGCAGCGGCCGTTCGACCCTCCGCGCGTGGTCCTTCCAGCGGTCCGTGGCGCTACAGAGATCGTGGCCGCAGCCGCGGCAGGCAATACGGCCGCCGGCTGGTCCGGGGGAATGCAGGAGCGAAGTCGAGAACTGAGTTGTCATGCGGCTCCTCCACGCGCGATGCGGGCTTGTCGCATGGCGGCGCGGGCTGCGTGGGTCCGCGGCACGTCTACGGCATCATCCGTCAGCAACACACCATAAAGGTGGCGGGCAGCGTCCTGCGACACTGTGCCTTCGCGCACATCCTTGCGGACGGCTTCCGGATCGCGTTCTAGCGGATCGCCATAACCTCCGCCGCCGTTCCAGCGGACATAGAAGGCGTCGCGCGGTCCGATTTCGTACACGCCCCAGGAGACCTCCTCATGGCGGCCGGTTATGCCGTCGAGGTGCTTCGGTGCGTAGTCGCCCAAGACATCTATGTCGCGGACCACGACGTAGCGGCCGGGTGCTCCGGGGTAGCCGCCGGACATGCCATGCGCCATCGGAAAACCGATGCCTTTCCCGCTGACGACGAACCCAAAACGCCTTTCGGGCGCATCATGCAGCACCCAAGCGTACTCGCCACCGGTGCCCCCGCGAAAGCGTCCGGCGCCGCCGGAATCCCTCAGCCGCCGTCGAAACAGATACCGGATCGGCATGATCGCCTCGTTGGTCTCGACATTGGCCATGCGCGAGATCGGGTTGGGAATTTCGCCGCCGATGTCGATGCCATCGCGAAGATAGCGCCCGCCGCCCGCGCCGCCGAATGTTTCTGTGGTGGAGCCGATGATGTCGTGACCATGCTGGTTCCTGCCGAACTGATAGAGGCAGAGATGGCTGCCGTGCCAAACTGCGGTGGATTCGGGACGGAAGCGGTCGCTCGCGGCGAGCATCTTGGACAGACAGAGCAGAGATGCGTTGTTGACGGCTTGCACCGCGGCCGTGGTCGCGATCGATACCGGCGCCGGCCGCCGGCAATTCACGATCAGGCCGGGCTCCGCCATCATCTCGATTGGGCGCAGCAAGCCCTCGTTCCAGGTGATGTCGTGGCACAGCAACGGAAAGACCGGAGCCAGCAACCCGCCCCAAGCCGCCCAGCGGGTGCAGTTCACACCGTATTTCGATTGCGGGCTCGAACCGTCGAAGTCGAAAACGAGACGCGCTGCCGTTTTGCGCAGGGTGAGCATGATGATCGCAGGCTCGCCCTCCACATCCATGTACTGCCGTGCCTGCCAACAACCGTCGGGCAAGGCGCGCAGCCTGTCCTCGAGCAGCTGCTGCGATCTCCGGATCAGTGTGTCCGACACGGTCTCGAAGGCAACGAGCCCGTAGCGGTCGATCAACACGATCAGCCGTTCGCGCGCGACGTTGTTGCACGCGATCATCGAGCGGATGTCGAGCGCGACCATGTCCGGCGAACGGACCATGTTGAGGAACGTATCCAGCACGTCGCGGCAGACCCGGCCCTGCGAAACGATCCTGAGCCCGGGCGACGAAAAGCCTTCCGAAAAAATGTCGCGCGCTTGCGGCGAGAAACCGCCCGGATTGATCGCCCCGATGTCGTTGACGTGCACGAAGCAGGCGGACCAGGCCACGAGTTCGCCGTGATGATGAATCGGCGAAACTAGATAGACGTCAGACGTATGGAGCGCGGCCGTATACGGATCGTTGAGCAGATAGATGTCACCTTGCGCGATCTCGTCGCCGAAGCGGCGGATGATCGCCTTGCAGGCTTCGGCCGCGCTGGTGAGATGGTGTAGAAAGCCGACGCCCCCCATCAGCAATTCGCCGTCGCGAGTATATAGCGACACCATGAGGTCGTGGCCCTCGTTGGTCGTAGCGCTGCCGGAGACCTGCTTCAGCGTGATAACGGCCTCCTCGATCGTGCGGAACAATCGATGCCGGACGATTTCGAAGGTGATTGGATTGACGTCCGTCATGACCGACATTCCACGATCAGATTACGGTGGAGGTCCATCTGCGCTGTTTGACCGCTTTGCACGACGATGGTCGTAATCGGCGTGTGAATAACGGTCGGGCCGCACACGATCATGCCGGGGCGCAGTCGGCCGTAATCGTAAATCGCCGTCTCGACCATGCCATCCGCACTCTGGGAATAGATCCGACGGCGGCCGGTCAGGGCGCACGAGGGATCGGCGGTCCCCCGAGGCTCCGGATCGGATGGCGGTCGCTCGAGCCTGCCCGTTGCCTTCAGGCGGACCGTTGCGATTTCGATTCCCGCATGCCGGTAGGCGGAGCCGCGCCCGTAGCGCCGCTCATACAGGCTCTCGAAATCATCGGCGAGCCGAGCCAGACTTGCGGCATCCGACGGCTCGGGACCGGCATACGGCGTCGTGAGCTGATGCACCTGCCGCCGGTAGCGCAGGTCAAAGGACCAGTCGAAACGCGCGCGCTCCGCAGAAAATCCGGATTCGGCGAGCTTGCGAGCGCCCTCGGCGCGCAACGGCGCCATGATCGCATTGATACGCTCCGGCGGGGCCGGCATTGGGATCGCCACCGCCACCGAATAATCCTGCGCCACATCGGTTGAGACGAGGCCAAAGGCGCAATTGACCGACGCAGTAGCCGGAACAACGAGCGTTCCCACCGCGAGGTCTTCCGCAAATGTCGCCGCAAACAGACCGCATGAGCCGCCGAACGCGTGCAGCGCGAAGTCACGCGGATCGAGGCCCCGCTCTATGGTCACTTCGCGGATCAGGTCGGCCATCTGCGCAGCGGCAATCTTGTAGATGCCGATGGCAGCGCGCTCCGCGTCCATGCCGAGTGGTTGAGCGATGCGACTTTCGAAAACGGCCGCAGCCTTCTCGAAATCGAGCGGGATCGAGCCGCCGAGGAACGTGCCGGGGTGCATGTAGCCGAGCAAGCCCGCCACGTCGGTGAGAGTCGGCTCAGCGCCGCCAAGCCCGTAGCAAATCGGGCCGGGACGCGAGCCCGCGCTTTTCGGCCCGATTTTCGGGGCGCCGTCGAGCGGATCGATCCACACGATGCTGCCCCCGCCGGCCCCGATCGAGGCGATCTCAATCTTCGGGACGCTGTAATGATAGCGGTCGACGATCGGCTCGCGCGCATATTCCAGTTGGCCGTTCTGGATAATACCCACCTTGAAGGTGGTGCCGCCCATGTCCGCGGCGATGATGTTGGCGTGGCCAAGCGTACGGCCGAGTCGCTGACTGCCGATAACGCCCGCGACCGGCCCGCTTTCCAGCATGGTGACCGGCCGATGCGCTGCATCCGCGGCGTCGACCAGGCCCCCATAGCCCTGCATGACCAAAACCGCGCCCTCGAAGCCAGTGACGGCGAGTCTTGCCGAAAGATTGTCCAGATAGGAGCGGGTCACCTCGCCCGCATAGGCGTTTATTGCCGTGCTCGACGTGCGCTCGTATTCGCCCGGGACGGGTGCGACCTCGCAGGACAGAGACACGTGCAGTCCGGGATAGAGTTCATGGACGATGTCGCGGACCTGACCTTCGTGTGTACGGTTGCGGAACGACCAGAGTAGAGACACGGCGATGGCGTCGACCTTGGCCGTGTCGACGAGATCGCGCACCGCCTCCCGAGCCTGAGCGATGTCGAGCGCCTCCACCACGCCTCCCTTCCAGTCGACACGTTCGCGAACGCCCCTGATGCAATCCGGCGCAACCAATGGAGGGGGCCGATCGGTGTCGACAGGATGTTTGATGCGATCCTCCGTCAGACCGCTCCAGCGACCATAGGCGCCGCGAGTGACAAGCAGCGTGTCCTCGAAACCGGCGGTGGTGATGAGCCCGACCCGGGCGCCTGCGCGCGTGAGGATCACGTTGTCAACGATAGTGGAGCCATGCAGAAACAAGTCGGCACTGCGCAGCAACTCGGACAGCGCCATCCCCGCTGCGTTCGCGGCGGTACTCACCGCGTCGAGCACGCCCTGTTCAAAATTCGGAGGTGTCGACAGCGCCTTGCCGATCTGAATGGGCCCTCCGGACCGAAACATGACACAGTCGGTGCACGTGCCGCCAACATCGACACCGATAACGACGCGACCTCCGATCGGCATTGCGAGTTGACCTTGCGTGGGTCCGGCCATGACGAGTCATTTTGGGGTCATAGCCCCTGATCGGCAACCTGCGTCTTGCGCCCGCATCAGGGCCCGTGTAGCCGCGCGCTGGCTTCACCCGCAGGGAGCTCTTTGGTAAAGTTCATAGGAAAAAACGCTGAGAGAGTTATCCCAGATCACACCACCAAGGCCAATGGCCGCAAGAAGAAAGGATATCTCTATGTCGCAAAATCAACTGTCTCGCCGTTCGGCACTTCAGATCATGGCGGCGACCAGCGCAACAGGAGCGCTTGCAGGCGTGTGGCCAATGCGCGAAGCGTTCGCCCAAAGAAAAATCGTTTGTGGCGCGATCTACGTCGGGCCCAAGGACGATTTCGGCTGGAACCAGGGCCACGCAGAAGGGGTCGCAGCGGTCAAGCGGCTCGCCAACGTCAGCGTCGTCGAGGAGGAGAATGTTCCCGAAACCATCGAGGTCCAGAAGACGATGGAGAGCATGATCAACCTAGACAAGGCTGAGCTCATCTTCGCCACTTCTTTCGGTTACTGGGAGCATATGCTGAAGGTCGCCGCGAAGTACCCGAAAGTTCAATTCGTTCATGCCGGCCCCACGGTATGGAAGGAAGGCATGCCGCAGAACGCCGGCAGCTACAACGGCTTCATCGACGAAGCGCAGTATGTTGCCGGGATCGTCGCCGGGGGGACCTCTAAGAGCGGAAAGCTCGGTTTCGTTGCTGCCAAACCGTACCCGGCCGGGCTGCGCAACATCAATTCGTTCACCTTGGGGGCGCGGACCGTCAATCCGAACGCAACCACTCAGGTTATCTTCACGGGCGATTGGGTTCTTCCGGTGAAGGAGGCCGAGTCGGTCAACACGCTTGTTGACCAGGGCGTCGATGTGGTGACCATGCATGTCGACAGCCCGAAGGTGGTCGTCGAGACCGCGGAGCGTCGCGGGATCTTCTCCTCGGGCTATCATGTTGACCAATCGCGACTGGCTCCCAAGGGGTATCTCACCGGGGCGGTTTGGAACTGGCCCAAAGTCTACACCGACTACGTCGAGTCGTTGCGGGCCGGGACATCTTGGCCGCACATGATTCGTGGCGGGCTCAAGGAAATGATTGTCCGCGAGGTCCGTTACGGTCCAGCAGTGAGTGAAGAGACCCGCAAGCGTGCAGAGGCAGCAAAAGCGAAATTCATGGAGGGGACATTCAACATCTACAAGGGCCCAATGAAAGACAACACTGGGAAGCTAGTCATTCCTGCAGGCACCGAGTACGACAACCGAGCGCTCTGGCTGGAAGGCATGGATTGGCTCGCCGAGGGCGTAATCGGGTCAACGCGAGGCTGAGGCTTGGGCCGATTCAGTGTCTGTCAGGGGAATGATGCCGGAGGCGGCCGGGGAGGCTGTGACAGCCCCGCGCCGCGGCTTTTTTCAGTCTAGTGTCCGTTCCCTCGAGTCGGTTGCGGAGACGTTGCTTGTTCCGACCGTAGCGCTGGCTGCTTCCCTTGTGTTGTTCGGGGTGTTCCTTGCTCTGATAGGCACGGACCCATTCGCCGTCTACGTATCGATCTACCAAGGCGCGTTTGGCAGTTGGTTTTCTTGGCAGAACACACTGGCCCGCGCCGGCCCGCTGATGTTGACCGCGCTCTGCACCGCTCTGCCGGCGCGCCTAGGGTTGATTGTAATCGGCGGCGAAGGCGCCCTAGTAGTTGGGGCAGTGGCAACGGTGGCTGCCGCGGCAGCGCTTGCCGGCGCGCCCTCCGTGGCTGTCATCACCCTCATGATGCTCGCCGGCATGGGTGCGGGCGCGCTGTGGATCGGCGCGGCTGGCTGGCTTCGCCATTACCGCGGTGTGAACGAAACCATCGCGACCCTGATCCTCAACTACATCGCGATCGCTCTGATGAGCCAGCTTGTGGTTGGTGCAATGCGCGACCCGACGGTCGTCCACAGGCCGTCGAGCTGGCACGTCGGCGAGGCGAACATGATTGGCGCGATTCCAGGGATGGACGTGCATTGGGGTCTCGCGCTTGGCGTTGGAGTCTGTGTGCTGCTTTACATCTTGATGCAACACACGGTGTTCGGCTTCGCAGCGCAAATTATCGGAGGCAATATCCGAGCTGCCCGGATGTCAGGGATCCCGGTGGGACTTGTCACGGTTGTCGTTTGTTGCTTAGCCGGCGCCGCGGCCGGCCTTGCCGGGGCGATCGAGATAGCGGCCGTCCAAGGCCGAGCGAGTAGTTCGATCGTTGTCGGCTACGGCTACACAGGCATTCTCGTCGCCTTTGTTGCGCGGCAAAACCCCTTGGCTGTGATCCCGGTGGCAATCCTCCTCGGCGGGATCCGGGCGAGTGGTGGATTGCTTCAGCGCTGGCACGGTTTGCCGGATGCCACCGTGCTGGTCCTGCAGGGTATCATCTTCGTCCTGATCTTAGCGAGCGAGCCCCTTTACGGCAGGCTCCATCGTCTTAGGGCACGGGGGTGACGCCGGTGGAAGAGGTGTCGGCTCTCGGATGGTGGGGGGTTCCTGTGGCCGTGCTCGCCGGCGCGTTGCGCGTCAGCACACCGTTCTTGTTCGTCAGTCTCGGCGAATGTCTCACGGAGAAAAGTGGTCGAATCAACCTCGGCCTCGAAGGCAACCTCGTGATGGGGGCGATGTCTGGATACGGAATAGCCTATTTGACGGGGTCTCCCTGGCTCGGCGTGCTGGTCGCGGGGCTAGCTGGAATGGTGCTCGGCGCAATTCACGCAACGATCTGCGGGCGGCCGCGCGTTAACGATATCGCCGTCGGCATTGCGCTGATGCTGTTCGGCGTGGGCTTGGCCTTCTTCCTCGGCAAACCCTTCATTCAGCCAAAGGCTCCGCTCTTGCCTTCGATCGAATTGGGCTGGTGGAGTCATATTCCCCAGGTGCGCGCCGCGCTCGAGGTGAACACGCTGTTTCTGATAGGACTCTTCTTAGTCCCCTTGATGATGTGGTTCCTGACTCGCACCCGTTGGGGCCTGATCGTGCGGGCCGTGGGCGAAAACGCCGATGCGGCACGCGCGATCGGGTACCCGGTCAATAGTGTTCGTTTTGGTAGCACAGTGGTTGGAGGTTTCCTCGCCGGCGTCGGGGGGTCCTTCTTGTCACTTTATTATCCGGGTAGCTGGAACGAGGGCCTGTCGAGTGGGCAGGGCTTGATGGCCGTTGCACTCGTGATCTTTGCGCGCTGGGAGCCACTCCGCTGTTTGTACGCGGCTCTGTTGTTTGGAGCAGCGGGCTCGCTCGGACCTGCGCTGCAGTCGGTCGGGATCACGCAAGGGTACTATCTATTTAATGCTGCCCCCTACCTTCTCACCTTGATCATCATGATAATCTCGAGTTCACCGCGCCGGGCTCTTGCCGGTGCTCCCGGTGAGCTCAGTGTAATGAAATAGCGAGTCTAGTAGAGGAGAGCAAAATCATGAGCGGACTCGGTGGACTGAACAAATCTCCGGAAGGTGTTGTCATCGGGTTGGTTCAACTGCAGCTGCCAACAGTCGCGACGAAGTCCGACCTAGAAGCGCAAACGAGGAAGATCTGCGCCATGGTCGAGAAGGCCCGCAAGGGACTGTCGACGATGGATCTCGTCGTGTTTCCGGAGTACTCGCTGCACGGTCTGTCGATGGACACCAACCCCGACATCATGTGCCGACTTGATGGACCGGAAGTGAAGGCTTTCAAGGACGCGTGCAAGAAGAACCGGATCTGGGGATGTTTCTCCATCATGGAGTACAACCCGGACGGCAATCCTTACAACAGCGGAATCGTCATAGACGACAACGGAGAGCAGAAACTTTACTATCGCAAAATGCATCCTTGGGTACCGGTCGAACCGTGGGAGCCGGGAAACCTTGGCATTCCGGTGTGTGATGGGCCGAACGGCAGCAAAGTTGCCTTGATAATCTGTCACGACGGCATGTTCCCGGAGATGGCGCGGGAGTGTGCCTACAAGGGTGCGAATATTATGCTCCGCACGGCTGGCTACACCGCGCCGATCAGGCACTCCTGGCACATCACCAATCAAGCCAATGCTTTTTGCAACCTCATGTACACGGCGAACGTGTGCATGTGCGGAACGGACGGCGTCTTCAACTCGATGGGCGAAGGAATGATCGTCAACTTCGACGGCGTGCCGCTCGTTGCGGGTAACGGTATTCCTGACGAAATCGTCACCGGCGAAGTCCGGCCCACGCTTGCGGACGAAGCGCGTCGCGCATGGGGGGTCGAGAACAACATTTATCAGTTCGGTCATCGTGGCTTCGTCGCCGTCCTCGGCGGAGCACAGGATTGTCCGTACACATACATGCGCGACCTCATGTCCGGAAAATACCGGCTACCCTGGGAGGACGAAGTTCTGGTGACGGACGGGATGAGCTGCGGGTTCCCGCGCCCGAACCGCCGATACGAGGGTTGATCGACTCAGTGCCGCAAAGGCGCTGCTGCTCGACACGAAAACTCGCGGCGTGAAATGACTGTTCGACTTGAAGAAGCCGCTGGGGTGGCCAGCCGGTCAACGGTGGGAGGCCTGTCTTGTGCGCAGGCCGACGCACCGAGAAAATCACCGTGAGCGGGGGAAGGGATCGGGGTCAACAACAGGCGGGCGGTTACAGGCCGCCTCAAATGCACGCTACACGTCGGCCTGCCCGCCTTCATGCGCTGGGCATGACCAAGCGCTTCGGCTCACTGCTCGCCCTCGACGACGTCTCGCTCACCCTGGAACCTGGGGCGTTCCGCGCGCTCCTTGGTGAAAACGGGGCAGGTAAGAGCACGCTCGTGAAATGTATCATGGGGTATCATCATCCGGACAACGGGAAGATCATTGTCGATGACCAAGAGCGCACCATATCGTCGCCGCGTGATGCGCATGCTCTTGGGATCGGCATGGTGTACCAGCATTTCACCTTGGTTCCCAACATGACAGTGGCGGAGAATCTACTACTTGCGCGATCCGACCTGCCCGCGGTACCCGACTGGAAGAAGGAGGACGCTCGCTTACAGTCGTTCCTAGTCGATATGCCATTCCGAGTTGATCTTGCCGCGCCTATAGGAGCGCTCGCAGCCGGCGAGAAGCAGAAAGTCGAGATCCTTAAGCAGCTCTACCTGGGGAGCCGCATTCTGATCCTGGACGAGCCCACCACAGTGTTGACGCCGGACGAGGCCGATCAGGTTCTTGGGTTGCTCCGCGAGATGACGGACGCAGGCGAGCTCAGTGTATTGCTGATCACGCACAAGCTGCGGGAGGTGATGGCTTTTGCCCAAGCCGTGACCGTCTTGCGTCGTGGCCAGGTGGTTGGCGAGGGAAGCGTGCGCAACATCAGCTCCGTCGAACTCGCAGAGCTGATGGTGGGGTCGAGTGAACTCGCCAAGCCTGCTAAGCGAGTGGCGTTCTCCGACGGCGATGTGCGGCTTCGGATCGAAAAGCTCTGTGCCGAGGACGACCGCGGCGCTCGGGCCGTATCTGAGCTCTCTTTAAGCGTGCGATCGAGCGAGATTGTCGGCATTGCCGGCGTATCTGGAAACGGCCAGCGGGAGCTCGTCGAGGTTCTCGCGGGCCAAAGAGAGCCAACCAACGGCGCCATTTTTGCCCGCGGTGAGCGGTATCGGCCGACCCGACAGGAGATGCGGCGTCACAGATTTTTTTGCCTTCCCGAGGAACCGCTTCTTAATGCGTGCGTACCGCGGATGACGGTGGCCGAGAATCTTTTTCTCCGCGATTTCGATCGGCCACCATTCGTGACCGGCCGATGGTTCCTGGACCGTCGGGCGATGCGCGACGCTGCACGACAATTGATCGCGGCATACCGCATCGTCGCTCCGGGCCCCGAAGCTCCAGTCGAGGTGCTCTCCGGGGGCAATGTCCAGCGCGTGGTCCTGGCACGCGAACTGTCGGGGCTAGTCGAAGTGCTGATCGCCGCCAATCCTTGCTTCGGTCTCGACATCGCCGCGACCGCGGATATTCGCGCCCAGATCATGGAGGTGCGTAATCGCGGGGCCGCCGTCCTCTTGGTGAGTGAAGACCTCGACGAGCTCTTTGAGCTTGCGGATCGGATGCTCGTGATGTTTTCGGGGCGTATCGTCTACGAAACCGCGACCTCCGACGCCGATCGCGCGACTCTTGGCCGCCACATGGTCGGCCACTAGAGCGGGCTGGGATATCTAGCTTCAGGGCTGGCGTTCAGCGCTGACGTGCCCGCACCAGCGATGGGTGTGATAGGGAGCCCGCGCGAGCCCAACGCAATAGTCAAGCACCACCGGCTCAAGCGCCTCTACGAAGGCGCGCGCATTTGCGTTCACCTCGGCGAGACGCGCTGCCGCGTCAGTAGCGCTCGTCGTGAGCTTAGCCATGTCGATCCCGCGCACGCGGCCCTCCTCCACCACGATCTCGCCGGCGATCATGACGCGGTCGACGCCGGTACCGTCCTCGCAGAAGACAACATGCAGCAGCGGCTCGTTCAAGGGCACATAGTTGATGTTGGTGAGATCGAGAAA
>Ga0081455_10007649_pt1 | contig 11349 bp, 10 predicted proteins | sample TabmetS3T2R1_FD_70207 | JGI IMG/M metagenome (GOLD analysis project Ga0081455, IMG submission 70207) | Tabebuia heterophylla rhizosphere microbial communities from the University of Puerto Rico - S3T2R1 | ecosystem: Host-associated > Plants > Roots > Rhizosphere ...
GGGGAATATACTAGGCCGGACAAGGGTGAACGTATTAAGGTACGAATTATGATCAGAGTTGAAAATGTTTCTTTTGATCAATCCATTGACAGGTTGCGTATAGCTGGAATCATAACAGGCTCTAGCAATGAGATGGTATCAAAAGGGACCCACCACTCGCTATCAATAAGAGTAGGTGATTCAATAACAATAACCAAAGATCGAAAATGGAACAACCTTGAGGCAGATATTTTGAGAAGATCGGGTGACGCTTCCAGTTTTATTCTTATTGCTATTGATACTCGGGAAGCGGCCATAGCGAAAATCTCAGGGACCCATCTAGAAATAATACCAAATATATATTCGGGTACTAGTGGTAAACGATATCCTCATGCTACCAAAAAGGATGCGAAGATCGAGGTATTCTTCGAAAATATATCAAAGACAATTGTTGGTTTAATAACTCAAGAAAAAGACCGGCTCATGGCGATAATCTTTGGTCCTGGCGAGACCAAGCGTAGATTCTACAATTTTTTGACCAGCACTCAGGAGATAGTAGATAGAGACGTATTCACAGTTGTTGATGGAGTCGACGTCGCAGGAGAAGATGGCATTTATGTTTTTCTTAGGTCTTCGGCAATGAAGGATGTCATGAGCTCTAGCAAACTCGCGTCTGTTTCCTCTATATTGGATAAGGTTATGTATTATGTTCACAAAAGTGAGATCAAGTTCGCTATCGGCATTCAAGAGGTCCGAAATGCCGCTTCGACAAAAGCAATTAGTCACCTACTGGTCTCGGATTCAATTTTTAAAACTGCCATCGAAGGAGATGTCATCAACCTATTAAACTCTGTAGAGAGTCAGGGGGCCAAAACCTATGCTGTTGACTCATCTACCGATATCGGGATGCGGATATCATCCCTTGGAGGAATATTAGCATTACTTCGCTACGCAATACGATGAAGGTATCTAACAAGAACCTCAGAGCACAGAATGAGGAGAAGATACTTTTGGTTGCTTCTATCTTTATTTCCTCTTTTTCAACCTAATTGTCGATTCTGTCATCCATGAAAGATAGCTATCAGACACATCATTCATCCTTATCTCAACTATCTCAGGGACTTCGTACGGATGTGCTCTTTTCAATTCCGATTTCAAATCATTGACAGTACTTGTCGTACATTTAAAGAGGACCAAATATTCCTCTTGGTCTTCGAGTTTGTTATCCCAGTGATATACTGACCTGACCTTCATTAAATTAACGCAGGCACACAACTTCTGATTGAGTAATTCCTTTACAGTTGAGACGGTAGACTCTTCAGCAGGGAAGGTCGATATAATTATGATGCCGGACTGCTTATCTTGCACTTTCATAATTTCATCAATCAACTGTGAGTATCTTTCTTTTATTCTAACGTCCATCCTTTATTATATCTACATTCTTGAGAGTAATGGGGAGGCATGAGTTTAGCACGAGCTAATTGTGATGGATATAATCCCTGAACTAGTGAATCATGGTCTGGTATGAGGATTCTTAAAGAGGGCTTGAAACTCCCTATTGCGAATGTTCTCCTATCGAAGACCTTGAGCTTGATCCACGGCCATATGATCCTATTGGAACATCTGGGAAGTTCTCATTTACCCTCTGTTCTGCAACGGCGCCCGCCTCTGATAAGATATTATCTACATCTTCACTGCTTGCATCATAAGCAATTGAAGTGTTGCCTATACCTGCCGCACTAGTCATGATGTCAGTAAACACACCGTTGATTTCTCCTAACTGCGTGTCTACCTCGGGCACCACTCCAGAGAGTCCTGATCTTAGATTGGTAAGTGAGCCCATAGCAGGTCCCAACGCTGCCATTACATTGCCTACATCTATCGTCGAGTCAAGTCTTAAATGAACCTGTTCTAAAGATGCCTTTAATTGGGATATTAATTTAGAGCTCTTTCTAACTTGTGCCAATTCATTGGACAGTACTTTGCTCTCTTGTACGTCATGTTTTTGCAAATGATTAACAACTTGGTTGAAAAGAGATTTTTCCTTTCCGTTTAGTTTATCTAGAATTGTATCTAATTTTTGGTTCTGTGATTGAATCCTATTCTTTGCAAACTCAATTCGTGGCTTTAGTGGCTGAGGTGTTTTTATGACCTCCCTTATTTTATCTGACGTATTCATCGTACTCTTTTCCTTCACCCAATTATTACTAAAACTTGTCATGATGGCCACCTCGTATTTGCTAAATGGTATTAAATTATTGCAGTGTCACAATAGAATAACTAAGTAGTAACATTTTATGAACACATATTGTACACTTGGAGGAACCAGGTTGATGCCCATTAGAACTTATCCCAATCTACGCAGTATTGAAGGTCATATTTTCAGAAAAAAAGTCAAAAATCGTTTCAAACTATGGTATTTATCAAATTAAGGCTACCGAGAATCTCCTTATTTAAAAATAGTTTGTGTGTTAGTATGACACTGCAACAGATGCTTTCTGTTCCTTAGTCAGCTCGCGGTATCCGTCTTTATCTATTATGACCGCATTGATATTGTCTCCCGTACCAGAATTTCTTCTAATTGCGGCAGCTATTGCTTGTATGGCTATCTTATAGCCTTCATTTACACTCAAGTTATCCCTGAATTCAGACTCAAGATATCCATAAGCTACCGGCGAGCCGCTCCCAGTCGAGATGAATTTTTCACTAGTCATTGATCCGAAGAGATCAATATTGTATATCTTTCCTCCACTCTTGTCATAACCTGAGAGGATGACTTGAACGTAATAGGGAAAGTATCGCTGATTGAACAATACATTGGAACACAATCTCGCCGCAGATTTAACAGGCATAATCTCCTTGTTTGCAAGGCGATAAATATTTGCATTATATCTCATAATATCTACAAGATTCTGGGCATCTGCCACGCCCCCAGCAATTGTCATACCCAAATGCCTATCAACTTTCTGAATTTTCATTACGTTTCTATCAGCAATAAAGAAACCTGCACTTGCTCGTGTATCAGCCGCTAGCGCTATACCATCGTTGCACGTTAGAGCACAAGTAGTGGTACCCTTTTTTATCTGATCTGCAATTTGCCCAAAATGGTCAAAACTACCCTGATGATAAGGATACATATGTAACGATTCCTGTTTCATACCAATTTAAGCCTTGTTAATTATTTGTTTTTCGTAGCACATTCAATACTATATATGATTATATTTCTCTTTAGCTATCAAAAACTGTGGAATGAATACTAATGACGACCTTTGACACTATCTGGAATAACCATTTGGTCCATACTGGAGGAGAAGGTGGTCTTCATTCCCGAGACGGTGGACCCTCACTAATTTACATTGATCGTCATTTAATCCACGAGGTCACTTCACCACAAGCATTTGAGGGACTCAGGATAAGTGGGAGAAAAGTTAGGAGGCCCGATCTAACTTTTGCCACAATGGATCATAATGTACCGACAGACAATAGGTCACTTCCAATCATCGATGAGGTCTCTTCCACACAGATTCAGACATTAGTTCAGAACTGTCGGGAATTCGGAATTACTCTTTTCGATCTTGATAGCCCCGACCAAGGAATAGTCCACATTATTGGACCTCAATTAGGGATCACTATCCCTGGAGCAACCATTGTGTGCGGTGACAGTCACACCTCAACCCATGGTGCGTTTGGAACATTTGCATTTGGCATCGGAACAAGTGAAGTCGAACATGTTTTGGCAACCCAGTGTTTGTGGATTGACAAGCCAAAGACATTTGCGATCAACATTACAGGGGTGAGAAAAAATCCTCATACGGTTACTCCGAAAGACATTATACTTTCAATTATCAGAAGGATAGGTACCGCAGGCGCCGCTGGCACTGTAATCGAGTACAGGGGCGATACTATATCTAAACTCTCGATGGATCAGCGTATGACAATCTGTAATATGTCGATTGAAGCAGGCGCAAGAGCAGGCTTGATAACCCCAGATCAAACTACTTTTGATTATATCAAAGGACGAAGGTATGCCCCTAGGGACGCCGAGTTTGATGACATGGTTGATTATTGGAAGGAGAATCTTAAGGCCAACAGAAATGCCCATTTTGATAAGTCAGTTTCTGTAGACATCAGTGGAATCGCACCTCAAGTTACATGGGGTACTAATCCATCTATGACTGTAGATGTTACGGAGTCCATTCCATATCCCGAAGAATTTGCAAAGGGCAATGAGGGTGAAGCCAAAGCTGCTGTACGCGCTTTAGATTACATGGATCTGAGTCCCGGGGTTCATATAACCGATGTGCCTATAAATCGTGTTTTTATCGGCTCCTGTACCAATTCCAGATTGGATGATCTAGTTGAAGCATCTCTCGTTGTCAAGGGAAGGAGAGTGTCTCCTAACGTCCGGGCCATGGTGGTGCCTGGATCTCAACAAGTGAAACTCGAGGCAGAAAGATTAGGATTGGATATAGTTTTCAAGGAAGCGGGTTTCGAATGGCGAGAATCCGGCTGTAGTATGTGCCTGGGAATGAATCCAGACATACTGGCCAGAGGTGAAAGGTGTGCAAGCACTTCAAATCGTAATTTTGAAGGGAGACAAGGAGTGGGTGGGAGAACGCATCTATCAAGTCCCATTATGGCTGCAGCGGCCGCAATAGAAGGCCACTTTGTAGATGTAAGGGAATGGCTCTGAATATGTTAAGTGAGGAAAGGCATGGAACCCTTTCGTAGATTAAAAAGTAAGGCAGTCCCATTAGATCTGGTAAATATAGATACAGATCAGATAATTCCAAAGCAATTTCTAAAGCTCGTTCACAAAGCCGGGTATGGGAAATATCTTTTTTATGATTGGAGATTTGATAGTGAAGGCAAAGCAAGAGAGGATTTTGTTTTAAATAACGCAATATTCGACAACCGGCAGATTTTACTGACCCGAGATAACTTTGGGAGCGGAAGCTCCCGCGAACATGCAGTTTGGGCCATTCGTGATTATGGTTTCAAGGCAATTATTGCACCCTCTTTCGCAGACATTTTTTTCAATAATTGCTTCAAAAACGGAATCTTACCTATTAGACTATCACAGCAAGAAGTTGAATATTTGTTTCAAATCATAGATAATGCAGAATTGGATATTAACCTGCCCTCACAAGAGATTATAGTAACTGGGCCTGGAAATTCCAGGGTTCTGAAATTTGAAGTTGAGGAGTCAAAGAAAATGTTGTTGATTGAAGGTCTAGATGAAATAGGAATTACATTACACTACGATTCATATATATCAGAGTATGAAGAGAGGAATAACACAAAGTTACCGTCAGGTGATAAGGTCTAGATTTGGATAATTTTTCTCTGACTGCTTGCTAGCAAATCCGTATAATAGAATGAAAAAAGAGTTGCACTCTAGAAAAAAATGGGCGATATTGGATTTGAGATCTTTGTCTCAGCTTCAATTGTTTTTAGATAAAACTTAAAGACAAGCACTTACTTTGAATAGCCTACTAGCCTGGAGAAATTAGTATCGTTATAGCTCGTCCATGCCGAACTTGTGGTAACACTGATTGCATTTAAACTTCTCCTTCCCTGGATTTCCAGACATTACCTCAAGTTGGCTTTTTGTCCGACACTTAGGACATTTACCGTATATAGTTTTTCTGGGCAACTATCGAATATTCAGCGCACAGTCTATTAAGAACTTCTATGCATCAGATGGTGTGAAGTTCATAGAGTGGTTTCCTTATTATCAGGACATTAGACAGCAATTTGGCTACAGTACGGAAAAAGATCAAGAGGCGGCCGAGATTCTTTCTAATATGATAAAAAGAAAGGCTCTAGATACACGAGCTCTTCAAAGAAAAATTAATGGTAAAAGTGTTATGGTCATAGGTGCAGGCCCAAGCCTTGAGAAGAATATCCGGAATCTTAAGCAAAGGAAATACCGAAATTACATAAAGTTAGTTGCAAATGGGGCTGTGCAAGCACTGATTGAAAATAAAATCAGACCTGATATTGTCGTTACTGATTTAGATGGCAATTTGCCATTCCTACGAAAAGCCGAAAAGATAGGAGCAATAATGGTCGTACATGCTCACGGTGATAATATTGAGATGCTAAAGAAAGTAATTCCTAAGCTACATCGCCTTATTGGCACTACTCAAGTAATGCCTACCGAAAATGTCTATAATTTCGGAGGATTCACTGATGGTGACAGATCCGTATTCTTAGCGGAGGAGTTCGGAGCAAAACAAATAATACTCTTAGGAATGGAATTCGGCCCCCAAGTCGGGAGATATTCGAAAGATACAGTTAAAGATATTGAACTCAAGCAAAGAAAGATGCAAGTCGGTAAGAAATTATTGATTATGCTTGCCAAACGCTCCCGTTCTCAGTTATTTGATGCGTCACCACGACAAGTTAAAGGATTTAAACAATATAGACTGAGGTAGACAGGATATTGTAGGTTTGCCACTCAATTGTAGTCAATGTTCCTTGTGTTAGCAAAAAATCAATTTTGTATGGATGCGCTAGGCCTACATATTCGCATTAGAAATAGGTAGTAAGGATGTCATTTATTACGAATGGTCTTGGCTATTTATGAGGAGCGAGTACCATATTATTTAATATGAATGAATGGAACGGAAGTACCTGTATCGACCGAAGACAGGGGTAATTACAGTGGCTATCAAAGTTAAGAAAAATAAGGAATTTACGGAGTTACTTCAGAAGAACCTGAAGGCACGATATGAGGAAAGAAAAAGAATAGACACTATTGCTCATGTTTCGGACATAATACCAACAACTTGCATCAGAAAGCAGTATTACACCAGGAAATTTCCAGATTATGATTCCATATCTAACGAAACTGTACATCATTTTGTGAGAGGAGAATCAAGTGAATTCGTGATAACTCAGCTTGCTGATATGGGAGTAGCGCAGGCTAATATAGAAATGAATGGAATCGTAGCCCACCCTGACATAATGACTGGTGGTAAAGACACTATAGTAGAATTAAAGGACACAATTGGAGGAAAACGACTAGACTTTTACGATGAGACTTTCAGATCTTACTTGAGGCAATTATTGTACTATCTTGTCATGACAAATATAGAAAAGGGGATTATCTCCATAAGATACAATATCAAAGAACTCAGGTGGATTAAGAGTGATGCGGAAGGCGATTATTTCTTCAGGCCATTTGAGGCAAAAGATGTGGGAATAGAAAGTTGGGAGGTTGTTTTACCTGCTGGTGACATAGCACGAGAGATTCTGAAAAATGAAATGGTGAGAAGAAAAAACCTATTTTTGAGGGCCCTAGCGGAATGTAATGTATCCATACTACCTCGACTTATAGATGAGGCGAAAAGAAACAAATGTCCACATTGTCAGTTTTATCATAAATGTATAGATCAGGACCCCGAGTCTGAGGAAGCCAAGAAGATGGCTAAAGAGATAGATTTGTTGGATATTAAAGGCATAGTTGATTTTGATCAGCGTGATTAACACGACAAGGATATTTTCGTGCACAAGGGCTTTGTTCAGAGATTGGGAAGAATCCATATCAAATTTGCAGCAAAGGCTTTTGTACTTACAACAGTCCCGAACCATCAACCCTGAGTAACAATATTTGACCAAGAATCTTTAGTAGCTACATAGCACATAAAAATAACTGATTATGATCGATTACCAATAACTTGAGCGACATCGTTGATTTGTGCAATATCTATAATTGTACATCAAATCAATATGACCATTCCATTTAAACAGGGGCGCGAGCTCATTACAGATATGGGCGAAACAGACCATGCCGATACAAAACATGTGGTGCAAAAATATCCGCTTGAGCCCAGAAGGAAGAATACAGATACCATGCTCAAGTCCTCCTCACCGTACAAGCTCTTTGACAATATCATTGGCTATAATGACGTTAAAAAATTATTTAACTTGTCCCTAATATCGGAAAAACCTGTTCATGTGTTGTTGGTAGGTCCCCCGGCTTCTGCCAAAACGCTTTTCATGCTAGAATGCATGAAGCTACAACGTGCTTACTTTACACTAGGCAGTCATAGTACCAAGTCAGGAATGATCGATTATCTATTCGCCAATCGTCCCAGGTATTTGATTGTGGACGAGATTGAACATATGCCAATCAAGGATCAAACCGCGCTCCTAAGTCTTATGGAATCTGGTATGATTACGGAAACCAAGTTCCAGAAAACGCGAAATACACAGCTTAAGACATGGGTGTTTGCAACCAGCAATGGAACAGATAGGATGTTGATTCCTTTACTTTCAAGATTCATTGTACTCCACTTTAAGCAATATAAGTACATAGATTTCTGTAAGGTTGCTGTGAATTTACTGAATCTGGAGGGGGTTGCTGAGGAAATATCAGTCTCGATAGCGGATGCTGTGTGGAATAAATTGAAATCTAAGGACATAAGAGATTGTGTAAAAATTGGTCATCTAGTTAAAAATAAGGAGGAGATAGACTGGCTAGTTGAAACCATTAAAAATTATCGGAAATGAAGAGCTGAAAGAATAAAGGAGTCCTTATGCCCTGATACAATAACGGACAATGCCCAATGCAAACATTGATAGACAAAGTATTATTAGAACCGAGCGTAGTTTATTGGGATTGGGAAATAAGTCACCGAGCCACATATCAAGATGCATGGTTTTGGGGTAAAATCCAGCATGTCTGATAATAGGTCATCCGACGATAGCAGCGAAGTAAAATGTGCTCTATGTGGAAAAGTCTTATCCTTCGGTTCAAATGGAGTTGACAAACCTGAGCAAGTAGTAATAAATGGAACTCATTATTTTTTTGATTCAAAGGACTGTTCTACTATGTTTAAACGTTTTTGGAGTGTATACGGTAACAAGTTTAATGAAATTCTAACTCAAGAAAATAGCATCTCAAACTCTCTTTGGAACACAGTAATTCCAGGAGAGAAAGAGATTGCAGATATTGAGAGGGGAGATTTGGATAATGATGTTGTAAAAACTATCAGAGATTTTAGAACAGTACATAGACTGAGTCGAGACCTAATGAGATCTGCTAATGAACAAATTTTAATGATGTTTTCGACTCCAAGATCGTTTCATAATGATTACGTAACTGGTGAGACCCCATTATCAGATATCATAGATTCCAGAAGCAGTATTCAAGTACGAATTATTACCCCTACTGACGAAGCAGTCAATGAGTTCACTAGGCGGTCTAAAGAAAATCGACAAACAAAAAATATCGAAATCAGGTATATTCTAGAAGCTCTGGGTACAAATATTACAGTCTTTGTTGTAGATAGAAAATATTCATTAGCTATTGAGATGGCTGACAACAAGGGAGTAAAACCGTATGAGAATCTAAGAACTGCCACCTATTCTAATAGCAAAGCAACCGCCATCATGTATATTTCAATCTTTGAAAGCCTTTGGAAGCAAGCAGAATCAATTGAACAAATAACTAATTTGACTGAAAAATTAAGAGCAGATAAAAAGGTTCATAATGAATTCATTAGCGTTGCTGCTCATGAATTGAGATCTCCTGTGCAACCAATATTAGGTCTAGCTCAGTTGCTAAGATCCAGAAAGGAGATTGGAATTAGAAAGCAGGACGAATTGCTCGCAGTCATTATTAGAAATGCTAAGAGATTAATGGAGCTCACGGAAAACATCTTGGACGTTACTAGAATAGATGATCAGACACTACATCTTCGCAAGCAACCACTATGCATAGACGATTTAATAGCAAATGCCATCGATGATATTCGAAATCAATTAGACGCTAATCAGAAAATAAACTTAATACATGAAAACCCTAAAAAGGAGTTTCCCCTTATTGCAGATGCAGACAGAGGAAGACTCACACAGGTTATTTCCAATTTGATAAGCAATGCAGTTAAATTTACTAGTGAGGGAACCATAATCATAACAGCTGAAAGAGGTGACGCAAATTTAACAGTCAGAGTCAAGGATACAGGAACCGGAATCGCTTCAGATACCATGCCCAAGCTATTTGAGAAATTTGTGACAACATCAGAGGGCGGGATTGGCTTAGGTCTTTTCATTTCGAAGAGTATTATTGATGCTCATGGAGGCACGATATGGGCCGGCAATAACCTAGGAGAGAGAGGTGCCACATTCTCATTTGCTATTCCGATAGTAATCTCAACAAAGAGATGATCCTAAATAGCATTAGAGTGTAAAGCTGGGATTAGGTTTTCCTGACAATTGAACTAGTACTGTATTCAACCATTATATCGTGAAGATTACAACGATCAGGTTCAGTATGAGTGATTTTGAGATTTATGCTGTCTCAGCTTTTTAAATGTTGGGAACCGTTCGTTACACTTTTCACATTTCCACTGATTCGCTCTTGCTTGTTCATATCTATTGTATAATTCTGAACCGGTTTTGTACATTCTAGTATCATTATTGAAATTAATTGGACTATAATTGACTTTGTATCTTAGTTTTGATGAATCTATTTTCAAAGTCTAACCTACTGGTTTTGAGTTGTCTACATTATTTTAAAAGGAATACAGTTAGCTACGTGTTGCAAATTGGGTTAACGTATTTTTACAAGAATATGGTTGTATAAGCATCTTAATACAATACTAGCCGGAAACCTCAGAACAATCTCGGGTGATTTTATTGTCATCTCAACAATATCAGATCCAGCAAATAATTTTTGAATGTAGATGGTTTTGGTAGAGCTATTAGAGACTAACATGCTCCTAAACCGAGTATCCGATATATCACTCCTCATTGGAAAACCTTTCTTAATGAATACGGAATCAATCTAGGTCCGATAATACCAATGAATCCAAGTTTGCATGAAAGTTTCGGATTACTATCATCACATTATATTCACTAGGATAAGCTACATTTGTATAACCTAGCGCATATGATCGGAATGTTTCGAATCAACCATAATAAGGAACGATTCAATATTTTCAATCTAGCTCGGATTAATGAATAGTAGCTTTCAGATGGTAACTGTCTCTCTTTTCTTATTTTCCAGGCTTACTCTTGTTATTTCCCTCGCCATCCTTGGGAACGTTACTGATAGTCCACGGAAAGCGCTTTCCCAAGATCTTGTTCCAATCCATCTTAAATAACAAATATACAGCTATTACGACGGATGTGCAACTAACAATTATCCAAATGATGATACTTTGGATATCAAGGGTGCCGGCGGCAGCACTTATAATCTGTTCTATTGCAGGTCTCCCTAGTAAAATTCCAATCCAGATAATTGCTTCATTATACAGTAATTCTCCTGCAAAGATTGCAGATGCAAATTTCCATGGGCTGTACTTTGATAAACCTAAAGTAATGTAAATAAGACTTCCCGAAATTGGAGTCACTGCA
>Ga0081455_10007650_pt1 | contig 11349 bp, 11 predicted proteins | sample TabmetS3T2R1_FD_70207 | JGI IMG/M metagenome (GOLD analysis project Ga0081455, IMG submission 70207) | Tabebuia heterophylla rhizosphere microbial communities from the University of Puerto Rico - S3T2R1 | ecosystem: Host-associated > Plants > Roots > Rhizosphere ...
CAGCGCGGCGCGGAGGACCTGGTCGCGGCTGAGCCGGGCCGGTCGTCCCGGTCGTCGGCGGCCCCGCGTCTCGACACTCATCCGATTCGTCTCCAAATGCTTGACAACCACATTAGCGTATGTGATAAGCTTATACCATACGCAAAAGCGCGGAGCAAGGGAGACCACATCGATGAAGGCGATCATCCACGACAACTACGGCCCGATCGAGGGGCTGGAGCCACGCGACATCGACCCACCGACGCTGGGGGAGCGCGACGTCCTGGTCCGGGTGCACGCGGCGGCGCTCCACGTCGGCGACGTGTTCGCGGTGAGGGGATCACCGCTGCTGATGCGCCTCGCGACCGGTCTCCGACGCCCGTCCTACGGCGTTCCGGGGTTCGACCTGGCCGGGACCGTCGCCGCGGTCGGGACCGGCGTCACGCGCTACCAGGTCGGTGACGCAGTGTTCGGGTCCGGCAACGGCACGGCCGCGGAGTACGCCAGGGCAGGGGAGGACCACCTGGCGCCCAGGCCGGCGGGACTGTCGTTCGAGCAGGCAGCCAGCATCCCGACATCGGGCCTTGCCGCGCTCCACGGCCTGCGCGACGCCGGCAAGGTCGCGGCGGCCCGGGACGCGCTGCGCGGCCTGCTGGCCGGCCGCACCGCGGCGCCCGCGACACCGGCCGCGGTGGAGCGCCGCCCGGACGCCGCGCCGGCACCCGATACGCCCGACCAGGCGGCCGACCAGCCCCGGGTGGGCAGCAAGGTGCTGAAGGTCGACCAGGAGCGCATCGACTACCTGGTGGACCTGGTCGGCGAGCTGATCGTGGCGAAGAACGCGCTGCCGTTCCTCGCCGCGCACGCCGAGGACGTCTCCGGGGACCGGTTGCTCGGCCGGCAGATCAAGGACCAGTACGGCGTGCTGCACCGCATCGCCGAGGATCTGCGCGGCGGGGTCATGGCGATGCGGATGCTGCCGTTCTCGATGGCCTTCGCGCGCTTCCCGCGGCTGGTCCGCGACCTGGGCCGGCGGCTGGACAAGCAGGTCGAGCTGGTCACCGACGGCGAGGACACCGCGGCGGACAAGGACATCATCGAGGCGCTGGGCGACCCGCTGGTGCACCTGGTCCGCAACTCCCTGGACCACGGCATCGAGTCGCCGGCCGAGCGGCTGGCGGCCCGCAAGCCGCCGCAGGCGACGCTGCGGATCACCGCCGTACCGGACGGCGACGCGGTGGTGGTCGAGGTCAGCGACGACGGTCGCGGGATCGACACCGAGCGGGTACGCCGGCTGGCGTACGAGCGGGGGGTGATCACCGAGGAGGAGGCCGAGTCGATGGCCGACGCCGAGGTGGCCGACCTGATCTTCCGGCCGGGCTTCTCCACCGCCGCGCAGGTCTCGGAGGTGTCCGGCCGCGGGGTCGGCATGGACGCCGTGCGCAGCAGCGTGGAACGGCTCGGCGGCACGGTGACCGTACACAGCACGCCCGGCGCCGGCAGCGTGGTGCGGCTGCGGCTGCCGCTGTCCATGGCGGTCGCGCAGGTCATGGTCTTCTCCGTCGCCGGCCAGCGCTTCGGCATCCCGGTGGAGGCCGTCGTGGAGACCGCGCGGGTGCCGCGCGAGGCGATCCGCCGGGTCATCGACCGGGACGTGTTCGTGCTCCGCGACGAGGTGCTGCCGGTCGTCGACCTGGCGGCGGCGCTGCACCTGGACGGGGGCGCGGCCGAGCGGCCCAACGTGATGGTGGTCTCGGCCAACGGCCGCAAGGTGGCGCTCATCGTGGAGCAGTTCCAGCGCGAGATCGACGCCATCGTCCGGCCGCTGGACGGCATCCTGGCCGCCGCGGCCAGCGAGTTCGCCGGCACCGCGCTGCTCGGCGACGGGACCGTACTGCTCGTCCTGGACCTGAAGGAGGTGGTCCGCGGTGCCGCTCGAGCTGCATGAGTCGACCGCGACGGTGGTGGGCACGCTGGCCGTCGAGGAGGTGGCCGACCTGGTCACCTGGCTGCGCGAGACGGCCCGCCCGCGGATCAACCTGCGGCGGGCCAGCCACCTGCACACGGCCGCCGTACGGGCGCTGATCGCGTTCCGGCCTAAGGTCAGCGGCCTGCCCGCCGATCCGTTCATTGCCCGGCAGGTACTCCCGTTGCTGCAGGCCAGCGGACCGGATCGGAGCGGCGACCAGTGAAGATGATCCTGCTTGTGGACGATTCGCCCACGATCCTGATGAGCCTGAAGGCCGTCCTCGGCAAGGCCGGGTACGGCGTGGAGACCGCCAGCCGGGGCCAGGAGGCGCTGGACAAGGTCAAGGCGTCACTCAAGCCGAACCTGATCATCTGCGACCTGAACATGCCGCAGATGGACGGCATCACCTTCATCAAGCAGGTGCGGCAGATGCCGGCCGGCCGGTTCGCGCCCATCCTGATGCTCACCACCGAGACCGAGGCGAGCAAGCGGGCGGAGGCCAAGGCCGCCGGGGCGACGGGCTGGCTGGTCAAGCCGGTGCCGCCGGACCAGCTCCTCGGTGTCATCAAGCAGGTACTGCCGGGGTCGTGATGGACGCGCCCGGGACGCGGCACGTCGACGCCGCGGCGGTCGCCACGGTGGTCGCCGCGCTGCTGCCGTACTGCGACGTGCTGCATGCCCACATGAACGACGTCGCCGCGGTGAGCACCGAGGCCGCCCGCGCGATCATCGACCAGGCCGAGCGGCTGGGCGCGACCGCGACCCGGGTGGCCGCCGGGCATGTCGGGCCGGACGACGCCAACGTCCAGGCGCTGGCCGAGCACAGCACCGCGCTGCTGGGCGTGGTGCAGTTCGAGGACATCACGGTGCAGATGGTCAGCCACATCCGCGACGGCCTCAGCGGCCTGCGTACGCAGCTCGGCCATCTCTACGACTACGCCACCGGCGCGATCGACGCCGGCACGATCCGGTCCCGGGTGGCCCGGGTCGACGACCTGGCCACCGGCTACGTCATGCAGTCGCAGCGGGCGGCGCACGCGGCGGCGACCGGCACCGAGCTTGCCGAGGACCAGGCCGCCCCGGTCGAGTTGTTCTGATCCGGCCGGCTGTGAGGAGCGTCGCAAAGTCTCAGGTCGGCAGCGTTCGTTAACAGGGTTACCCTTCGAGAACATCCCGTTGAAGGCCATTCCCTGGGTGGAGTGTTCCCTTTGGACGGGTTCGCCGCCGTTGAAGTAGGGAGTTGTACGCCGATGGCCGCCCCCACGATCCCCGGGTTGCACAGCGCGCCGACGACCAACGAGAAGCTGCTCCGGTGGGTGGGCGAGGTGGCGGAGCTCACCACGCCGGACCGCGTGGAATGGTGCGACGGCAGCCCGGCGGAATGGGACCGGTTGACCACGCAATTGGTGGCGGCCGGAACCTTTGTCCAGCTCGACCCGGAGCGCAAGCCCAACTCGTTCTGGTGCGCCTCGGACCCCACCGATGTGGCCCGTGTCGAGGACCGTACCTACATCTGCTCGGTCGACCCGCGCGATGCCGGCCCGACCAACAACTGGATGGCGCCGGATGACATGAAGGCCATCCTCACCGAGTTGTACCGGGGCTCCATGCGCGGCCGGACGATGTATGTCATCCCGTTCTGCATGGGCCCGCTCACCGCCGAGACCCCCAAGCTCGGCGTGGAGATCACCGACTCCCCGTACGTCGTGGTGTCGATGCACATCATGACCAGGATGGGTACGCGGGCGCTGCGCCGGATCGAGCAGCTGGACGAGTTCGTCCCCGGCCTGCACAGCGTGGGCGCGCCGCTGGAGCAGGGCCAGCAGGACGTGGCGTGGCCCTGCAACCAGACCAAGTACATCGTCCACTTCCCCGAGGAGCGGATGATCTGGAGCTACGGCTCCGGGTACGGCGGCAACGCGCTGCTCGGCAAGAAGTGCTACGCGCTGCGGATCGCCAGCGTGCTGGCCCGGGACGAGGGCTGGCTCGCCGAGCACATGCTCATCCTGAAACTCACCAGCCCGGAGAACCGGGTCTACTACATCGCCGCCGCGTTCCCCTCCGCCTGCGGCAAGACCAACCTGGCGATGCTGGAGCCGACCATTCCGGGATGGAAGGTGGAAACGCTCGGCGACGACATTGCCTGGATGTGGTTCGGCGAGGACGGCCGGCTGTACGCGCTGAACCCCGAGTACGGCTTCTTCGGTGTCGCACCCGGCACCGGCTGGCACACCAATGCCAATGCGATGCGCACCATCGAGCGCGGCAACTCCATCTTCACCAATGTGGCCCGTACCGACGACGGCGACATCTGGTGGGAGGGCATGACCGAGCAGGTCCCGGCGCACCTCACCTCGTGGAAGCGCGCGGACTGGACGCCGGAGTCCGAGGAGCCCTCCAGTCACCCGAACTCGCGGTTCTGCACCCCGGCCGGCCAGTGCCCGATCATCGCGCCGGAGTGGGAGGACCCCGCGGGCGTACCGATCTCGGCCATCCTGTTCGGCGGCCGGCGGCGCAACACGGTGCCGCTAGTGACCGAGGCGCGGGACTGGCAGCACGGGGTGTTCCTCGGCGCCACGCTGTCGAGCGAGACCACCGCGGCGGCCACCGGCGCGGTCGGCGTGGTCCGCCGGGACCCGATGGCGATGCTGCCGTTCATCGGCTACCACGCCGGGGACTACTTCGGGCACTGGATCGCGCTCGGCAAGCAGGCCGACGCGAGCAAGCTGCCGCGGATCTTCTACGTCAACTGGTTCCGCCGGGGCGAGGACGGCCGCTTCCTGTGGCCCGGTTTCGGGGAGAACAGCCGGGTTCTGAAGTGGGTCGTGGAGCGCATCGAGGGCCGGGCCGCGGCCACCGAGACCCCGATCGGGTACCTGCCGGCCGACGGGGCACTCGATGTGACCGGTCTGGACACCTCACCGGCCGATCTCGAAGAGGTCCTTTCGGTCGATCCCAGCGAATGGCAGGACGAGTTGCCACTCATCGAGGAATGGTTCGACAAGATCGGCGACAAGCTGCCGACTGCGCTGCGTGACGAACTGGAGACTCTCAAGCGCCGACTTGAGGGGGTGTGACCATTCTCTGAACACCGAGGGTGGTGGTTGCCTGAAGGAACGTCACCCGGGTGCGGTACCGTCTCACGCTCACATACCCGTCGTTCGTTCTATGGGAGTAAGCGTTGCGAGTCCAAGCCCGGAAGATGACCGCCGTGTTCGCCATCGGCCTGTTCGCACTGGCCGCGTGCAGCAAAGCGCCCAGCCAGGATGCGCTGAAGAACAAGCTGAAGAGCGAGTCGGAGTTCAGCAGCCTCACCGACGCCCAGGTCAACTGCATCGCCGGCGTGCTGATCAAGTACGCCAAGAAGGGCGACCTGAACGACTACGTCGACGGCAAGAAGAGCGTCGACCAGGTGCGCGGCCCCGCCGACAAGCAGGACGAGGTCACCAAGGAGTCCCAGACCTGCGTCACGGCCAAGTAACGATCACACAGCAGTAAACCGGAGCGCCGGAGCCATCAGGGGGCCTCGGCGCTCCGTCGCGTCCGGAGCCGGTCGCCCGCCCGGAGTCGATCCAGGAAGCCGCCCAGCAGCGCGGCCAGGCGTGGCTGGGCCGCCTGCCCGGCCGCCAGCACCTCCCGCGCCGACAGCGGGTACGGCGAGATGCCGGCGGCCAGGTTGGAGACCAGCGAGATCCCGAGCAGGTCGGCGCCCGCGGCGTACGCGGCACCGGCTTCCAGGACCGTGGACATGCCCACCAGGCCGGCGCCCATCCTCCGCAGCATCCGGATCTCGGCCGGCGTCTCGAAGTGCGGGCCGTGCAACCCGGCGTACACGCTGTCGGCCAGGTCCGGGTCGACCTGCCGGGCCAGGTCGCGCAGCACCGCCGAGTACGTGGGCGGCGGGCCGGGCGGGGTGGCCCGGCCGGTCAGGTTGAGCTGGTCGCCGATCAGCACCGGGGTGCCCACGGGTACGCCCGGGTCGAGGCCGCCGGCGGCGTTGGTGAGCACCAGGGTCCGGCAGCCGGCCGCTACCGCGACCAGCGCCGGGCGCGCCACGGTCGCCGGGTCGTGGCCCTCGTACAGGTGCAGCCGGCCCAGGTACACCAGCAGCAGCGCCCCGTCGCGGTCGACCAGCCGTACGGTCCCGCCGTGGCCGAGCGCGGTGGGGGCCGCGAACCCGGGCAGGTCGGCCATGGGCGCGCTCCACACCGTGCTGCCCAGCGCATCGGCGACCTCGGCCCACCCCGAACCGAGCACGACCCCGGCGAACGGCTCGCCGACCGCCCGGATGATCCCGGCGGCGGCCGGCACGGTCGATGTCACGCTGGCGATCCCTCCCGAGGTTCGGCGGCTGCCGCTCATCGTGCCAGCCGGGCGTACGGGCACAATCGGGGCGTGCGCTGCATCGACTGGGATGCCGGAGCGGTCCGGCTGATCGACCAGACCCTGCTCCCGGGGCGTACCGAGTGGCTCCGGCTGGAGACCGTGCCCGATCTGGTGGCGGCCATCCGGCGGCTCGCGGTCCGCGGTGCCCCGGCGCTGGGCGGGGCCGGCGGGCTGGGCGTCGCGCTCGCCGCGTACCGGGGTGAGGACCTGGCCGCGGCCGCCGACCTGCTGCGCGCGGCCCGCCCCACCGCGACCAACCTGGCCTGGGGTGTGGACCGCGTCCTGGCCGCGGCCGGCGCGCTGCCCGAGGCGCTGGCCATCCTGGACGAGGAGGCCGCCAACTGCCGGGCCATCAGCGAGCGCGGCGCGGACCTGCTCACCGGCCGCCTCGGCGCCCGCCCCCTGCGCCTGCTCACCCACTGCAACACCGGCTGGCTGGCCTGCGTCGAGTGGGGTACCGCGCTCGGCATCGTCCGCACCCTGTACGACCGCGGCCAGGTCGAGATGGTGTACGCCGACGAGACCCGCCCCCTGCTGCAGGGCGCCCGCCTCACCGCCTGGGAGTTGGCCCAGGCCGGCATCCCGCACCGGGTCATCGTCGACTCCGCGGCCGCCTCGGTCATCGCCCGGGAGCAGGTGGACGCCGTACTCGTCGGCGCGGACCGGATCGCGGCCAACGGCGACACCGCCAACAAGGTCGGTACGTTCCCGCTGGCGCTGGCCGCCGCGCGCGCCGGCATCCCGTTCCTGGTCGCCGCGCCGGAGTCCACCGTGGACAACGCGACCGCGGTGGGCGGGGCGATCCCGATCGAGCGGCGCGACCCCACCGAGGTGACGGAGTACGCACCGGCGGACAATCCGGCCTTCGACGTCACCCCGTACGACCTGATCACCGCGATCGTCACCGAGCAGCGCCTCATCGAGCCGAACAGGGAGCACCAGTGACCCGCTACCTCGCCGACTACGTGCTGCCCTGCGACGAGGCCGGCACCGTGGTCCGCGGCGGTGCGGTCGACGTCACCGCCGACGGCCACATCGGGTACGTCGGCCCGGCGGCCACCGCGCCGCCGACCGGCGAGCCGGCCACGACCCTGTCCGGCGTACTGATGCCGGGCCTGGTCAACGCCCACTGCCACTCGCCGATGACGCTGTTCCGCGGCCAGGGCGAGGGGCTGCCGCTGCTGCGCTGGCTCCGCGAGGTGATCTGGCCGCGGGAGGCGCGGATCGAGGAGGAGGACGTCTTCTGGGGGATGACGCTGGCCAGCGCCGAGATGCTGCGGCACGGCATCACCACCAGCTGCGAGATGTACTTCCGCATCGAGGCGATCGCGGCGGCCGTCGACGCGAGCGGGGCCCGCTGCCTGCTCACTCCGGGCGTGATCCCGGCGCCGTGGCCGTGGCTGGGCACCATGGACGAGCAGCTGGCGAACATCGCGGAGTTCCACGACCGCAACCACCAGCCGGCCGGCCGGCTGCGGGTCGGGTTCGCCGCGCACTCGGCGTACACGGTGGCCGAGCCGTACCTGCAACAGATCGCGGCGGCGGCCAAGGAGCGGGACGCCACCGTGCACATCCACGTCGCGGAGAGCGAGCACGAGGGCGACGAGGTGTCGGCCCGGCACGGCGGCGCGTCCGTACCGCGGCTGCTCGCCGACCTCGGCGTGCTGGAGGCCCGGGTGCTGGCCGCGCACGCGGTCTGGCTGGACGACGCGGACATCGCGATCTTCGCCGAGCACGGTGTCGGGGTCGCGCACTGCCCGGGCAGCAACGCCAAGCTCGCCTCCGGCATCGCGCGGCTGCCGGACCTGCTGGCGGCGGGCGTGCCGGTCGGGCTCGGCACCGACGGGCCGGCCAGCAACAACGACCTGGACCTGTGGGAGGAGATGCGGCTCGCGGCGCTGCTGGCCCGGCTGCGTACGGGCGACCCGACGGCGCTGCACCCGGACCAGGCCATCGCCATGGCGACCAGGCTCAGCGCCCGCGCGCTCGGCCTCGCCGACGTGGGCACGCTGGCGACCGGGATGGCCGCCGACATGCTGCACCTGTCCATGGACGACCCCGCGTTCGTGCCGCTCCTGGCCGACGCCGACCTGCTCACCCACCTGGTCTTCGCCGCCCCGCGCGAGCTGGTCCGCAACGTCTGGGTCGCCGGCCGCCAGGTCGTCGCCGACGGCGTCTGCACAACCGTGGACGTACCCGAGGCGCGGGCCCGGGTGCAGCAGGCCGCCGCCCGCCTGGCCGCGGCTGGACGGTGACGCTGGCCACAGCCGAGTGTGGCGGCTGTCAGGTCGCCGTCCGGCTCTCGTGTCACGATGTCGGTACCAACGGGCCGCCGGGGGCGTGGGACGCTTCCCGGGCACGTGAGGGGCGGGCACCACACCCCGGTGCCCGCGCCGGTGCGCTGGCCCGCCCCGACGCGGTGATCCCGCGCGGAGCCGACGACGAGGAGAAGGCATGGCCGAAGGTGACCTCACCGCCGACGCAGCCGGCGACGTCACCGGGCACCGCCCGGAGCTGGTCCAGCTGCTGACGCCCGAAGGTGAGCGCGTCGAGCATCCCGACTACCACCTCGACCTGACACCAGAGGAGCTGCGCGGGCTCTACCGCGACCTGGTGCTGGTCCGCCGCATCGACACCGAGGCGACCGCCCTGCAACGCCAGGGCGAGCTCGGCATCTGGGCCTCGCTGCTCGGGCAGGAGGCGGCCCAGGTCGGTTCCGGCCGGGCGATGCGGCCCGACGACTTCGCCTTCCCCACCTACCGCGAGCACGGTGTCGCCTGGTGCCGCGGCGTCGACCCGCTCTGGCTGCTCGGCCTGTTCCGCGGGGTCAACCTCGGCGGTTGGGACCCGACCGCGCACAACTTCAACCTGTACACGATCGTGATCGGCAGCCAGACCCTGCACGCGACCGGGTACGCCATGGGCATCCAGCGCGACGGCGGCGGCCCGAACGGCGAGTACCCGGGCGCCGCGATCGCCTACTTCGGCGACGGTGCCTCCAGCCAGGGCGACGTGAACGAGGCGTTCGTCTGGGCCAGCGTCTACAACGCGCCGGTGGTCTTCTTCTGCCAGAACAACCAGTGGGCCATCTCCGAGCCGATCGAGAAGCAGACCCGCATCCCGCTCTACCAGCGGGCCCGCGGCTTCGGCTTCCCCGGCGTCCGCGTCGACGGCAACGACGTGCTGGCCTGCCTCGCGGTGACCAGGGCGGCGCTGGCCCGCGCGCGGGAGGGCTCCGGCCCGACGCTGATCGAGGCGTACACGTACCGGATGGGCGCGCACACGACCTCCGACGACCCGACCCGCTACCGGCTGGCCGACGAGCTGGAGAGCTGGAAGCTGAAGGACCCGATCGAGCGGCTGAAGGCGTACCTGGTGCGTACGGGCCTGGCCGAGTCGGCGTTCTTCACCGACCTGGACGACGAAGCGGAAAAACTGGCACAACACGTACGAGAGGGCTGCCGGAGCCTGCCGGATCCGGAGGCGGCCAGCATCTTCGAGAACGTGTACGTGGAGCAGACCGTCCCGGTGGCCCGCCAGCAGGAGCAGTTCGCCGGCTACCTCGCCTCCTTCGTCGGCGGTGAGCACTGATGGCGACGTACACGCTGGCCAAGGCGCTGACCGAGGGTCTGCGCAAGGCGATGGAGCGCGACCCGAAGGTCGTCATCATGGGCGAGGACGTGGGCCGGCTGGGCGGCGTCTTCCGGGTGACCGACGGGCTGCAGAAGGACTTCGGCGAGGACCGGGTGATCGACACCCCGCTGGCCGAATCGGGCATCGTGGGCACCGCGATCGGGCTCGCCATGCGCGGCTACCGGCCGGTGTGCGAGATCCAGTTCGACGGCTTCGTCTACCCGGCCTTCGACCAGATCGTGTCCCAGCTGGCCAAGATGCACTACCGGTCCAAGGGCTCGGTACGGATGCCGGTGGTGATCCGCATCCCGTGCGGCGGCGGGATCGGCGCGGTGGAGCACCACAGCGAGTCGCCGGAGGCGTACTTCGCGCACACCGCGGGCCTGAAGGTGGTCGCCTGCTCCAACCCGCTCGACGCGTACCACATGATCCAGCAGTCGATCGCCTGCGACGACCCGGTGATCTTCTTCGAGCCCAAGCGGCGGTACTGGGAGAAGGCCGACTTCGACCCGGCGGCCGAGGCCGACCCGCTCTGGCAGGCCAGGGTGATCCGCCCGGGTACGGACGTGACGGTGCTGGCGTACGGGCCGATGGTGAAGACCGCGCTGGACGCCGCGACCGCCGCCGAGGAGGAGGGCCGCAGCCTGGAGGTCGTGGACCTGCGCACGCTGTCCCCGCTGGACATGGACACCGTCCTGGCCTCGGTACGCCGGACCGGCCGGTGCGTGGTCGTGCACGAGGCGCCGCAGAGCGTGGGGCTGGGCGCGGAGCTGGCGGCCCGGATCACCGAGGACGCGTTCTACTCGCTGGAGGCGCCCGTCCTGCGGGTCACCGGCTTCGACACGCCGTACCCGCCCTCGCGCGTCGAGGAGGAGTACCTGCCGGACCTGGACCGGGTGCTGGACGCCGTCGACCGTTCGCTGGCCTTCTGAGGAGCGCCCTGTGGCAGAGGTGAAGCAGTTCAAGCTGCCGGACGTGGGCGAAGGGCTCACCGAGGCCGACATCCTGAAATGGTTCGTGCAGCCCGGCGACACGGTCACCGTCAACCAGACCCTGGTGGAGATCGAGACCGCGAAGGCGGCGGTCGAGCTGCCCTCCCCGTACGCGGGGGTGGTGGCGGAGCTGTACGTGACCGAGGGCCAGACCGTCGACGTCGGTGCGCCCATCATCGGCATCGACGTCGCCCCCGGGGCGACCGGGCCGGCCCCACCGGTGGAGCAGCCCGCGACCCAGCCGCCCGCGCAGCCGGACCCGACCGCGATCGGTACGCCCAGCGCGGACGAGCCGATCGAGCCGGGCCTGATCGGCGGGCCGGCGCCGGGGGGGCGTACCTCGGTGCTGGTCGGGTACGGGCCGCGCTCGGTGACCGCCAAGCGCCGGCC
>Ga0081455_10007651_pt1 | contig 11349 bp, 14 predicted proteins | sample TabmetS3T2R1_FD_70207 | JGI IMG/M metagenome (GOLD analysis project Ga0081455, IMG submission 70207) | Tabebuia heterophylla rhizosphere microbial communities from the University of Puerto Rico - S3T2R1 | ecosystem: Host-associated > Plants > Roots > Rhizosphere ...
TGGTATTCCACGCCCAATCGCCTTGATGACGAACAGGGGCGTGGAATACCAGCCCCTACGCGCGCGACGCTGTAACAATTTAGAGAGAGAAAAATCATGACTGAAAACGCATTCACGCTTCCCGCTGAAAAGCCGCATTCGTTCCAACGCCCGCGCGCCTTCAACGCGATCCTTTACGGCGGTCTGGCCGTCGGGCTGTTGGACGGCCTGGCCGCCGTGATCACCACCCTTTTATATGGGAGGAGTCCGAGTCGTATGTTTCAGTACATCGCCAAGGGACTGATCGGGGACGTTTCTTTAAATGGCGGATGGGCGACCGTCCTGCTCGGCATGTCGCTCCATGTTCTGATCGCGTTCATCTGGGCGACGATCTATTACGGCGCGAGCGTCAGACTCCCGACGCTGATCAGGCGGCCGGCGATATGGGGGCCGATTTATGGGGTGGTGGTCTATTTCGCCATGCAAATCATCGTGCTGCCACTGTCGGCGATCCGGAAACCACCTCTCTCATTCGCGGCGCCGCTGCAAGGCATAATCGTCCATATCGTCTGCGTCGGTCTGCCGATCGCGCTCTTCGCGTGGCGATCAGCCGAAAAGACGGAGAGATAGGGAGACCGCAGAGAGGGGGAGACAAAGGGAAGAGGGGACAAGGAGACAAGGAGAAAGAAATTTCTTGTCCCCTTGTCTTCCCCTCTCCTTGTCCCCTTGTCTCTCTTTTTCACTGTCTGCTGCCCGGTTTGATCGCGATGGAACCTTCTCGACACATCGGGCACTCATCGGGGGTGTAGGTTGCGACTTCGATCTCGGCTAGGGCGCGCCGCGGGAGGCCAAGGTCCACCACGCTCCCGTCCCTCTTGAGGCTGCGGTCGATCAACGATCCCGCGCCCGCCGCCACGCCTCCATGCTGGACGACCACTTCCATCACCTCGCGCGTCGAGCCTCCGGTCGTGACCACGTCTTCGACGACCAGGCAGCGCTCGCCCGATTTGATCTGAAAGCCACGGCGCAACGTCATCATCTTTTCCTGCCGTTCGGTAAATAACGCGCGCACGCCGAGCGCGCGCGCCACTTCGTGCGCCACTATCACGCCGCCGAGCGCCGGGGCGATCACCAGGTCTACGGGGGCGATGTCCGGGGCGGCCTTGGCCTTCGCCGCTAGTTCGGCCCCCAGGCGTTCGGCGATGGCCGGGTGTTGCAACACCAGTGCGCATTGGAGGTAGCTGTCGCTGTGAAGCCCGGAAGTGAGCAGGAAATGGCCTTTCAACAACGCGCCGTTCTCTTCGAAAATCTTCAGTACGTCTTCGCCAGTCATAAGTCTTATTGTCCCTAACTACTGCTTACTGCCGTCCGATTAATATATAACGGTAAGGGAAATGGCGGAAAACCTGCAGCCCGATTCGCGACGCATCGGCGATCTCTTCTATGTCGCGCTCGGTGAAGCCGCGCAGCACGGAGACGGCGGAATCGTTCCGGACCAGACGATTGCGCGTAAAGATTCGCGTCAGCAACTTGATTGAGTAATAAGCGACCGGGTGTCGCCGCAGGTCGTTGATGATGAACGCCACGCGGGCGACGCGGGCGAAATTTTCAATCAAACGGGCCGCCTGCCGGCTCTCCAAATGGTGCAAGAACAACGACGCCAGCGCGAAATCGAAGCTGCGATCTTCGAACGGCAGGTTCAGCGCGTCAGCGCGGACGACTTTGATTTCTGGGTAACTCGCGGTCTGCCGTCGGGCTTCCGTGGCTACGATCTCATTCAAGTCCAGGGCGACAAATTCGACTTCGATCCCGCGGCCGCGCGCCCACGAGACGATCCGCGCCGGAATGTCCGCCGACCCGGCGCCGACGTCGAGCAGTCGAACCCGCCGCATCCCTGTGGACCAAACAGTTTGGATCATCGGGAAAAGATGGCGCGTCAGCGCGCGCCGTCCGCCCAGATAGCGATTGACGCGGCGCAAATCGGCCAGGTTTTCGATCATCTCGGCGGCCGTGTAATCCGCGCCGTCCATCAGCTCGGCTTCGCGGCTGCGCTCGGCGAAAGAAGCGAACATTCCTCTAGCCTTTCCTGCGCCCAATTGAATCACATTGAATCTGTTGCAGTCTTTTCCACTTTGCAGCCGCACAGAGTCAACGCGATTGAATGAGACTGAAGCATTTTGCATGACTTTCGCCTCAGGGGCGACTCTTGCGGAGCGGGATTGTTTCCGCTCCGCAGAGTGTTTCGGCTTGAGTGTCGCAGTGAAAGACAAACAAGCCTGACCAGTCAACGAGCGTCATCGTGTGATGGTCGACTAGATTTTATCCTGCCGACTTTCATCACGCCAAACGGCGCCTTTCAACGAAAGGCCGACCAATGAAAACAATACTTTCACCTGGACAAAAAAACGATGCGCGAGCCGGTCAAAAGCTCGAAAACCGGTAATGGGGCGATAGCGATTCTGGCATTCTGATTTGGATTCTCCCGATTGGATCGGACTTACCAGATTCGGCGATGTGCGATCGTGCATCGCCAGATATGACGCTGGATGCGCTGGAGGCGAGGCGGTAGGGAGTTTGCAAAATTTGCAAAGAGAAAGGCCGGCCGGGGAGAGACTCCCAGCCTGTTTTTTTCGGATCACTCTATAGCGCGTTATCTGAAAAACTCGCTCTGCTCGAATTTTTTTCAGCGTCCTTCGATCGCGTGGCGTCGCGCGCCTCCTGGCATAAAACGTCCCACACCTGAGCGGCTTCCTCTCCTTCCCGAGGTATTATCCCTGTGGAGTTCGTCGCCTGAAGATGGTTCACGAAGACGATCTGAAGCCCTTCCTTTCGTTGACCTGCGGCCGGGGTAGAGTACGCTGAGACGACATTTGCAGTGTTGATTATTTGGTTGTTGATTCTGATTAGCATAAGGTTGCTTCCTCTGGTCGCTTTTCTTACTCCAAGCCAGGAGCGAGTCTCACAAACCAATACCTAGATAGTTTAGATAGATCGTCAAAGCCACTATAACTACCAGCCTGATTGGAATCTATGACCACGTCCAAGCCGGCGCCGCTGGCTTCCGTGTAAAACCTCTACGCAGCATCACCATCTTGTCCCAAGATCGCGATGCCGCGCTCAACTTTATAGCCCTTCTCTCTGGCAAAACCTTCAAACTCTGTCAGACTTCTTGTATGTTTCATATTGTCTCGCTTTCCCATTGCGTTGGCGCTGGATTAACTTCGGCGGCGTCTACAGACAAACTGCTGACCCCGTCAAATTTTTGAAGGCCAATTTCTAACACCGGCACAATAGCCGCCGGCACGAGATTGGTAGAACCCATTCCTACGTTTGCGCCTTGAATCCCAAATTTTATCCAAAGGCCCCATATGCCTTCATGGATTCCTTGTTGTTTTATTAAGGCTTCTACTACTTCCTTATGTGAAAATACGATCTGTGCGGCTTGAGCCATTTTCTACTCCTTAATATCAGTGGTCTCTGCGAGTGTTCGCGCAGGGTTGATGATCATTCCACGGATCAACGGGGGCAGCCGTAGTCGCGGTAGCTCGCGGATCAGGGGGATTAATCGTTATATTGGGAGCGAACTGGAAAGCGTTGGGAGCGAACTGAAGATGAATCGCAACTTCCTCGATATTCTTTTTGGCTCCCTCCGCTCCCACTTTCTCGGCGATGGCGATGGTCGCGAAAGTATTCAAACTTACGCCTTCTCGTTTAGCCAACAGGGTCGCCTGGCGATGCAGGCTCTTAGATAATCGCAGTCGAAACTGACCACTGTATTCCTGGCACATCTCCGGCTCCGGCAGTTGCATGCCACTCTCCTTGTAAACCTCAATAACTCCTTCAAGAGCGATCCCCGCTTCCTTGATCGCCTCCTCCGGCGTGTCGCCGTTAGCCAACAGTCCAGGAAATTCGGGACAGCTCGCGAAATACGTCTTGTCTTCGTCGCTCCAGGCGACCTGAAAACTGTATTTATTCTTCATCTGAGCCTCCTAATTCCAATTCTTCTATTGCTTCGAGCAGCTGCTTGACATAGTTCGCCTTGACGGTCCCCACGCATTTGGGAAAGGTGAGTATCCGAGGATATTTAGAATGTCTGTAAATACAATGCGAACCCTGCTGCCGTTGAAACGTAAACCCATAGCACTCCGCAAGTTTGCATAATTCTGTAAACCTAAGACTGGCTGGAGATTGAAGCGCTTTTTCGAAAAGCTTATCGCATTTACCCATTTCATCGTCCCCATATGGTACCGCAGGCGGAACCGCCGCTCAAGAAGACGCGAAATTTAACTGAATTCTTAGAGAATAGCAAATGGACAGGAAAGAAGAGGTGAAAATTAGGAAATGAAGTCCTTTATTGCGCAGTCATCAACTATCGCTAGTCGATCGTGTATGCCGGCGACCGGCATTAGAATCTGGTCCGTCACGCGCTGGTCGGAGACATGCGGGGCGATGGTGAGGTGATAGGATCTGGCGAATGCGTATTTTGATTCGCATCCGTTGAAAAGTCCGCGAAATCGTCAATTCCTAAAGCAGAAAGGGCGGTCATATGACCGCCCTTTCTGCTTTCAAGTATTCTCTGCAATCTCGCGAAATCAGCACCATACTTCGGAGAAGGGGTAGAAAGGCTGCTGCGGCATATTCTCGAAACAATGGCGGCGGCCGAGCGGCGCCCTGTACGGAGCAAGGGAAGCGCGTCGCCCGGCGACAATCTCCGCGGATATTGACACGGTTCATAGCGTGTGTAGAATGCCGCGCACAGTCGAACGCTGAATAGGCGCCGAGAGGCCGGATTGCCCCTCCGCGGATAGCCTTCAATTTCCGTTTTCACGCCTCAGAGCTAAATTTGGACACAAGCGGCCAGTACTAGGCGCCGCCGCCATCTGTGTAATTCATGTTACGCATTCCAAGTATGTGAGGGTATGCAATGATAAGTCGAGTTCTAAACTCACTGCTTCTTACTGTATTAGTAGCAGGCCTTTCAGCAGGTCAGATTACAAAGACAAAGAGTGAGGTAATCCTACGGACAACTATTGAAACATATCCAGAGGCTGAACGTGGGCCTATTCTCAATTACCTGGACGGCGCAAAGATTGTGGCCGACAGAGTAGTAAGACACTTCGCTGGCGAGCGCGATGAGGAACTTGACGGCGAATTCTCTCAGTTAGCAAGAGCCAGGGGTCAAAAAATAGACGTTCGAGATTATGCGAATCGGGTGAGGCGGACCTATGGGGCCGTGACGTCGTATTCATTCAGATGCCAAGTGTTAGAAGCGCCTGCTGATAAGCCGGATGTAAATGATGCGCGGCGCGTGAGATCAATAGTGTATTACTCAATCGCAACTGCGAAGCGTCCGAATGGAGATCTATTACTTACTGTAAAGACAATGCTCATTGGTAATTTGCATGCGGCATCCTACCTTAGCATTGACAATTACGGTGGAAAGGCGGCGCCTTGTCTTCAGGGAAAACAGGCTGATGACAAGTAAAGGGCGCCCTTGATGAAGAAGACCCTATAATCCGCTGCGCCAGAGCTGCGGCGCCTTCGTAAGACTGGTATACAACACCGAGTTCACTGGCCGCCGTTCGTCCGTCTATTCCCATCCTGCCTGCCTTGCTTACTCCACGCCGCTCGATCCGAACCAGCGCGAACAGTCGGAAAGAACTTCCCTACAATAGTTAAACAATGACCGAAACCGAATACGTGACTGTGAGCAATCTCGCGCGCGTTCGCGCCGCATTGAAGATCATTCAAGACATAACGCCCAACTACGGCGTGACGGAAGAAGAAAAGAAAGCGCTCGCCAATCAACTGTACGACATCGAAGAGCGAATCGCAGAAACAATCGAAACCAAGGAAGATCCGCATTAAACCTCGAACTTTTTCACGACCAGCGCCGAATTCTTCGATCCGAATCCGATGCAGTTGCAAAGCGCGTTCCTGATCGCGGACGGCCGCGATTGTCGCGGCACGTAATCGAGATCGCATTCCGGGTCAGGCTGCTCAAGATTGATCGTCGGCGGCAGAAAGCCCCCGGCCATTCCGCCCAGCGTCGCGGTCAATCCGGCGGCGCCCGAAGCCCCCTGCGGGTGGCCGATCATCGATTTCGTCGCGCTCATCGGAATGCGCGCCGCCGCCTCGCCGAACGCCAGCTTGATGGCGCGCGTCTCGATCCGGTCGTTCAACTCCGTCGAAGTGCCGTGCAAGTTGATGTAATCAATATCTTCGGGCTGAAGGCCGGCGTCCGTTATCGCCAGCTTCATCGCGCGCGCGGGCTCGACGCCGGTCTCGTCCAACCGCACGCGGTGATGCGCGTCGCAGGTCGAGCCGTAGCCGGCGACCTCGGCGTAAATCCGCGCGCCGCGTTCAAGCGCGTGATCCATCTCTTCGAGCACGAAGAAATAGGCGCCTTCGCCCAACACGAAACCGTCGCGGTCGCGGCTGAACGGGCGCGATGCGCGCTGCGGGTCGTGGTTCCAAGACGGCGTCATCACCTTCATCACGCAAAAACCGAGCATGATGCTGTGCGCCAGCGGCGCGTCCACGCCGCCGGTCAAAACCGTGTTGATGCGCCCCAAGGTGATGTGCTGCGCCGCGTAAGCGATGGCGTCTGTCGAAGATGTGCACCCTGTAGAGACCAGATGGCTGAACCCCTTCAACCCGAACGGCATTGAGAGTTCGCTCGGAAGCGATCCGGGAGTGGCCGTGGGGATCGTGTAAACGCTGGCCTTTTTCGCCTCGTTCGCGAAATAGTAGCGGTACTGCTTCTCGATGAAGCTCAAACTCGCGCCGCCGCTGCCCAGGATGATGCCGACGTCGCGCCTCTCCTCCAGGCTCATCTCTTTGGGTTTCAACCCGGCGTCGGCGAAGGCCAGGTCGGCGGCGGCGATGGCGAAGGCCACGGCGTGCGAGACGTGCTGGCGGTCTTTCGGGGGAATGAATTGGTCGGGATCGAAATCTTTGACTTCGCCGGCGATGCGCACCGGCAGGTCGGAAGCGTCGAATCGGGTGACCGGGCCGACGCCGCTGCGCCCCGCACGAACCGATTGCCAGAACCGCTCACGGCCGACGCCTATCGGGCTGACGCAGCCTATGCCGGTGATGACTGCGCGTCGCAGCCGCTTGAGAGTCCCCATAAGTTGATCCTCGTAATTGTGTGAATTTCGGGAGGCGCAGCCATCACTTTAACAGGAGAATGGGGAATGGGGAATGGGGAGTGGGAGACAAGGGGACAAGGGGACAAGGGGACAAGGAGAAGAGGGGACAAGGGAACAAGAAATTTTCTTCTCCTTGTCTCCCCCTCCCCTTGTCCCCTTGTCCCCTTGTCCTCATTCCCCACTCCCCATCAGTGAATCTCAGGCTCTGGTGTCTCGGTCCCCGCATGCAGAAAATCGAAGTCGCAACCCTGATCGGCCTGCGTGACATGTCGGCTGAAGAGGGCGCCGAAGCCACGCTCGTAACGCGGCGGCGGCGGCGCCCATCCGGCGCGCCGGCGCGCCATCTCTTCTTCGTCGATCAGCAAATTCAATTTTCGTCCCGCCACGTCCAATTCGATCAAATCTCCGTCGCGCGCGAACGCCAGGGGCCCGCCGATGTAACTTTCGGGCGCGACGTGCAGTACGCAGGCGCCGTATGACGTGCCGCTCATCCGCGCGTCGGAAAGCCGCGCCATGTCCCGCACGCCTTTTTTCAAGAGCTTCTTCGGGATCGGCAGCATGCCCCATTCGGGCATTCCGGGGCCGCCCAACGGCCCGGCGTTCTGCAACACAAGAACGGAGTTCTCGTCCACTTCGAGATTCTCGTCGTCGATCCGCGCGGCCATGTCGTTATAGTCTTTGAACACAAGCGCGCGCCCTGTGTGCTGAAGCAGGCGTATTTCAGCCGCCGTCGGCTTGATCACCGCGCCGTTCGGGGCGAGGTTGCCGTACAAAATCGCCGTGCCTCCATGCGGGGCGACGGGATCGTCCATCGAACGAATCACGTCATCGTCGTGAACTTTAGCGCCGGCGATGTTTTCTCCGAGCGTTCCGCCGCTGACCGTCAGGCAGTCGAGATGCAGCAGCGGGCCGATCCGATTTAGCAGCGCGCGCAGCCCGCCGGCGTAGTAGAAATCCTCCATCAAATACCGCTGCCCCGACGGACGAATGTTGGCGATCATCGGCGTCCGATGCGAAATCTCGTCGAATTTTTTCAGGTCGAGTTTGATCCCCGCCCGTCCGGCCATCGCGACCAGGTGAATGATGGCGTTCGTAGAGCCGCCGATGGCCATGTCGGTCGTGATCGCGTTTTCGAACGACCGCATCGTCAAAATGTCGCTCGGTTTCAAATCCTCCCAGACCATTTCGACTATGCGGCGGCCGCAAGCCGTGGCCATCCGCTGATGGTTCGCGTCGACCGCCGGTATCGAAGAGGCGCCGGGCAAAGTCATCCCCAGCGCTTCGGCGATCGAGGTCATGGTCGAGGCGGTGCCCATCGTCATGCAGTGGCCTGGCGAACGCGCGATGCCGTCTTCCATCTCGTTCCATTCGGCGGCGGTGATATTGCCGGCGCATCTTTCGGCCCAGTATTTCCACACGTCCGAGCCGCTGCCCAGGACCTGACCGTTCCAATTGCCCCGCAGCATCGGCCCCGCGGGCAAATAGATCGCGGGCAGGTTCATCGAGATCGCGCCCATCAACAGCCCCGGCGTGGTCTTGTCGCAGCCCCCCATCAACACGACGCCGTCTATAGGCTGGCATCGCAACAACTCCTCGACCTCCATCGCCAGGAAGTTGCGATACATCATCGGGCTGGGCTTCATATAAGTTTCGTTGACCGGCATCGCGGGGATTTCGACGGGGAAGCCGCCCGCTTGCCACACGCCGCGTTTGACCTCTTCGGCGCGCTCGCGGAAATGGCTGTGACAGGTCGTCAGATCGCTCCACGTGTTGATGACGGCGATGACCGGCTTGCCTGCGTAATCTGCGCTCGCGTAGCCCATCTGTTTCGCGCGCGAACGGTGCGTGAACGAGCGCAAACTGTCCGAGCCGAACCAGCGCTGGCTGCGTAATTCCTGCGGAGGCTTCTTATGTTTTGTCATATGGTCTCAGTTACCTGAAAGATGAGGGACCTTGCTTAACCACAAAATGCGCAAAGAGGATCACAAAAGGCGCAAAACAGATAGAGAGGAGAGACAGGAGACCCCTAAGAATATTTGTGTCTTTTGTGTTCCTCTTTGCGCTTTTTGTGGTCATCTATCTCAACACATGAGCGACTCGCTCAAAAACGCCGTCCAAAATCCGTCGCGCCCGCGCCTCATCTCGCGCCTCGGCGACCAGGCGAATGATCGGTTCGGTGTTCGATCCGCGCACGTGCAGCCAGGCGTCTTCAAAGATTATCTTCACGCCGTCACGCAAATCCATCCGACGGCCGGCGTATTCGTCGCGGACCGCCTTCAAAATCTCGCCGATCTTGTCCGACGGGCATTCCAACTTCTCTTTGATCATCTTGTATCGCGGCAAGTCAGCGAGAAGCTCGGTCACGGTTCGCCCGGTCTCGGCCAGCAAATGCAGGATCAGAGCCATTCCGACCAGACTGTCTCGGCAGAAATTTATGCGCGGGTAGATAACGCCGCCATTGCCCTCGCCGCCGATCACTGCGCCAACTTGCCTCATCATCTCGGTGACGTTGGCCTCGCCGATCTTCGAACGGTGGAGCGGGCAATTGAACATCCGCGCCACGTCGTCCATCGCCGAAGTGGTCGAAAGATTGGTCACGACCGCGCCCGGCGTCTTGCCCAAGACGTAGCGGGCCGCCAGCGCGAGCGTGTAATCCTCGCCTATAGGGTCGCCAGTTTCAGCGACGACGGCCAGCCGGTCGGCGTCCATGTCCTGCGCGAAGCCGACGTCGGCGCCGCTTTCTTTTACCAACCGGCAGAGACGGGTGATGTTCTCTGGCGTCGGTTCGGCGCCGCGAGGGAACGAGCCGTCCGGCGTGGTGTTGATCGCTATGACTTCGGCGCCCAGCGCCTCGATCAGTTGCGGGGCGACGACCGAACCTGCGCCGTTGCACGAATCGAGCGCGACCTTCAGCTTGGGTGTGGACTGCGGCAGCGAGCCGACTGAACTAATAATCGCGTTGATGTGCGCGTCGAGCGCGACCGTCAACGGTTCGACGCCGCGCATCTCGCTGCCAGCGACTTTGGTGTAATCGCCCTGATGATAGATGTCAAGCAACTCGCGCGCCTGCCCCGCGCTTAGAAACAGCCCTTCGGAGTTGACGAACTTCAGCGCGTTCCATTCAGCCGGATTATGGCTGGCGGTGATGGCGACGCCGCCCTGCGCGTGCCGCTGCCTGACCATCAACTGCACGGTCGGCACCGGACAAATGTCCAGATCGATCACCCGGCAGCCGCTCGAAAGCAAACCGGCGATTACGGCCTGGCGAACCATCTCGCCCGACGTGCGAGTGTCGCGCCCGATGACGATCGCGCCCGAGCCGACATACGTCCCGAAGGCCTGTGCGAAACGCGTGAGCAGCGTGGGCGTGAGCGAATCGCCGATTACGCCGCGAACGCCGGAGATGCTGATTTTTAGAGTTGGAATCGCGCGCATAAGACTCGTCTGTCACTGTAGGCGGTGAATCTTTACCTTGCTATTTTTAAGTTCGGCCTCCCAGCACTCATTCCAATTAGGTGGTCGCGCAGCAGGGGGGCTGGATAGGCCCGATCTGTAAATATTAGCTCGTTCAACTGGCAAGGCGCCGTCATTGCAATTCGTAATATGCCGGTATGTCGACCCTTTTCCAAACTTGATTCGATATTTCAACCCACGTTTTTTATTCCAAGCAGGCCATATTACCGCTTCGAAAGGTTCAACTAGGAACCCTCCTTTTTCCAATTCGGGAGCTTGAACAACCTCGAGACGACTTTCATCTTGTACCCTTACTCGGATTTGCTTGGAAGGCTCACGGTCCGCAGGCCACCATTTTCCAATTCCATCCTTGCCTTCCGCCCACCAGATAAACTCTCCAGTGATCGCTATCCTCGACGCAGCTTTATCATTCTCAGTTATGTCTGTTAAGTCCGGGTACTCAAGAAAGAAATCTTTCCATTTCCACTTTACTCTATACATCGCTACTTCAGGCGATCCACCGCCCAATTCATTAACTCACGCGCGCGCTTTTCGTCTTCCGCTTCCGCGATTATGCGGATCATCGACTCCGTGTTCGACGCGCGAATATGAACCCAGCCGTCCGGCCAGGCGAGTTTGACGCCGTCGCTCAAATCGACCTCCGCCGCGCCCGCGCGTTCGCTCTCGTCGCGCGCGTTCTGAAGGGCGGAATAGAGCAGGTTCGGCTCGATTTGTAAGTGATGTTTCAACATCGCGTAGCGCG
>Ga0081455_10007652_pt1 | contig 11348 bp, 8 predicted proteins | sample TabmetS3T2R1_FD_70207 | JGI IMG/M metagenome (GOLD analysis project Ga0081455, IMG submission 70207) | Tabebuia heterophylla rhizosphere microbial communities from the University of Puerto Rico - S3T2R1 | ecosystem: Host-associated > Plants > Roots > Rhizosphere ...
CAAGCACATCAACTTGCGCACACGGATCAAGCGGTTGGTCCGCCGGACGATCTGTTTTTCGAAGACAGAGCATATGCACGACTTGGTGATTGGGCTGTTCATCAATCGCTATGAGTTTGGGCGCCCTATCTAACATGGAATCAACAGGTCTGAAACACTTTCGTCTCTAACAAGGCCATCCTGGGCTACATGATCAAGGACTACGGTTGGAAGGAACTCAGCGTCCTGCCGCACACGCTGGTTGTGGAAGACTATGCCCTGCTCCTGCCAAGAGGCAGTCCACTGCGTAAGGCACTCAATCGGATCGTGTTGCAGACTATCTACAGTGCCGGCTGGAAAGCCACGCTACAGCGGTATATGGCGGCGGATGAATAAGCCGGGGGTGCTTCAGAGCGGTTGGTGTAAGATAGCAACCCATTTGTCACTGGGTTATCCCATCTGTATAATCTCGTCCTATCAGCGTTGCGCCCAGCCTGCGGGGCAGTGTGGCGTGGGAACAATACGACACCCTGCACAAAGCCGCAGCACTCAAACAGCACGGCACATGGAACCGACTGTGGGGCAGGCACGGCGCGTGTCGTTGGGGGAAATACACCGCCCACGCTAGGTTGTGGCCCTCATCTCATGTGCAGTCGAGAGCATCCAAGAGGACGAGAAGGGAAACGTGGCATGGATTTTGAGGAGCAAGAAGAGTTGCGGAATAAGTATGCCTTGATTCGCCGGGGGCTGTCTGCTCTGCGGAATACGATTGAAGCATTAACGCTCATGAAATCGACGGGTGATCCTTTCTTCGACGACAGTGAAGAAGCACGCCAAAAGCTGATTATGATAGTAGAAAAAGCCGCCCACCGCGCCACACAGAGCGAAATCGAGGCCCTGGTCGCCGAATATGGCCCGGACGCCCGACAAGTGCTGGCATAGCAATCTTCCCAGATTGGCCCTAGCCCAACCCTGTGTAAGAGGGTGTTATGGTCAGTCAAACTCGTCAGCGCCAAATGCGCTCAACGCCTATTGTCAGGCGATTTCCGACAGCTCGATCATAGCGATTGTAGTGCGGCTTGAGCGCATTGACCTCGGCGGCCCGTCAGGAAGATAGAGAGGCGCCGTTGTACGAAGTTTGCCGGAGGTGGCTCTGCACTCTAAAGCCATGAGTTCTTTTTAAATTTTCGATACAGCCAGACACAGAGTATCGCAGTGACACCGAGCGTGAACGGATAGCCGTATGACCATTGCAGTTCAGGCATGTGTTGGAAATTCATGCCATAGAGGCTGAACACAATGGTAGGCGTGAAAGCGATAGACCCCCAGGCTGCCAGCCGCTTGACGATGTCGTTTTGCTGGGCAGCCACGAGTGCTAAATGCGTCTGCATGGCGGCGAACAGCGTTTCACGCAAGTTGTCCGTGATCCGGACAATCTGACTGAGATGATCGTGGATGTCCCGGAAGTACGGATGCATGTCGGGGGGAATAAGGTCACCATAACGTGAACGCATACAGGTCGCACAGACGTCCCGTAACGGAAGGGTGGTAGAGCGTAGGGTCTGCACCTGGTGCCTGAGCGTGTAAAGCCGCTGCAGATCCTGTCGGGCCAAGAGCTGCTGAAACAGCCGGGTTTCTATCTCTTCTATGGCATCCGCGCAGTGGTGCACAATAGGCTGATACAGGTCAACGATCATATCCATGATGGCATAGAGGAGCACGCTGGGACCATGAGCGAGCGGTTGTGGTAGCTCCTCACAACGTTGTCGGACTTGCGCCGTATTGAGGGTGGTACCGTGACAGATGGAGAGCACAAAACGTCGCCCTAAGAACAGGTGGAGTTCACCCACATGGAGGTCGCTCCCGACGAGTTCGATGGTGTGCAAGACGACAAACAGCGATTGGCCATACAATTCAACTTTCGGTCGTTGATGTGCGAGGTACGCATCGTCCACCGCCAGCGCATGCAAAGCAAATTTGCCCTGGATTTTCTTCAGGAAGCTAGCGCTTGGTTCGTGAAGACCTACCCACACAAACGTACCATCTTGCTGCAAGACGCTGTCGATATCATCTAAGCCAATGTCACGCACAAATGTGCCATCCTGATAGGCGAAGCCATGCGTGAGCATCTGCGCCTCTGGCACCGGGGGTAGCATCTCATAGGGCTTGCGAAAGGAGAGCAGTTGCATGGGCCTATCCTCTCACTAGGCAATTGAGGCGTCACAGCTAACCATGCAGCATACCATAGAAGTGATGCCTGAGGCTTCTTCATCTTCACTTTACACGATTGTAGTACAAAGCCTCTCTTTACTAACCAAAGGAGTAGCCTATGGGGGCCACACAAGCACTCGTGTCTATCGGCGATGAAGGAGTGCTCAACGCGCCGGTTTCTCCCTCGCTGTCTGACGTCTGGATCGATCGGGACCTGAGCTGGCTGGACTTTAACGAGCGCGTCCTGGCTGAGGCCGTGGACGCGCGCACACCGCTGCTCGAACGCGCCAAATTCCTGGCCATCTTTACCTCCAACCTCGATGAATTCTTCATGAAACGGATCGCCGTCCTGCGGGAGACGCCGACGCCGGAACGACTCAAGCTGCTGGAGCAGCTGCGGGACAAACTGCTGCCCATGCTGCGCCAGCAGGCGGAGTGTTTTCGCGACAGCATCGTGCCGGCGTTGGCCCAGCATGGTATCTCACTGCGGCGCTGGGACGATTTGACGGCAAGCCAAAAGCTGGAAGCGAGCGCCTATTTTGATGTCCACATCTCGCCAGCGCTGACGCCGCTGGTGATCGACCCTGTCCATCCGTTTCCCTTTCTCTCGAATCTCTCAACCTCCCTGGCCTTTCTCTTGCACGATCCGGATCGTGCCGAGCCCATGTACGCGCGCATCAAGGTGCCTGCCGTGTTGCGGCAATGGCTCCGCCTCCAGGCCAATGTCGCGCCGGGCCATACCCTGCTCGTGCCGCTCTACGAAATCATCCGCGGGAATGTGCACAAGCTGTATAGTGGCATGGAACTCACGGCCACGACACTGCTGCGGTTGACACGGGATGCGGAGGTCGAGATCGACGACGACTCGGATGCCATATTGAGCGAGGTGGTGAAAGCGCAAATCAGGCAGCGGCGTTTCGAACCTGTGGTGCGCTTGGAGTTTGCACCGGGCGCTGAGCCTGCCATCCGTGAAGGGCTGCGGACGCGCTTTAATCTCTTCCCTGTGGACCTCTACGATATGCCCGACGAGGTCGACTATACCACGCTCTTCGAAATTGCCGGCCTGCCCATCCCGGAGCTTCAGGACCCTGCCTGGAGCCCGATGCCCCCGCCGGTGCTGGCCAACGGCCATACCGATATCTTTGCCGTCATCCGGGCCAACGATCTGCTCGTACATCACCCGTATGACAGCTTTGATGCCAGCGTGGAACACTTCATACGTGCGGCCGCAGACGATCCGCAGACCGTCGCCATCAAAATGACTGTCTATCGGATTGGCGATGACACGCCCTTTGTCCAATCCCTGATCAAGGCTGCCGAAGCGGGGAAACAGGTGGCGTGCATCATTGAACTTATGGCCCGGTTCGATGAGGAGCGCAACCTGCACTGGGCCACTGAGCTGGCACGGGCTGGCGCGCATGTCATCTTTGGGGTGCGCGGTTTGAAGACGCATGCCAAGACGGCTCTGGTTGTGCGCAAGGAGCCGTCCGGGCTCCGGAGTTACGCCCACATTGGGACTGGGAATTACCACACGCGCACCGCCAGACTGTATACCGATGTCGGGCTCTTCACGTGCGACCCAGCGCTCACACGCGACGTGGTCAACCTGTTTCACTACCTGACTGGACATTCGCAGGCCCCCAATTGCGAGACGCTCCTGGTGGCGCCTGCGACGATGCGCCCGCGGTTTCTGGAGCTGATCAAGAGGGAGGCAGACAACCAACGTGCCGGGCTCCCGGCGCGCATCGTTGCCAAGATGAACCAGCTCGAAGACCCCGCGATCATTGAGGCGCTGTGTGAAGCGGCCGGCGCGGGCGTCGCGATTGACCTGGTGGTCCGGGGGATCTGTTGCCTCCGACCTGGCATTGCCGGCCGCAGTGAGGGCATTCGCGTGCGCTCGATCATTGGCCGCTTTCTCGAGCACTCGCGGATCTTTCATTTCGCCGCTGGCCAGGAAGATCCTCTCGGGGGCGAATTTTACATTGGCTCGGCCGACTGGATGTTCCGCAATCTCTCCAGGCGTGTGGAGGTTGTCACGCCGGTGACCGCACCCGGTCCCAAACAGAGGCTATGGGAAATCCTCGACATCTGTTTGCGTGACCACCGTCAAGCCTGGGTCCTCAATAGCGACGGGAGTTATGCTCAGTTGCGCTCGGCAGAAACTGGCGAGGGGCCTGAAGTGGTGGGGACACACCTGACCCTCATGGAACGCACACGGCGCCGCTCTCATTCGCTGGCAAGGTAAGCACTCGGAGAGTATGGCCTACATTGATGAATCCGGGCGCTCAATGCATGGATTACGGTTTCCCTCTTTTAACAAGATGATCACCGGCCTCAATGTAGCGTTGTACCATTTCTTCCCATGCAGAATCGTAAATAATTTGCAACAGAGCGCGGTTGATCGGCTTTCGGAACGGGCTGCCGCCTGGCAGGGCATAGCATAGTCGTGTATTGCCAAGGTCTGCGGCAGGACGTCGAGCTCATGCCAGCCATAGTCCTTGATCATGTGACCCAGGCAGGAAGGTCCAGTCTGATGTCAATTATAGACATCGATGTAGGGCTCATGTGGAGCCGTTCCTGCCGTGTTGGCAGCCGACTCGCCCTGGCCCCACTCATCGTGGCCTTGCTGGCAGTGGGCGTCGCAGGTTGTGCTTCAACGATCGCTCTCGACCGTGCGGTCCTGGCGTATGACACGACGACGACGGATAGCGTTGCGAAGCAGTTACTGCTCAACATTGCTCGGGCGCGCCACAACCAGCCGATGCACTTCACAGGCATATCCAGCGTTGCTGCAACCTACAAGGTCAGCGTCAACGCCGGCTTCGGAGGAGCGCTGACCGGTAATAGCGGCGGCCTTATCGTCCCAGTCTTCGGTACAAGCGCCGAGGAAAACCCCACCATCAGCATCGCACCGATACAGGGGGAGGAGTTCACGCAACGGCTGCTGACGCCCTTTCAGGAACAGAAGCTCACCCTGCTGTTGCGCCAGGGCTACGACGTCGACTCGCTGTTGCGGTTGATGGGGGCTGAGATCCGTTTGGAGAATAATGAGCATTCACTAGGGACCAGGGACGGGACTGTGTACTATAATCGTCCCTCCGACCAGGAGGGGTATCCGGTTTTCCGGCGCGTGATGGCGCATCTGTCTTCCATACAGGATCGCCATACGCTCTACGTCGAGCCACTGCACTTCCAGTACAGTTGGACCATTCCTGCCGACTCTGTGACCCCGGAGACCTTCCAGTCGGTCTACAAGGACTTTTCTCTTACCTACGACGCGGAGAAGCACGTCTACCGGGTGTCCCGACGGATCAATGGCCGAGTCATAGTCACCAACTACGACCCAGCGGTCTTGTCCAACGAGGAACGCTTTCTGCTGCACGAGAAGGCGGAAGAGGCGCCTTTCAACGACATTCTGGTGGATATCCGACCGGGATATCCGGGTGGAGAGCTGCCTCTGCAAGGCAGGATACGGCTACGGAGCTTTCACGAGATCCTGACGTTCATCGGGCGTGGTATCGAAGAGGAGCCCGAGTACGACGTCTCGCCGGATCCTCGAACGCCCTTAATTAGCGAGAACCCACCTCGTACCCTCGAGATTATCGAAGCGCGGAGCTTGCCGCCGGGAGTCGATCTGTCCGTAAGCCTGAAGGGCTATCAGTATGCACTCCAGCCGCAGAGCGGCTATCAATGGAACCGGAAGGCTTTCAGCCTGCTCTATCAGTTGTTCCAGATGACCGTGGCCACCGTGCCGTCGTCTGGACCAGCAATCACGATATCTAAGTGACGCCGAGGCTAGCACTGTCGTCTACAGGTCTCCCCCTCTCCCGTCGCCCAGGGCAGGTTCCCGCCTGTGGAACTTTCTGCTGGCGACCTCTACCCTGTAAGCCTGGCTCTGGGGTTCCTCGGCCGCTGCCTCTGGCCTCAGGGAGCGTTGCCGGGATTGGGATGCGGATGGCGAGAGCCAGCCGCGCTGCGTGAACCAGTACAGCATCAAAAGCGGTGTCACGAGTATCACACCAACCACTCCTATCATCAGCCAGCGGTTAGCGAAGGGCAGCCCCTCAAAGTTCATACCGAAGAATCCCGTCACGAACGAGATGGGCATAAAGAGCGCACTGATAATGGTCAGCACCTTCATCACTTCGTTGATCCGATTCGAGGTGACGGACAGATACGTATCGAGCGCACCACTGGTCAGATCCCGGAGCGTTTCGTTCAGATCCACCAACCGGACCAGGTGATCGTACACGTCCCGAAAGAACACGCGATCCTTCGGATCAATGACGTTATAGTCGTCGCGCGCCAGCTTGTTGAGCACTTCACGCTGCGGACTAATAATACGCCGGAGATGCAAGACCGCGCGTTTGACCGCGAAAAGCGTACTGAGGGTTTGCGGTGTTGGACGGCTAAATACGGCGGTCTCAAGCGCGTCCAGCGTGTCATCCAGGGCATCAATGGTCGGCATATAGTCAGCAGTGAGCGTATCCAGCAAGAGGTAGAGTAGGTAGTCGGGGCCGTGCTCCAGTTGGCGGTGATCAGCGCAGACATGTCGCCAGACCCGCTCCACAGCGTCGACGGATTGGCGGTGATGGGTGACGAGATAGTTGCGCCCAAGAAAAATATCGAGTTCACGCGTCGTGAGCTCCAGCGACTCGGGGTCGAACATCACGCCATGGACCACTGCGTAGATGTAGTCGCGCCAGTCATCAATCTTGGGAACATGTATCTCGCGCAGAGCATCGTCAATGGCCAGGGCATGAAAGCCAAACGTGTCGCGCAGTGGCGGCTCTATCGTCGCCACCGGCTCCGCGTTAAAATCCACCCATAGCACGCCTGTCTGGTCGTGCAGGGCAGTGCGCCATTCCGTGGCGGGCAGATCAACAGTCACATTCCCCGTACTACTGCGATAAAAGGTGCGCAGCATGGCAAGCTCCTAGTACTGGCATGGCACGACACATGGAACAGCAAGACGGCCTCGCGTATAGATACTACACCGGTAGCTATGGGGTAGCCATCCTACAAATATAGCAAGGGTTCGTTAATGACTTATGAAAAGTACGAGCCTGTCTATACCAAAATTAGCCGATACCCTCCCTCACCAAAACTTCATACAACGATACTATAGTGATCACTCACTTCTCTCTGCAAGTCGCTTCATAGACATATTTTGACTACACTGGTAAGGAGGGAGCATGGTGCGAGCAACCACCCGAACGGCTCCAATCCTCATGCCCGAGGACGTGAAGCAGGCGTATGTCTATGGCCTGGACACCGAGTCCATCAGGAAGGAGTTCCTGACCCACCTCGCATTCACGCTAGCAGAACTGCCAGAGCACGTGGACAGCGAGTGGGAGCCCTACTTGAGCCTCGCGCTCACTGTGCGCGACCGCCTCATCGAGCGTTGGGTCCGCACCCAGGAGGCCTATTACGCTCACGATGCCAAGCGCGTCTACTACCTATCGCTGGAGTTCCTGATGGGGCGTACCCTGACCAACAGCCTCTTGAACCTCGGTTTCCTCGACACGGCTGCGCAAGCGATGCATGAGCTCGGCTACGAGCTCGAAGACCTGCGCGAGGCAGAGTGGGACGCCGGCCTTGGCAACGGCGGTCTGGGGCGGCTCGCCGCTTGCTTCCTCGACTCGCTGGCCACCCTGGCGCTGCCCTCGTATGGATATGGTCTGCGCTATGAGTACGGCATGTTCCATCAACGCATTGTCAACGGCTACCAGGTAGAGACCCCTGATGCCTGGCTGCGTTATGGCCACCCGTGGGAGATTCCTCGCCCACGGGACTTCTTCCGCGTCAAGTTCTACGGACACGTGCATCAGTACGTCAATGACCAGGGGCGCCTCAGCACCGATTGGGTCGACACCGACGATGTGTTGACGCTGCCCTACGACACGCCGATCCCGGGTTACCAGAACGGCACGGTCAACACGTTGCGCCTGTGGTCGGCCAAGGCCACCGACGAGTTTGACCTGAGCTACTTCAACCGCGGCGATTATGAAGGGGCTGTCGAGGCCAAGGCACACTCGGAGACCATCACCAAGGTCCTCTACCCCAATGACAACATTTTTGAGGGTAAGGAACTCCGGCTCAAGCAAGAGTACTTCTTCGTCTCCGCGACGCTGCAGGACATCCTCCGCCGTTACAAGAAGCGCTGGGAGATGTTCGATAAGGAGCAGGGCTTGCCGGTGTTCGCCCGATTCGCGGAAAAGAATGCCATCCAGCTCAACGATACCCACCCGGCGCTGGCCATCCCCGAGCTGATGCGGTTGCTGGTCGACATCGAGCAGCTCGACTGGGAGACGGCCTGGGACATCACCACGCAGACCTTTGCCTATACCAACCACACAGTCTTGCCCGAGGCGCTCGAACGCTGGCCGGTGTCCCTGCTTGGCCGAGTGCTGCCGCGCCACCTGCAGCTCATCTACGAGATCAACCACCGTTTCCTCAACGAAGTACGCCAGCGCTTCCCCAACGATGACGAACGCTGCCGGCGCATGTCGATCATTGAGGAAGGGTCGGAGCAGCGCGTGCGCATGGCGCATCTGGCTATTGTAGGCGGCCACACCGTCAACGGGGTAGCGGCGCTGCACACAGACATCCTCAAGAGCGACGTCTTCCGGGACTTCTACGAGATGTGGCCGCAGAAATTCAGCAACAAGACCAATGGTATCACGCCGCGCCGCTGGCTGAAGAAGGCCAACCCGGCGTTGTCAGACCTCATCACCGCGGCCATTGGCGAGGGCTGGGTCACCGATCTGTTTCAGCTCAAGCGCCTGGCGCCACTGGCCGCCGATGCAGCGTTTGCCGACAAGTGGCACGCCGCCAAGCGCGACAATAAGCTGCGCCTCCTGGAGATCATCAAGAACCAGTACCAGCGCCGGGGTCAGATGATCACCCTCAATCCTGACTCGCTCTTCGACTGCCAGGTCAAGCGTATTCACGAGTACAAACGGCAGTTGCTCAACGCGCTGCATGCCATCACGCTATACAACCGTATCAAGGACAACCCACATGGCACCCACGTGCCGCGTACCATCATCTTTGGTGGCAAGGCTGCGCCCGGCTATTTTCTGGCCAAGCTCATCATCAAGCTCATCAATGCCATTGGGGATAGGGTCAACCACGATGCGGACGTGAGGGACTTGCTGCGGGTGGTCTTCCTGGCCGACTACCGAGTATCGCTGGCGGAGCGCATCTTCCCAGCCGCCGAGTTGTCGGAGCAGATCTCAACCGCCGGGACCGAGGCCTCCGGCACGGGCAACATGAAGTTCGCCCTCAACGGTGCCCTGACCATTGGCACAATGGACGGCGCCAACATCGAGATCCGCGAGGAGATTGGCGATGACAATATCTTTATCTTCGGCCTCACTGCCACCGAGGTAAACGCGCTCAAGCCGCACTACAATCCCTGGGAGTACTACCAGCAACACACCGAGCTGCGTAGAGCGCTTGACCAGATTCGCGACGGGTTCTTCAGCCCCGAGAACCCCGGCCTGTTTCGAGACATTATCGAAGCGCTTCTGGGCAGTGGCCGCGATCATTATCTGCTGCTTGCCGACTACGGTGCGTACATAGCGTGCCAGGAGCAGGTGAGTGAGACCTATCGCCACCCCGAGGAGTGGACCAGGAAGTCGATCCGCACCGTGGCGCACATGGGGAAGTTTTCGACGGACCGCACGATCCAAGAGTACGCTGATGAGATCTGGGGCCTGAAGTCAGTGCCGATCAAGAGTGCCTAAGCGGTCTTGCAGAACGGTAGTGTTACAGGGAGGGCGGCAGCCCTCGGGACATGAGCAGGGCAGATGAAGCAGGTGATGGCCCCGCTACGATGGGCCACCTTAGCTCTCCAGCCGAGCCCTTATTCATAGGCTGTCTCGTCGCTCCCACTATCAGCTAAGCTAGAAACAAAGAGATTGGGCCACGTCCGCAGAAAGGGCCGCGTTTCCCGCTCGTTCGTCGCACAATACACACACATCTCTGCCAGGCTTTCGTTGTGGTGGCCGGCGCAGGACGGGTTCGCACAGCGCACATCGAGGAGAATGTCACAGGTCGCGCATTTCTTGTACATACGAGCCTCCGTGGACGTTTGTGGCACCTGGCTACAGGTGGTACGCACGGTAGAGCGAGACGTGACGCTGCGCTCTCCGCGCAAAGGGTCGATATCCTGCAGGAAACAGCAGACCAATAGGTGCCAGTGTTATCAGCATAGCTTGTGCATGAACGGGTTAGTGGGACCATGCCCTGTGTTGTAGTTGCCCAATAGGAGAAGCCCTGACCACCCTCAGCATAAGTCAGGCATCAGGGCTTCTGAGGAACCCACCCGTGAGAGCTGGTCACAGGCCTGCTAAAAGTAACGGAGCTCCATGAATTTTCTAATAATGAGCCAACAAATTTTTGTAAACCTTGTGGGAGGGGTCGGCTCAACGCCCTTGGAACGGAAGATGGCCTCCTCACGGCGTAGGTGACCTCTTCCTCGCCACGCTGACAGGTGGGGAGATAGGCAATTGCAGCCACTCCCATCCATATCTGAAACACTATCTACACTTTGTCGACGTATCTTACCTCCACTCCCCCTACCAATGTGCGATAGCACTGCTGTGATCGCTGGTGGTCCAGGAGGCGTCGCACGGGCTCCTACGGGCCGGAATGGTGCCATACCCCACGACCATACCGTACGTGTCTTTGACGGTATAGTGCAGCACCTGGTGCCGTTCCGCCCAGTCAAAGCGCACATAATGATGCTGAGCGAGGGCAGTCCAGCGGGGGTAGGGTGGGTGTGGTATTTCTACCTGACTCAGGCGTCCTGCAGCTCCCGACGTCATATGGATGACGCCGCCCTGGTCTGGACTACATAGACGCCTCTGGCGCATGGGTGGCGTCACTTCGAAGAGATGCTCATGCCCGGCGAGATAGACCTGCGCGCCATACGCCGCCTCTGTGAGCAACGGCTCTAACCAACACCGCAGGTGTGCCTGGATAACGGCTTCCAGGCCATGGGGTCCGGAGCTGTACAACGGGTAGTGTCCAACCACAATCTTCAGGGGGGCACCGCTGGTCCGCAGCGCGTGCTCCAGCCACGTCAGTTGGCGTGCCCCCAGGCGCTGCGCCCAGGCGTGCGCTGCCGGGGTGGTGTAACAATCGTACGC
>Ga0081455_10007653_pt1 | contig 11347 bp, 8 predicted proteins | sample TabmetS3T2R1_FD_70207 | JGI IMG/M metagenome (GOLD analysis project Ga0081455, IMG submission 70207) | Tabebuia heterophylla rhizosphere microbial communities from the University of Puerto Rico - S3T2R1 | ecosystem: Host-associated > Plants > Roots > Rhizosphere ...
TCGATGGCGACACACGCAGAGTTCCCCACACTATTCGGCGTGCCGCCGAGCATCCAAACTGACGGGACCGGCACCAAAGTAACCGATCAGGATCGCGCCACCGATCAGCGCCAGGTTCTTCATGAACATCACCATATGCAACTGGGCTTGCATGGGATCGGTCGCGGCCCAGAAGCGATGCATCATGAGCGTGACTGGGGCCAAGAATAGCAACAATAACCCAGCACCCCAGCGGATGCGGTAGCCGAGCAAGACGCTCAGGCCGCCGGCGATAGAGATCACGCCGGACAGCGGTACCGCGATGGACGCGAGCGGCACGCCTTGCGCAGCCGCCATCTCAATCGTCGGCGCTGAAAAGTGACCGAGGCCTGCCATCACGAAAATAGCGGCAAACAAAGCTCTTCCGAGCGGAACTGCGTACTGGGCCAGCTGTTTCGGCTCAGTGCGCGATGTGTGCAACGACTTGGGGGCTGTGAGTGCGATGTCGGTCATGGGTGGTCTCCCTGTTTCGAATGCTGACGACTACGCTCAACCTAGCGCCGTACGCGTGGCCAACTAGATCTCGACGGAGCGATGCACTGTTGCTAAATTAGCAACAATGGACTACAATCACGTGGCTCTGTTCGTGAGCGTCGTGAAGGCCGGCAGCTTCACTGCCGCTGGACGACGCGTCGGGTTGCCCAAGTCGTCGGTGAGTCGCAGCGTGGCGCGCCTCGAGCAAGACCTCGGCGTGCGCCTGCTCGAACGTACGACGCGCAAGCTGGTGCTGACAGCCGCCGGCCAGGCGTACTACGAGTCGGTGCGTGCCGCCGTGAATGGCATCGACGAGGCGGACGCGGCCGTGCGCGAACTCGGCGCGACTCCACGGGGGGTCGTGCGCGTCACGGCACCGCCCGACCTCGGTGTAGAGCTGGCCGCCGAACTCGGCAAGTTCGTGCGCAAGTATCCGGCGATTCGCATCGAGTTCGCGTTGAGTTCGCGCACTGTGGACATCGTGTCCGAAGGCTTCGACCTCGCCATCCGCGCCGGGAAGCTCGACGATTCGTCGTTGATCGTGCGCCGCATCGGCGTAACCGAAGCCGGCTTGTTCGCATCCGGCGCATATCTGCGCCGGCACGGTCGGCCCAAAACCTACGACGAGCTCGCGGAGCACGATTGGGTGCTGTACCAGGCGCGCGCGGGCCGCGCGCTGATCCGGCTCAGCAACACCGACAACGTCGAGCGCAGCGTGGAAGTGACGGGAACGCTGGTCGCCGACGACATGGCGTTCTGCTGCGCCGCCGCGGAAGCGGGCATCGGCATCGCCCATTTGCCGGTGACCATGGCGCTCGAACCCGTGCTCGCGGGCAGGCTCGAACAAGTGTTGCCGAGTTGGCTCACGCGCGGGGCTACCTTGAATGTCGTGATGCCGAGCGGGCGCTACGTGCCGGCGCGGGTCGCATTGGTTCGCGACATGCTGGTCGACTTCCTGACCCGCAAACTCGAGCAGAGCCAGCGCCAGTGCGGTCAGCATCGGGCGGCGCGCGCGGCTCAGCGCGGTTGACCGCGACAGCGCGTAGCGCGCGGCGTATGCTGCGCGAGCCCGCAAGGAGGATCAGCGTGAGCGCTCCCGTAAGCTACCAATGCCAAGACTCGATCGCGACCATCGTCATGGACGACGGCAAAGTGAATGTGCTGTCGCCGGCGATGCTCGCCGCGCTCAACGGTGCGTTCGATCGCGCCGCAGCTGAACGTGCGGTGGTCGTGCTCACGGGCCGACAAGGCGTGTTGTCGGCCGGCTTCGATCTCAACGTGCTGCGGGCGGACGGCGCCGAAGCCGACAGCATGCTTAGAGCTGGCTTCGAGTTTGCCGCGCGCATGCTCTCGTTCGCCACGCCCGTCATCGTCGCCTGCAATGGTCACGCGCTCGCGATGGGCTCGTTTCTCTTGCTCTGCGCCGACTTTCGCATCGGCACTGAAGGCCCCTACAAGATCGGCGCAAACGAGGTTGCGATCGGCTTGACCATGCCGTTGGCGGCGATCGAGATCTGCCGCCAGCGGCTGCTACCGGCCCACTTCACGCGTTCGGTCATGTGCTCTGAAATCTACGGCCCGGTCGACGCCTGGGGCGCCGGTTTCCTCGACCAAGTCGTGACCGTCGACGAGCTGCAAGGCACGGCTCAGGCGACGGCCCAGCGCTACGTGAAGCTCGACATGGCCGCCCACGCCGCCACCAAGCTGCGCGCGCGCGAAGCCACGCTCAAAGCCATCCGCGCCGGCATCGAAGCCGACGCGAAGCTGCGCATGCGCCGTGGTTGAGCTGCCCAGTCAGCCGCGATGAGCGCGCAGCACGCTCTCGATCGAGCGCGCGACGTCGTCCGCGTCGGTCGACCAGTTGCTGACCGAGATTCGCATCACCGCGCGGCCCTGCCAGACGCTAGCGCTCATGAAGCAAGTGCCCTCGGCCTGCACCTGCTGCACGACTCTGCGCGTGTGCGCGTCGTGGTCGCGGCCCGAGGGATCACAGAAGTGAACGATGACCTGATTCAGCACCACCTGGTTCAGAATCTCCACCCCGTCCGCCGCGGACAAGCCTTGCGCGAAACTGCGTGCGTGGCGGCAACTGTCTTCGACCAAGCGCGCAACACCGCTGCGACCCAACTGGCGCAGCGCAGCGTATATGGGAAAGCCGCGGGCTCGGCGCGAGAACTCCGGCGTCCAATCCAACGGGCTGCGCACGGCGTTGGCGTCTTGGTCCGGCAGATAAGCCGCGCGCACGGTCATGGCGCGCCGCTGGGCGTCGGCATCGGCACACAGTGCGATGCCGCAGTCGTAGGGAGTGTTCAGCCATTTGTGCGCGTCGGTAGTCCACGAGTCCGCGCGCTCGTAGCCCGCGATCGTCGCTCGCAACTGCGGCGATGCGGCGGCCCACAAACCGAACGCGCCATCGATGTGCAGCCACAACGCCGCTGATCCCAGCCGCGTGCGCGCTTCCGCGATGGCAGCGTTGATCTCGGGCAACGGATCGATCGCCCCGCTGTTGACGTTGCCGACCGCCGCACAAACGATCACGGCACCCGAGAGCTGAGCGAGCTGCGCGCCCAGCGCATCGGCGCGCATGCGCCCTTGGTCATCGCAAGCGATCACCTGCGCGCGGCCCGCACCCAAGCCCAGCATGCGCAGCGAACGCATGATCGTGTCGTGGCGCTCGGCGCCGACCAGCACGTGCACGGGCGGCGCACCGATCAATCCGTCCTGCTCCACGTCCCAGCCCAGGGCGCGCAACACGCGGTTGCGCGCAGCCGCCAAGCACGTGGTATTCGCCATCTGCGCGCCGGTCACGAGCGCCCCGGATGTGGTCGCAGGCAGCCCGAGCAGATCGATCACGTCGCGCAGCGCCACCTGCTCCACCGCCGCAGCTGCTGGCGTCGGTTCCGCCATGCCGGCGTTTTGATCCCAGGCGGATACCAGCCAATCAGCGCCGAGCGCAGCGGGCAGCGCTCCGCCGATCACCCAGCCGAAGAAGCGCCCGCTCGGCATCGCGGTCAAACCCGCGTCGCTGATGGCGGCAAGGTCACGTACCACTTCGGCCGGGTCACTGCCCTGCTCGGGCAACGGCGCGCTGTAGCCTCGCAACAAGGCTTCGGCAGACGCGCTCGCGCGCACCGGTCGTTGGGGTAAGCCATCGAGAAAAGCCAGAGCCGCGCGCACAGCCGGCTCCAACACCTTGTTCCAGTCAGGTCGATGCATGGCAGTGCAAGTGCCTTAGCACAGGCCGGCGGCGCCAGCCCAGTACGTTAGAAGAACTAGCGCCGGACGACTGAGTCGTCCGGCGCTCGATCTGACGAGGAATTCGAGTTACCTCAGTTGAAGTTCATCTTGCGCACGTCAGCGCAGGTGATGTTCGCGTTCGACACGCGCTTGAGGATGAACTTGCCCGCCGACTGATCCTGGGTCTCGGTATCCGTGTCCAGGAAGTCGAGGATCGACGTGCTGCAGGCCGACTCGTTATCGCCATTCACGCGCACGCAGGCGCCGACGCGTACGTCGTACCGAACTTTGCCGTCGTTGGGTCCGACGATGCTGCCAGTGATCAGGTCACAGCTGTTGATCTTCCCGTCGAGCGCGCTGATCGAACGATTCGCGGACGAGAAGCGCTTGATGCGCCGCAAGGTCGCTCCGTTTTCGAGCGCGGGGGGGTAGTTGTACGGAGAGCGCGCAGCGTTCGCGTTGCCACGCGGACACACTTTCGAGTTCTTGCCGTAGGCCTCGACTGGAGCAGTCGCTGAACCATCGGCGGCTGCGCCGTTGGGACCGACCGTATACGTGGTCAAACCGATGAAGCCGTCGCCATCGACATCGACCCAGGTGGCACCGTTCACGGCTGAGCCGTCGAACTCCGGACCGCCTTGAATGTCCTTGCGACTGCCGGGCCAGGGACCCATCGGATCGGTCAAGCGAATGCCCTGCAGCGCCGCCAGTTGCGGCGACTTGTAGTCGGCATTCGGGATGGCGTTCGGCAGACTCATGTGCAGCATGCCGGGCTGCAGCCCCGCACTACCCCACACGTTGGCCGGCACGTATTGTGCGTATGCTTCGGGTGGAATCATCAGCAAGCCCACTCCGTTGCCGCACAAATCCACGTTGCTCTCACCGCACGGGATGATCTCGATGTCGAGGTTTCCCTGAGCATCGTAGTTGTGACGCTCGATCGACCAGGCATAGCTGGTATCGCTACCACCTTCGATCGTGGCCTCCGCGGTCCAAGCCAGATCGACTTCGACGCGGCTCGCGAACGTGCCGCCCATGTTGCACACGCACTGGCCACCGACTTGCACGAAGCCCGCAGCGCAAGCGCAGGTGTACTTGCCGAGTTCACCGGCTGTGCAGGTACCGCGACCTTCACCGCACGGATTGTTTTTGCACGGCTCGAGCGTGTAGCACGTCTTGCCGTCGCCTCCGAAACCGGGCTTGCACGTGCAGCGGACCTGATTCGGATCGTTGGTGTTGCTCAGGTCGAGGCAGTTCGCGTCGGATGAGCACGGGTTTTGATTCACGCACTCGTCATTCATCGGCGCGCACTGCCCGTTCTTGTCGACGAACTGGGCCGCACACATGCAGCGGTTCGGACTGCCTTGCGTGCAGCCGTTGGCGTTCGGTCCGCACGCGCTGTCCGGACCGGCGCAAGTGCCGCCCTTGCAGACGTCGCCGACGCTGCAGCTGTTGGAGTCGTTGCAGCTGCCGCCATCCGCGAGCGGCGCCTTCTTGCAGTTGCCGTTCGCCGGATCGCACTCGCCTTTGTTGCAGGCATCATTGGCAGAAGTGCAGTCCTTCAGCATCGTGCTGCCGCACGCGCCGCCCGTGCAGCGATCGTTGAGCGTGCAGGGGTTGCTGTCGTCACAAGTCGCGGTGTTGTTCGCGTTCTTGCAGCCGATGATCTTGTCGCAGCTGTCGTCCGTGCACGGGTTCTTGTCGTCGCAGCTCACGCTACCCGTGCCCGTGATACACTTGCCGCCGTTGCACATGCTGCCGGTGGTGCAAGCGTCGCCGTCGTCACAGGCCGCGCCGTCTTTCGAGACCGGGTACTTGCAGGTCTTGCCATCTTCGCAAGTCGCCCCTTCGGTGGTCGTGCATTCCATGGGTGGCATGGCGCACGCCGTCGCGCAGCAGATCCCGCTCTGGCAATGGCTGTGTTCACAGTCGAGGTTGTCCGAGCACTTGCCGCCGTCCTTGGCCAAGCACAGACCTTCCTTTTCGACGTAACCGTCGGCACAGGTGCAGGTCTTGCCGTCGCCCTTGTACGCGGGAGCTGGGCACGTGCATTCGAACGAACCCGGCTTGTTCACGCACTTGGCGTTCTTGCCGCAGTTGCTGTCAGACGCTTTGGCGCACTCGTCTTTGTCGTCGCACTGGCTGCCGTCGCCCTTGGTGTCGTTGTAGCCGCTGGGACAGACGCACTTCGACTTGCCGCCGCTTTCTTCGCACGTGGCCGGGCTCTTGCACATGAGCGAGCCGCAGCTCTGCATGGCGACCATCGTCGAACCCGAGTCTTGTCCCGCGTCCTTGGCGCCGCTGTCGCCGCCGCTCGTGGCTGCGTCCGACTTTGTTGGCTTGCTGGGACTCGCAGCGTCCTCGTCACCGGCATCGGTGTCGAGAGGATGAGCCATCATCTTGGGGTCGGACGAACACGCGACGAGGGCGCTAAGCGAGATAAGAGTGATCACAACGCGGCGCAATGCTTGATCCATTCGGATCCTCCATGGCTGAGGCAAATACACGCGCTCCCCGCGTGATCCACGCAGGGCTAAACCTTGCAAAGTTTGGGGGCGAACGCTACCCGACGCTGGCGCGTTCGGGTACAGCGATTTCGACCCTTGCAAGACTCGCAAGCACTCGATATTCACGCGTGATTCGGGAAGCGGCAGCTCGGACTGCTGCCGCAATGACAGTGGCATTGCGAATGTACTTGCACGGTGTGGCAGTCGAGTCGTGCCCCGGCCCCCGAGCGGAGCTCGCGCCCGGACGTACCCGACGCACGCATGAGGACGGATCGGGGGGTTGAACCCCCGAACTGGAGACATTGGATTCGGGTCACATACCCGGCCGCGCGAGTGCGGCGCGCGTGTTCCTGCCGCACGCACCGCCGCAAATAGCGGCCGGCGACGCGTATTTGCTCTGGCGTGCGAGCTTCACGGTCGCAGCCTGCCTGCTGGGCTTCTGGCGGCTGGGGGCCAAGGATGTTTGGCTCGACGAAGCGGCTAGCGCGGGTTTCGCGCTCGGCGTGCCCGAGAGTTGGCTCGCCGACCACAACATGGCGCTGTACTACGCGCTCTTGGGCGCATGCGCGCGTGTCTTCGGGCACGGCCCATTTGCGCTGCGAAGCTTGTCGGCGCTGTGCTTCGTGGCCAGCGTTCCGCTGTTTCACGCGCTCGCACAAGCGTTGTTCACGCGCCGTACCGCGCACATCGCGACCGCGCTCTACGTCACGAATGCGCTGCTCGTGCACATGAGCCAAGAAGCGCGCGGCTATGCGCTGGCCGTGTTGCTGGTCAATGCCTCCAACCTCGCGCTACTGCGCACTTTGCAGCGCCGCCAATGGCGGTGGGCGATCGCCTACGCGCTCGCGACCGGGCTGTCCGTCTACGCGCATTTGTTCGCCGCCCTCTCGATGCTCGCGCAACTCTGCGCGCTAGCCGGCATGGCGTTGCGCGATCGACGACGCCCTGCCCGGCAGCTCGCGGCGGCGGTGCTGCTCGCAACGTGTTTGGCAGCACCGGCATGCATCGATGCAGGCCTGGCGGGCACCGCACAGGTGTCGTGGCTTTACCCGCCGTCGCTGCCGCGCATCTGGCAAGGCATCGTCGTGCTCAGTGGAGGCAACGCGCAGTTGGCTCTCGCCGAGCTGGTGCTGTTTTGCGCGACTGCGATGCGCGCGCTGCGCGCTCCGCGCCGCACAACGTTGCCGAGCCGAGCAGTCGTCTTGGGATTTCTCGTGCCATGGAGTCTGAGTCTGCTGTTCTCGGCGTGGGTGACTCCGATTGCGCATCCGCGCTACTGGGTCGTGATCGTACCTGCGTGGCTGCTCGCGATCGCATTGGCGATCGAGCAGCTCCCGGCGCTTCAGCTGCGAGTCGCACTCACGGCGTGTCTGGCCTGCTCGGCAGTGCGCCTGGATGCGTGGTACACGAGCTATCAGAAGGAACGCTGGAGCGAAGTCGCCGCGCTCTTGGCGCACGAATCGCGCCCCGACGACGCGCTCGCGCTGGATGTGCTGGGACCAGAAGCGCTCCACTACGCGGTCGAGCGCATGCGCCTGGCCGATTCGCTGCCGGCGCCCTGGCCGTTGCACGCGTGGCAACTTCCCATCCCGAGCGAGCCGGTACTCACAGACCGCGAATTACAGGCCAGATTGCGCGCCTCGCGGCGCATTCTGCTAATTCAGAACCGTTCGCATCAGCTGGATCTCGCGCAGCTTCGCGAGCACCGCATCGCCTGGACGCGCCACTTCGAGCCCCTCGACGAGGACGCGGACTCGCTGTTCGCCGACTCGCACGGCCGCATCATTACCGTGCGATTACTTCTTCCACTGCACTGAAACCAAGTGCAGGTAGTGGTTCCCACCCAATTGGGAGGGCTTCCTTGCTGGCGCGGATCGAGTAGCTTCACGCGCTCCAACCCTTGGAGGCGCCCATGGCCGGCGATGCAAGCGTGACAACAGCGGATAGCAGCGTGGGCGCCGAGCGCGCGACCGAATTCAAAGTCAGTGAAGGCTACCGCAAGTACGTATTGTGGCTGCTGTTCACCGTCTACGTGTTCAACTTCGTCGATCGCTCGATCCTCACGATCTTGATGCAACCCATCAAGGAGGAGTTCAAGTTCAGCGATACTGCGATGGGCCTGCTCGGCGGGATCGCGTTCGCGTTCTTGTATTGCACCTTGGGCATCCCGATCGCGCGCTGGGCAGACAAAGCCAACCGCGTGGTGATCATCTCGCTCTCGCTGTTCGTGTGGAGCATGGCCACGGTGTTCACGGGCATGGCGCGCAACTTCAGCCAACTCTTGCTCGGCCGCGTTGCGGTCGGCATCGGCGAGGCAGGTTGCAGCCCGCCCGCATATTCTTTGCTCAGCGACTACTTCGAACCGAAGCGACGTTCCACCGCGCTGGCGATCTACTCCATGGGCATCTCGGGTGGCGTGTTCTTGGGCTTGGTCGTGGGTAGCCAAGTCGCGGCCCGCTACGGCTGGCGCAGTGCATTCTATGTGTGTGGCTTGCCAGGCATTTTGCTGGCGATCATCGTGCGGCTCACCTTGCGCGAACCACCGCGCGGTTTCTCCGATCCCACCCCGCTCGCAGCCGAAGCGCCGCCGCCGATTGCCGAGGTGCTCGGAAAACTCTGGTCGAAGCCAGCGTTCCGCAATCTGTCGCTGGCAGCCGCGTTGCAAGCCTTCGTCGGTTACGGAGTCGGTAGTTTCAATTCCCCGTTCTTGATGCGCACGCACGGCATGGGCATGCGAGAAGTTGGCGGCGTCCTCGCCCTCGTCACCGCACTCGGGGGCTTTTGCGGGACCTACTTCGGCGGCTGGTTCGCGGACCGACTCAGCAATCAGCGTCAAGACCGCCGCTGGCAAATGTGGGTGCCCGCTTACGCCACCCTGGCGGTGATTCCGCTCGGAATCGCCGTGTATTTGGTACCCAACAAGAGCGCCTCGCTCGCATTGATCGTGCCCGCGCTCGCAGTCGGCTCGATGTACTTCGGGCCGACGTATTCGATTACGCACGGCCTCGTCGGCGCGCGTGAACGCGCACTCGCCGGCGCGCTGCTACTGTTCATCATCAACTTGATCGGCCTGGGCATGGGTCCGGTGATAACCGGCGTACTGAGCGACGTGCTCAAGAACAGGTTCGTGAGTCAGGGCTTTGCCGAGCTGCAAGCAGCTGCGGATGGTTTGCGCTGGGCACTCGCCGCGATGATCTGCGTGAACGCCTGGTCCGCGTTCCACTATTTTCGCGCGGCGCGCACCTTGCGCGAAGATCTGCAGTAACCGTTACTCGCGCTCAGTCATCGTCGTCGTCGAGGGGCACGACCTCGACGGCGACCTGCACCGAGTGCGCGCCACCTCCAAGCACGACGCCTTTGAGCGGACTCACGTCGCCGAAGTCGCGGCCCCAGGCCAAGGTCGGATGCTCGACTTTGACCAACGCGTCGTTGGTCGGGTCGAGATCGATGAAGTCGTAACCCGGACAGTACACCGCTGCCCAGGCGTGGCTCGCATCGGCACCCACGCGTTCAGGTTCCCCCTCGGGCGCGCGCGTCAGCAAATAGCCGCTGACGTAGCGCGCAGCCAAACCCATCGAGCGCACGCAGGCGATATATAGATGCGCGAAATCCTGGCACACGCCGCTCTGTTGCTCGAACACGGTTTGCACCGGCGTCGCGACGCTGGTCGCGCCGGGCGTGTACTTGAAATCGCGATGGATGCGCTGACTCAGATCGAGCGCCGCCGCGAGGATCGGCCGCCCGCGCGGGAATGATTCGGCGGCGTAATGGTGTAGCTCTGGGGTCCAGCGCACGTGCGGCGACTCGTAACAGTGCTCCACCGCTTCGAAAACTTCTTGCTCGATCGAACTCGCTAGGAGCTCGCGCACTTCTTCCCAAGGCGCGGTGTGGTCCGGATCCGGCAGAAACGGCTGGCGCACCGTGACCTCGCTGTGTGCGGTGACCTGAAAGCGCCGATGCGGTTCTTGAAGCACGAACAGCGTCAGCCAGTTGCCGAAGTAATCTTGCTCGCGCGCCATGAACGCAGGCGTGGGATCGACCACCAAGCGCGCACTGTGAGCGACCTGCCAGGGCCCGTTGCGCGGACTCAGCCGCGCCTCGTTGTGGGCCAGCGTGACGACGTCGCTGTACGCATAACTCGTCGTATGCTGGATGCGAAACGTAACCTCTTCGTCGTCATGCATGCTCACGACTCCGACCCGATCGCACGTTGCGAAACCGCATGCGCCAGATAGCTCTGCGTGATCGCGTTGGACAGCTCCGGCAGGGCGCGCGCGAGCGCTTCCATGTGCTGCCGAAACGCCGGCCGGTCACGCTCCGGACTGACCGCGACCAACGCTTCGACGTCGGCCAGCCGCACCCGCGTGAGCACGTCCAGCGCCGCGCGCTCTTCCGCTGTGCGCAGCGGTTCGGTGATCGAGCGCGGCAGCACGCGCACGTGATCGTAGAGCGCAGCGAGCTGGAACACGATCGAACGCGGATTGGTCTCGTCGGTGAGCAACAAGTCGAGCACGGGCGCGGCCTGCATCACGTCTTGATAGCGGCGTCGGTAGGTGATGCCGTTGTCGAGCACTTCGAGAACCTCGGACAGCACGGCGGGCTCGTCCGGGAACACCACACTCAGCGTGACCTGCAGCAAGCTCACGGTGTTGCGCGCGCGCTCGATGCGCCGACCCAAATCCATGAAGCGAAATCCGAACGTGCGGGATAAGTTCTCGCTCTGCAGTCCCGCGAACGCGCCGAACGACAGCACCAGCGCGTCGAGCTTCTCGAGCGCGTCACTGACCGAGCCCGCGGGCATGGCGATGAGTTGCGAACGTTGCTCGTTGAGCTGATTGATCACGTGCCAAGTGTCACGCGAAATGCGATCGCGCACGACGGCCGCGGTTCGGTGGGCTCCGGCCAAACTCGCCGCGATCCCGTTGGCGTGCTCGGACGAGCACAGAATCCGCAACAGATCCCGCTCCAGCGCGTCGGACTGCGGACCGCTCGCCGCCGTCAGCGGCTCGGTCAACTCGTGCTGAATGCTGAGCGCGTCGCAGAGCGCGACCAACACGCTCGGTTCGGCCGCGTGTGGGTCGTCGAGCAAG
>Ga0081455_10007654_pt1 | contig 11346 bp, 7 predicted proteins | sample TabmetS3T2R1_FD_70207 | JGI IMG/M metagenome (GOLD analysis project Ga0081455, IMG submission 70207) | Tabebuia heterophylla rhizosphere microbial communities from the University of Puerto Rico - S3T2R1 | ecosystem: Host-associated > Plants > Roots > Rhizosphere ...
ATGGGCGGCGAGGAGACCCCCTATCTACTGCTGACCCCAGGGCCACTCTCGACCACGGGGACCGTCCGGTCCGCCACGTTGCGCGAGCTGTCGACGTGGGATCCTGACTACCTCGCGATCTGCCAGTCGATCCGCTCCCGGCTGGTCGAGATCGCAGTGTCCGATGACGGGTGCCGGCCGGACTACACCTCGGTGCTGATGCAGGGGAGCGGCACGTTCGCCATCGAGTCGACACTGGGCTCCGTGATCCCGTCAGATGGAAGGATCCTGATCGCGGCCAATGGCGCTTACGGAGTGCGGATGGCGGCGATCGCGGAGCGCCTGGGCATCTCTTGCTCGGTGCTGAGTCACTCCGAAACCGAGCCCATCGACGTCGACCGGATCGAGTCAGCGCTCATGGCTGACCCGTCCATCAGCCACGTGGGGTACGTCCACTGCGAGACGACGACGGGCATCGTGAACGACGCCGCCTCGCTGGGCGATCTCATCGCGGCCCACGGGAAGTGCCTGGTCGTCGACGCCATGTCATCGTTCGGGGGCATCCCCTTCGACATGGTGACGTTCGGTGCGCACTACGCCGTGTCGTCGGCCAACAAGTGCCTCCAGGGCGTGCCCGGCTTCGCCTTCGTCATCGCCCACCGGGCGACGTTGGAACAGTCCGAGGGCCGCGCCCGCTCCCTGAGCCTGGATCTCCACGATCAGTGGCGTGGCCTCGAGGAAGGCCACGGCAAGTGGCGCTACACCTCGCCCACCCACGCGGTTCTGGGGTTCGACCAGGCGCTCGAAGAGCTCGCCGTGGAGACATTGGCAGGTCGTCACCAGCGGTACCGTGAGAACCAGCACGCGATCGTCAGAGGTATGGAGCGGCTCGGCTTCCGAACCCTGCTCCCCGTGGAGCTGCAGTCGCCGATCATCACCTCGTTTCACTATCCCGATGACGAGAGATTCTCCTTCCAGCTGTTCTTCGATCTTCTCAAGGAGCGCGGCTTCATGATCTACCCGGGGAAGATCTCCGAGCTCTCGACGTTCCGCATCGGTTCGATCGGCAACATCTTCCCGTCCGACATCGATCGCCTCATGACCGAGATCGCTGCCGTGCAGGAGGAGATGGGATTCAGGACATGAGGAGCGCGGTCGCATGCGCGGGCTGACGGCTGTCGTCCTCGCTGCCGGAATCGGGCGACGGCTCGGGCAGCCGCCGGTGCCGAAGTCACTCCTTCCACTGTCCCAGGAGGACGATGGGCCGACCTTTCTGGGACGCCACGTCCGCCTCCTTCGCGACTGCGGCGTCGACGAGGTGCTGGTCGTGGTGAGCGAGGCGAGTGTCGAGAGGGCTCTGCATCTGGAGGGCGTCGAGCTCGTCGTCAACCCGTTCGACACGTCGATGACGGGATCGACGTTGAGCCTGCTCTGCGGCCTCCGTGCCGCAGCTGGCCACGCTGGTGGGCTGGTGATCACTGACGCCGACATCGTCTACGAGCGCGTGCTGCTGGAGTCGGTGATCGGGCTGTGTGACCGGAGCTGCCTGTTCCTCGCTCCTCGAGTCTCGGGCGACGACGAGGAAGTGAGGGTCTACGGGCACGGCCCCGAGCGACCCCTCCTGATCGGCAAAGGGTTGTCGCCTCTGCTGACGGCCGGGCTCGATCTCCTCGGGGAGAGCCTCGGCATCATCCACGTGGCCGCCGAGGACCGGGAGTTCGTTCAGGAGACCGCGCGATGGCTCACCGGATGGCCGGACGAGAGCCCTGCCTACGGATTCGCCAAGTCTCGGTCGGAGCACGAGGAGCTGTGGCAGTACTGCATGACGTTGCGGCGCATGGTCGCCGCTCAGGTCCCGGCTGGCCTCGAGTACGCCGAATGCGACACGGCCGACGACTACGCCTACATCCGAAGCGAGCTGTTCCCGGCCATCGTCGCCAAGGATGGACGTCGGTGAGCCCGCGCCCGCGACGACTCGACTGGCACGCAATGACCGGTAGATGGAGGGATCGGCTCACCCGCGCCGGTGTGTTGCTCGGTACCGCGGTGGCCCGACCTGCTCAGTTTGCGCTGTACCTCCTGTCCGGGCTGGTCCCGCGCCGGAAGTCATTGTGGGTGTTCGGCTCGTGGGGGGGCCATCGGTTTGCCGACAACGCGGCTGCCTTCTTCCAGTATTGCCACCGGGTCGACGTCGAAGCAGTCGACCTGGTCTGGATCTCGAGGCGGCGGGACATCGTGGACGACCTACGGCAGCGGGGGTACGAGGCTCACTGGGTCTGGTCGGGGCGCGGCATGCTTCGGTGCTTGCGCGCCGGCGTCTTCATCTTCGATTGCTTCACGAAGGACATCAACTTCTGGCTGTCGCGCAACGCCATCACGGTCAACCTCTGGAGCGGCGTTCCGCTCAAGGCGTTCGAGCGGGACATCGACAATCCGGGCAGCAGGTATCACCGGTTGTTCCACGGTGTCGCGCCGGTGAGGCTCGCGTACGGCGCGATGATGCCCTGGCACCTGGTCCGTCCCCACCTGATCATCGCGACATCTGAGGAGACGGCAGCCATCACGCGGCGGGCGTTCGACGTTCCCGAGGCCGCGGTCGTGGTCACTGGCTTCCCGCGCAACGACCTGCTGCTGTCGACTGAGGGTCACCGTGAAGCACGGTCGAAGTGTCCAACGGAGGTCCTCGCGGCTGCGGATGCGGGCACGACTGTGTTCTTCTACCTGCCGACGTTCCGTGACAGCGCGAAGCCGTACCTCAATATCGATTGGAACCGTCTCGAAGCACTGATGGAGGAGGTGGACGGCCTCTTCTTGATCAAGTTCCACCCGATGGACGGGACGAGCTTCGATCATCGGTCGCCGAGAGTCGTGCAGCTGCCACAGGACATCGACGTCTACCACGTGCTGCCGTTCACCAGCGCACTGATCAGCGACTACTCGTCGGTGATCTTCGACTACATGTTGATGGAACGGCCGATCATCTACTACATGCCCGACCTCGCCGAGTTCCGGGCGAGCAGCAGGAAGCTGGTCTTCGACCCCGAGGACATAGCGGTCGGGCCCTGTCCCTCGACCCCGGATGATCTGTTCGAAGCGCTCACCGAGATCGCCACTGATCGTGCTCCGTCTCACGACGGTGCGCGGCGGCACGCGGCGATGACCAGGCTTCACGCATTCGATGACGACCAGTCCGGGGCGCGCGTGCTCAAAGCGATTCGCTCGGTCGTCGGGGCGTGAGCCCGGTCAGTCCTCGGCCGCGGGAAGGCGTGCGGCGCGCTCCCGGAGGATCTCGACGATGCGCTCCCCGATCATCCGCTGGGAATCGACGGTGCCGGCACCGATGTGGGGAGTGAGCACGACGTCGGGACGTCTCGCCAGGGGGGAGACCGCGCCTTCGCCCTCGTGTTCGTGGACGTCGAGCGCCGCACCGGCAAGATGACCGGAGTCGAGCGCCTCGGCCAGCGCTGCCTCATCGACGACCCCACCGCGAGCCACGTTGACGATGAACGCACCTGGCTTCATCGCGGCGATGGCCTCGGCGTCGATGAGATGGCGGGTCGACGGCTTCAGCGGGACGCTCAATGTGAGGAAGTCGGAGCGGGCGAGGACCTCGGTGTTGCTGACCAGCTCGATACCACGCGCGGCAAGCTCGCGGGCTCGCGTGTCCGTCGGGTGCTCCACACAGCCGAGCACCTTCATTCCCCAGGCTCTCCCCAGTTGGGCAATCTGACCGCCGATGTTGCCGGCCCCATAGACCCCGAGTGTCTTGTCGGCCAGGAGACGTCCGTCGATGTCGTGCTTGGCCCAGCGTCCCTGGCGTAGCAGCGAATCTGCCTCGAGAACCCGCCGCGCCAGGTTCAACATGAGCGCAAAGGCGAGCTCGGCCACGGCTCGAGCCCCCGGTTGTGGGATGCGGACGAGCTCGATGCCGTTCTGGTCGGCCTGAGCCAGATCGATGTTGTCGAGGCCCGAGCCTGCACGGATCAGGAGCTCGAGGTAAGGGGCCTTGCCCAGGACGTCGGCGGTGATCTGCACACCGCTGCGGAAGATGAGGACCTCCCGGTCGCCGACCAGCTCCAAGAGCTCGTCGGCCGACGGGTCGATCTGCTGAACGACATCGTGGTCGCGGCAGAGTTGCTCCATCGCGTCCGGGAACAACTTGGTGACCACGAGGATCTTCATCCGGCGGCGGGGTGGTTGCCCGCCCGTTGGTACCTCGTCGTCGAAGGAGTGGCGAGTCGCGTATTCGTGGAGGTGGCGGCGGAACCGGGCGGCGACCTCAGGGGGCGTTATCGCCGGACGCGGCAGCTTCTCCGGGACACCCGGATGAATCGGGGCGTGGATGAACAGCGGTCCGTCGAGGCGTTCGCGCAGCAGGTCGCTCAGGCGCCCCGGGCTCGTCGCCCGTTCGACATGCCGGTAGCCACACGCAGCGGCGACGCCGGCTAGATCGGTCGTGGCTGTCGACGTGGGTTGACCGCCCGTCGACTCATGTTGGCCGTTGTCGAGCACGATGTGCACCAAGTTGGCCGGCCGCTCGGCACCAAGCGTGGTGAGGGCGCCCAGCCGCATGATCGCGGCACCGTCGCCGTCGACGACGACGACACGGTTCTGCGGTCGGGCGATGGCGACACCGAGCGCCAGACTCGACGCACATCCCATCGACCCAACCATGTAGAACTGGTTTGCCGCATCGCCGTGGGCGTAGAGCTCCCGTCCCGTGTAGCCGGTGGTGGCGATCACGACGTCGCTCGAGTCGAGCGAGGCCTGCAGCGCGTCCAACATCGCTCCGCGGTAGGTCTCGGGTGGTGAGGAGATGGGCACTGTGGGCTTTGGGTGGGTGCCCACCGGCGGCCGTTGTGGCGCCTTCCACGGCTCGACGGATCCCTTGGCCATGATGAGCGCGTATGGCAAGGAGTGTTCCCGCATCCAGGTGGTCGCGCGGTCGAGCGCGGGCGCGACCTCGGCGGAGTCGGTGGGGAAGTCCTCCGACGGGATCCCCAGCAACTGGAGCATGTCACTGGTGATGCGCCCCATCAGCTCGTGCTGGGGCTCGTCGGTGTCAGGTCCCGGCCGGCCGCGATGCGTGACGATGAGGAGGACTGGGATCTTGAATATCGGGGTCAGCGATGACAGTGGGCTGACGGCATTCCCGAGACCTGAGTTCTGGAACATGCAGATCGCTGCCACTCCACCAAGGTGACTGCCGGCGGCGATGGCGACCGCGTCCCCTTCATTGGCCGCTGCGACATATCGCAGTGAATCGTCGTCGACCACGTAGTTCATGAACGGCTTGAGAAAAGAACACGGGACACCGGTGTAGATGGAGAAGCCGCGGACGCGAGCCTGCTCGACGAAGTCGGACGCACGAATCACTTGTTGTCACCCCGGTGTGTCGAAGCTGCCGGCAGAACCGAGATCGGCGAGTCTGTCGACATCGAGCCAATGACCTGTCGTGTAGAACACCTCGACAGCAAGATCTGACGACGCCAGGCGTTGGAGGAGATCCTCCAACGCCGCCTGCTGCCCGTCGGGGGCGGAGAGGAGCTCCGCGGTGAGCTCTCGTACGAGGGGCCGGGCACCCGCGCCGATCTTCAGGAATCCCATCCACTCGCCATGGACCTCCTCCTCGGGAAGCTCTGTGGAGATCCGCTCCAACTCGATCCGCTTGTAGAAGGCGTCACGCGAGGGGGGCGCCGAGCACCGCACGAGGTCAGCGGCTCGGTCCCGGTTGGCGCTCACGCGCCAGTCCGTGTCCACTGCGATCGCGAGGTCCGCTTCGAGGTCCAGCAACGCCTGCGGCACGAACTTGCTGAACAGCACATCGCCGTAGCACACGACCAAGGTCGCTTCGGCAGACTCGGGGGGCAGGGCATCGAGGGCGACCTGCAGCGACGCGAGCTCGCCACTTCGCTCATAGTCGTCGTTGTCCACGTAGTGAAGGTTGGGGATGTCAAAGGCGTCCTTGCGGAAGCCGCGGACCATCGTGATGTTCTTCACGCCGATCGCGTTGAAGGCATCGACGATGTGTTGCGCCAGGGGGCGTCCGTTGACCTCGACCATCGCCTTCGGACGGTTGCTGGTGAGCTCCCCGAGCTCCTCTCCCCGCGACGCGGCAAGGACGACCGTCCAGACGCCGGCGTTGCGGTTCGGGAGATAGCGCTTCTCGGCCTCGGCCAGCTCGTGTGCACCCTGGAGGCGGAAGATCTCTGCGACGGGCACGACCTGGTCCTCGACCAAGAACAGGTTCTCCTCGGCCTTGATCGTCGCGGCGGTCTGCTGCATCGCCCCGATCGCGGCCCGCAGGAGATGGTTTGCCCAGATGACCACCGAGATTCCGGCGGTTCTGTACACATCGGAAGGGGTCGAGTAATAGCGAGTCGGCACGATGATCACTGGGCACTCGCGGTGCCACTCGTGCTTGAAGGCGAGGATCTCGTCGGGCGTTGACTTGCTGCTGTGCATGAGGATGGCGTCGGCACCGGCGTCAGCGTAGGCATGCGCCCGCGTGAGGGCTTCGCCCAGTCCCCACCCTGTGATGAAAGCCTCGACCCGGGCCACGATGGCGAAGTCGGCGTCCGACTGGGCGTCCTTCCCGGCCTTGATCTTGCCGCAGAACTCGTCGATGTCTGCGAGGGGTTGCGCCTCGCCGGCGATGAAGCTGTTCGTCTTAGGAAAGAGTTTGTCCTCGATACAGACAGCGGCAACGTCCCGTTGCTCGAGCTTGCGCACCAGACGCCGCATCGAGTTGAAGTTCCCGTAGCCGGTGTCACCGTCGAGCAGGATCGGGATGCTCGTTGCGTCCGTCATGAACTCGAGCACATCGAGGACCTGCGTCCAGCTCGCCTCGTTCGAATCCCGGACAGCCAGTTGTCCCGAGATGCAGAGTCCACTGGCCCAGAGCCCCTTGAACCCGGCCTCCTCGCCGATCTTGGCGCTCAAACCGTCGTGCGCCTCAAGGAGGAACTCGAGGTCCCCCGAGCGCAGCAGTTGTCGGAACTGCTCGGTCTTGCTCACGTCGGACTCCTCCCGGTCTCGTTGCGTGCCGGTCGTTCGGCACTGACTCGGTGACGAGGAAACGGTCTGTCCGGCTGGTGGGTCACCGCCGGTCAGGCTGCCCGCACTCTGCCAACCGACCGGCCGGTCCCGACCGATCAGTCAGTCGCGCACAGTAGCCCTTGTAGAGGCCCGCGGCCCGCGGCGCCGCCGGCATGGACACCTGCGGAGCAAGCCCACCTAGAGTGTTCCGCCATGCCGAGGCTCCGCTCACGGATCCTTCCTCCGGCCATCGTGATCGGTCTCGACAGTCTCCAGGGGATCCAGGCCGCACGGATTCTGGACGGACACGGGATCCCCGTGGTGGCCATCGCCGAGGACCGCTCCCACCCGAACTGCCGGACCAATGTCTGTCGCGACCTGCTGATCGCCCCGACGGGGACGCCCGAGCTCGTCGACACGCTGCTGGAGCTCGGAGCCGATCTGGACGAGCGGGCGGCTCTGTTCCCCTGTCAGGACAAGAGCGTCCGTGTGATCTCCCGCCATCGGGCGCAGCTGGCCCCCTTCTTCGCGTACGCGCTCCCACCTCCGGAGGTCGTCGAGACCTTTCTCGACAAGATCCGCGTCCTGGAGCACGCCGAGGCTCACGGAGTGCCGGTTCCGCGGGCCATCGTGATCCGCTCCCGGGACGATGCCGAGCGCGCCGCCCGGGAACTGGCGGGTCCGTGTCTGCTGAAGCCCTCGCACCGGACCGCGGCCTGGGACAGCCATACGAAGTGCAAGGTGTTCATGCTCGCCAGCGGAGAAGAGCTCCTGCATGCCTACGAGACGTGCCGCGCGTGGTCGGAGGCGTTCATCGCCCAGCAGTGGGTACGCGGCGATGACACGAACCTGTACTCCTGCAACTGCTACTTCGACCGTCATGGTGAGCCTCTGGCGACGTTCGTCGCGCGAAAGCTCCGTCAGTGGCCGGTCGACGCCGGCTCGAGTTGCCTCGGGGAGGAGGTGAGGGACGACGCGACTCTCGCATGCACGCTCGACTTCTTCGCCACCGTGCCCTACCACGGCCTGGCATATCTGGAGTTGAAGAAGGACGAGGAGTCAGGCGAGTACTACGTCATAGAGCCAAATGTGGGCCGACCGACCGGCCGGTCGGCCATCGCCGAAGCCGGTGGAGTGGAGTTGCTCTACACGATGTACTGCGATGTGCTGCAACTACCGCTCCCACCGATCGGCGACCGGACGCAGCGGTACACCGGGACGAAGTGGGTCGACTTGCGCCACGACGTCCAGTCCGGCTTCGCCTACTGGCGGTCGGACCGCTTGGGTCTCGGCGAGTGGGTGCGCTCGTACCGGGGGTCCCGAGCCCACGCCATCTTCTCTTGGCGGGACCCGGCTCCGTTCTTCGCCGACCTGTGGCTGGCGGCGAAGCAGATGGGGCAGCGGTTGCTGCGACCGCGCCGCGCAGGGACGGGGTAGTGGCCGCGGGTCCCTCTGACGGTCGGCACGGTGGGCCAGGCATGCATCACGCAGCAGGTCTCTTCGTGCTGTGGGACGCGGTACGTGGTCACGAGTCGGAGATCCTGGCGGACCTCGCGAGGCGTTTCGGCGTCGTCTCCGTCACCGAGGTCGAATGGACCCCGAAGCGAGTCGAAAGGAACTACGAGCGCTTCTACTCCGACTTGGATGTGAGGGGTATCTACCACGTCCTCAACAAGGGTGCCGGCCCGTTCCTCGCGGTGGTGCTGTGGGATCCGGATCCCATCGTCGAGGAGAGGCTGACCTCCAGGGGTCCACGGCAGGTGAACGCAAACTTTCTGGACGCCAAGCTCCGCTACCGCGGGTGGTGCCGCGGACTCGGGGTGCACTGCGGTGAGACGTCTCGCGAGACCCAGCGTGACCTGGCGATGCTGCTGGGCGAGCCGGACGTGATCAAGGCGAGCCCGCGTGCGACCTGGGCCGGGCGGATCGAGCGGATCGCGCGGGACGTGACCGGCGCTGACGGCTGGACGTCCGAGCTCGACATGTACCACACGCTCAACGCGACGATCGACTATGTCGTGCTCCCGAGGCTGTCAACGGCAGGTACATCGCAGGGCTCGGATGTCGCCCACGGGGTCCAACTTCTCTGCGACGACTACCACAGCCTGCACACCATCCTGGGAGCGCGGTCTGACTTCTGCCTGCCAGCCGATGTCGGCGGAGGGTTCACGGTCCGCGTCGGCGGCCGGCCGTTGCGCCTCGGGATCCGCTTCGTCGGGGATCGCTTCATCGACCCGAGCTGGGCCCGCGAATGTCTGCGGTCCCGGTTGCTCGGCGAGACAGGGATCTTCCAACTGGATCCACGCAATGCGGCGGCCGTCGAGTTGTACCGGGATCTGACCCATCGCCGTCCCGGTGGCGACGCCCGACTCGTGTCCGCTGCGGCGGAGGTCGTCGACCCGTCCTGGCCCAGAGATCTCGACGTCGGTGCGGTCGACGTCGGTAGGTCGGTGCTCCACCGCTTCCTGTCCGACCACGGGTATGCGATCGTCGAACCGCGAGATCCCCTCGTTCCGTTCGTCGACACGACTCGCGGCCGAGGAGCCGCTGCGTTCGGGCCGGCCCATCGGAGCCCGCGCCGTCTGGTGGCGGCAGCTCGCCACCACCTCGCGGGTCGAGGGCGGATGGCCTATCAGCGGGTGCACGATCGGTTGATACGGCGGCATCCGTCGATCCGCCGGCTGAAGCAACTGGGCCGGAGGCCGCTGGCATGAATCTCTCCTCGCTGCCACATCGGGCGGCAGGGCGGCTGCGGAGGCAGCGTGGTGGTGCACGCCTGAAGGCGATGGTGCTGCTCCTGCGCGGCGTCGTCTTCGCAGGAAGGCGTTATGTGTGCCCGTGCTGCGGGTGGTCGTTACGGGGCTTCGTCGGTCGATGGGGCACGGTTCGCACCAACAGCGACGGCTACTGCCCGCGGTGCAACGCCAAGGCTCGCCACCGTCGCCTCTGGCTCCATCTGGACGAGCACGGGCTTCTCCGCGATGGGACCGTTCGTTTGCTCGAAGTGGCCCCGTGGCCGTCGCTCGCGAGGGGACTGCGCCGTCTCCCGGGCGTCGCCTACGTGGGGATAGACCTGCGATCGCACGGCCGGCACGCTGACGTGGTCGGCGACGCCAGGTGCCTCCCGGTCCGACCCGGATCCTTCGACGTCGCGCTCTGCACCCACGTGCTCGAACACGTCGACGACGACCTCCGCGTGATGAGCGAGCTGCGCCAGTCGCTCCGGCCCGGCGGGGTAGCCATCGTCAGTGTTCCGCTTCGCATGGAGGGGCCGACCCACGAGGATCCTTCGATCACCGATCCCGTCGAGCGCGAGCGACTGTTCGGCGAGCGGGGTCACGTGCGGCTGTACGGACCCGACCTTCGGGACCGCCTGGGATCTTCGGGATTCGATGTGAGCGTCGACTGGGCGACTGGCATCGACGAGGAGATCCGCCGTCGATATGGGCTACGGACCGATGAGCATCTGTTCATTTGTCACCCAAACTAGCGGGCACGAAATATCAAGGACCGTTGAGAAAGAAATATCAAGGACCGTTGAGAAAACACTGCGACCATAAGGGTTAGTTGCACCTACCTCTTCTGCGGTATAGCGAATACCTCTTCTGCGGTATAGCAAACAAACTGGGCCGTCATGAGACTGTAATGTGAGATGCGTATTAGCCATTGCAGGCTCGGTTTGCATGATCGTACGGTGAGTCCCGGTTGAACGGACGGTAAACGTACCCTCCTGGGACGGACAGCTAGTGCTTGGAAGGGGCGCGCACACATAGCGCTGGAACGGACAGGTAGTGCTGTAAGGGGCGCGCACACATAGCGCTGGGAAGAGGTGGGCGCAAAGTGGGCGGCACACGAGGGAATGCAGCCTCGACGCGGCCGGTCGGCTACGCCAATCGGCATGCGTCACCAACTCTGACATTTCGCACACCGCACGCGCAGGCCGGCGTCGAACCGACCGAGCGTCGCCGGACCCGATACGAGGGGTATGTCAAGCGTCCAGTTGACATCATCGGATCGGCGATCCTGCTCGTGCTGGCGACGCCTCTCATGCTCGCGGTCGCCGCGGGCGTCCGTCTGACCATGGGGCCGCACGTCATCTTCCGCCAGGTGCGGCTCATCATCGGGGCCCGGCCCTTTACGATGTACAAGTTCCGCTCGATGCTGCCCGAGTCAGCTGTGCCCGACGACGTGGCCGGAGCGAGCGGGTTCCACGCAGCCGACGACAGCCTCCGCCACACGCGCTTCGGCAGACTCATCCGTCGCTCCTCTCTCGACGAGTTGCCACAGCTGTGGAACGTCCTGAAGGGCGACATGAGTCTGGTTGGCCCG
>Ga0081455_10007655_pt1 | contig 11346 bp, 10 predicted proteins | sample TabmetS3T2R1_FD_70207 | JGI IMG/M metagenome (GOLD analysis project Ga0081455, IMG submission 70207) | Tabebuia heterophylla rhizosphere microbial communities from the University of Puerto Rico - S3T2R1 | ecosystem: Host-associated > Plants > Roots > Rhizosphere ...
CAGCAATACCTTCCGGACGACGCCGCGGACGCCGTCTACTACCAGCCGTCCGACCACGGCTTCGAGCAGGAGATCGCCACGCGCATGGAACGGCTCGCCAAGCAGGCCGACGCCGAGGACCCCGATCGGGCGGAGGACGGGGAGTGAGTGCCTCGGACCTGGCGGCGGTCATCGTCGCCACCGCCAGCGTGGTCGCGGTCGTGCTGCTTGCCGTCGGGGTGGTCGCGCTGCTCCGGACCCTCCGGGCGCTGCGGGAGGTCGCGCACCTGCTGCGGACCGAGACCGTCCCGGTGCTCGACGACCTGAGGTCGACGGTCGACGCCGCTAACGGCGAGATCGAGCGGCTCGACCGCCTCGTCACGACGGCCGAGTCGGTGACCGGCACCGTGGACTCGGCCTCGCGGCTCGCCTACATCGCGATGGCCAACCCGGTGATCAAGGGCGTGGCGTTCGCCAGCGGGACCGCCAAGGCCGCCCGCCGCCTCCGCGGACGCCGCGGCGACAACGGCGCCACCGACCCCGGTGGTCCCAGGGGCGATCGCTGATGTACGTGGTCCGGCGGCTCGTGTGGTTCACGTCCGGGGCGACCGCCGGCTTCGGCGGGGCCATGTGGGTGCGGCGCCGGATCCGACGCACCGTGCGGCGCTATGCCCCCGAGCAGCTGCGGGCGGACACGACCGCCTCGGTGCGCAGGTTCGGCTGGGGCGTGCGGGACGCCGTGGCCGAGGGCCGCAGCGCCATGCGCGAGCGGGAGGCCGAGCTACGGGCCGAGCTGCGCCCGGGCATGCAACTGGTGGACGCCCCCGGACGGCGGCGCTAGCTGGAACTATGGCATCCGCCATCCACGCCGGGGCCTAGGCTTTCACTTATGGCACCGCGGACATCTGCCGAGCTACGCCGCGCCTGGAACGAGTTCTTCGCCGCCAGGCTGCACACGCTCGTGCCGTCGGCCAGCCTCATTCCGACGCACCCGAGCGCACCGATGTTCACCAACTCGGGGATGATGCAATTCGTCCCCTACTTCCTGGGCGAGGAACCGGCGCCCTTCGATCCTCCCCGTGCGGCATCGGTGCAACGCTGCGTGCGGGCGGGCGGCAAGCACAACGACCTCGACGCCATCGGTCGCTCGGACCGGCACCTCAGCTTCTTCGAGATGCTCGGCAACTTCAGCTTCGGCGACTACTTCAAGGCCGACGCCATCGTCTGGGCCTGGGAGTTCGTCACCGAGGTGCTGGGGCTCGACCCGGAACGCCTGTGGGTCACCGTGCACGTGAGCGACGACGAGGCCGCGGACATCTGGACCGACGTCGTCGGCGTCCCGCCCGACCGCGTCCAGCGCCTCGACAAGGACAACTTCTGGGAGATGGGCGACACCGGGCCCTGCGGCCCGTCGTCGGAGATCTTCTGGGACAACGGTCCGGAGTTCGGCCCCGACGGCGGCCCAGCGAACCCCGAGGCCGCGGAGCGCTACGTCGAGCTCTGGAACCTGGTGTTTCCCCAGTACAACCGCGGCGCCGACGGCGAGCTCAGCGACCTGCCGAACAAGAACATCGACACGGGTGCCGGGCTCGAGCGCATCATGGCCGCCCTCGCCGGCAGCCACAGCCTCTACGACTCCGACACGCTGCGCGCCCTGGTGGACGAGGCGCAGGCGGTGACCGGGCACCGCCTGGGCGAGTCCGAGCTCGGTGACATCGCCCTCCGGCTCATCGCCGACCACGCCCGCACAATGACGTTCCTGGTGGCCGACGGCGTGATCCCGTCCAACGAGGACCGCGGCTACGTGTTGCGGCGCATCATCCGGCGCGCCATCCGCTTCGCATACCTCCTCGGCGTCGAGCGGCCGGTGCTGCCGCCCATGGTCGAGCGCACGATCGAGCTGATGGGCGACGACTATCCCGTGCTGGTCGCCAACCGCGACCTGGTGGTGCCAATCATCACCCGCGAGGAGGAGTCGTTCCGGCGCACGCTGGCACGGGGCTCGCAGATCCTCGACGCCCAGCTGGACCGGCTCGGCGAGGGCGGAACGGTCCCGGGCGACGTGGCGTTCCTCCTGCACGACACCTACGGGTTCCCCTTCGAGGTGACGCAGGAGATGGCACAGCTCCGCGGCTTCGACGTCGACGTCCAAGGGTTCGAGTCGGCCATGGAGGAGCAGCGCCGGCGGGCTCGAGAGGCGGGCAGGGCCAGCGGCGTCGCGACTGGCGAGGAGGTCGATGCCCAGCACCGCCTGCTGGTCGAGCACGGGCCGACCGAGTTCACCGGCCGCGGGGAGTACGAGACCGAGGCCACCGTGATCGCGGTCATCGGCGACGCCGTCTACCTCGATCGCACGCCCTTCTACGCGGAGGCGGGCGGCCAGATCGGCGACACCGGCACCATCACCACCGACACGGGCATGGCCGAGGTGGTGGACACCACGTACGCGCTGCCGGGCCTGCATGCGCACCACGTCAAGCTCCAGGAGGGCGCGATCGAGGTCGGCCAGCGGGCGCTGGCGCGCATCGACGGTGAACGCCGCGACGCCATCCGCCGGAACCACACCGGCACCCACATCCTCCACTGGGCCCTGCGCCAGGTGCTCGGCAACCACGTGAAGCAGCAGGGCTCGCTGGTGGCGCCCGACCGGCTCCGGTTCGACTTCAGCCACTTCGAGCCCGTCACCGACGACCAGCTGCGCGCCATCGAGGACCTGGCCAATCACGAGATCCTCCACAACGCTCCGGTGCGGCACTTCGAGACCACCATGGACGAGGCCCGGGCGCTGGGCGCGATCGCGTTCTTCGGCGAAAAGTACGGTGACATCGTGCGTGTCCTGGAGGCGGGCGCACACTCGGTGGAGCTGTGTGGCGGCACCCACGTGCGCCGCCTGGGCGACATCGGCCCCGTCAAGGTGGTGAGCGAGAGCTCGATCGGCTCCAACCTGCGGCGCATCGAGGCGGTGACGGGCTTCGGCCCGATCGAGCGCCTGCGCCAGGAGGAGGAGTTGGTGTCGAGGGCGGCCGACGTCCTTGGCACCACACCCGACGAACTGCCGCTCGCCGCGGAGAGGCTCCGCGGCGAGCTCAAGACCCTGCGCGACGAGCTCAAGGACCTGCGCCGCCAGGCCGCGGGCAGCCGGGCGGGTGATCTGGGTTCCGCCGCGGTCAACGGTGTCGTGGTCGCCCGGGTCGACGCCGTCGCCCGCGACGACCTGCGCGACCTGGCGGTCGCCGTGCGCGACACCGCGGGGGTCCGGGCGGTGGTGCTCGGCGGCGAGCCCCCTGGTGGCGGCGTCGCCCTGGTGGCGGCGGTCACCAAGGATGGCGGCCTCAACGCCGCCGAGCTGATCGCCGAGTCGGCGAGGACCGTCGGCGGTGGCGGTGGCAAGAGCCCGGAGCTGGCGGTAGCAGGCGGCCGCGATGCGTCACGCCTCGACGAGGCGCTGGACCAGGCCCGCGCCGCCGCCGGCATCGCGTGACGCAGGCCCCACGGCGGGGGGTGCGGGGGGCAGAGGCTCCTGCCGGATCCCCTCTCCAGAGATGAGTCGCGCGATCGGGCTGGACCTCGGCACCCGGCGGATCGGCGTGGCGTTGTCCGACAGCGCCGGGACCGTGGCCACGCCCCACGACGTGCTCACGCGCTCCGACGACCGGGAGGGCGACCACGCCCGGATCGCAGAGCTCGTCGCCGAGGTCGGCGCCGAGGTCGTGGTGGTGGGCCTGCCGCTGTCACTCGACGGATCCGTCGGCCGGGCCGCACGCGGCGTCCTCGATGAGGCCGACGAGCTCAGGGCCCGCCTGGCGGTGCGCGTCGTGACGTGGGACGAGCGCCTGTCCACAGTCGAGGCCCAGCAGCGCCTGCGCGCCGCCGGCGTGAAGGGGCGTCGGGGTCGCCGGGTCGTGGATCAGGTCGCTGCTACGGTGATTCTCCAGTCGTGGTTGGACGCGGGCCAGCCACGGGGGTGATCGATCCGCCAAGTCCGCCGCTCCATCCCGCCTCACCGCATGCCGTTGTCACACGAGCCAGCTCCGCCCGAGCGTCGCCGCCGTCGCGGTCGTCGCGACAACGCCCAGGGCAGTGACTTCGACGATTTCTGGGACGGGCCCGCCAGCCGCGACGGCGGCGACCCGGCGCCGCCGCAGACCCCGATCCGGGGGCAGCCCGTGTCGGGGGCGTACGGGGACGGCGCCGCCGGACCGGGGCCGTCGACCGGTGCGTACCGGTCCGCGCCGGCGGGGCCCAGGCAGCGGACCGGCGCCTACCCGGCCACGGCTCCCTACCAGGGCGACACCTACGCCAGCGACGCCTACCCGGCCGGCTACGACGAGGACTACTACGAGGACGAGTACGACGAGTACGAGGGCGACGACGGCGAGGGGCTCTCCCGGCGTCGTGGCTGTCGGGCGGTGGTCCTCACGTTCGCGGTGCTGCTCATCGCCGCCGGGGTCGGGGCCTGGTTCGGTTGGTCGTGGGTCCAGGGCGAGATCGACCCGGAGGGCGACGCGGGCGAGACGGTGCTGGTCGAGATCCCCGACGGTGCGTCGACCAGCGACGTAGGCCACGAGCTGGCTGATGCCGGGGTGATCAGCAACGCCACGGTGTGGGACTGGTACATCCGCTTCCGTGACCCCGGCGAGTTCCAGGCCGGCGGCTACCGGATGCAGCTGAACTCGTCGTTCACCGAGGCGATCGACGCCCTCGAGGAGGGCGCCCTGCCGCCCAACGCCATCCTGATCACCGTTCCGGAGGGCCTGACGCTGACCCAGACGTTGGCCCGGCTGGCCGATCCCGAGGACGGGGTCAACGGCTTCACGGCCGAGGGCCTGCAGGCCGCGCTCGCCGACCCGGCCTCCCGTTCGAGCGTCCTGCCGGCGGACCAGCGCTCACTGGAGGGCACCCTCTTCCCCGAGAGCTACGAGGTCGAGGAGGGTGACAACGAGGCGGTCGTGATCCAGCGCATGGTGGCGCAGCTCGACAGCACGCTGGCCGAGCTGGGCATGGAGCGTCAGGCCCAGGCGCTTGGCCTGACGCCGTACCAGGTGCTGACCGTGGCGTCGCTGGTCGAGGAGGAGGCCGGCACCGACGAGGACCGGCCCCGTGTCGCCCGGGTCATCTACAACCGGCTGGCCGAGCAGATGGCGCTGCAGATCGACGCGACCAGTTGCTACATCAAGAACGAACCGGGGGGCTGCCGGCTCACCGAGACCGACCTCGCGTCGGACTCGCCCTACAACACCCGCAACCGCCAGGGCCTGCCACCCACGCCCATCGCGTCCCCAGGGCGCGCCAGCATCGAGGCCGCCCTGAACCCCGCCGACGGCGACTGGCTCTACTACGTGCTCGACGCCGAGGCCGACGACGGGTCCCACGTCTTCACCGCCGACTACGACGTGTTCCTCGAGGCCCGGCAGCGCTGCGAAGCGGCAGGCCTCGGCTGCGGGTGATCCCACCCTGCCCGAACCTGCCGCTCTCGAGGCGGTCATGGCAGCTCTGACCGCCGCACGTTCGTAGGGGAGGGGGCGATGGGACGGGTCGTCACCGGGTCCACCCGGTTGGCGGCGCTCATCGGGTCACCGGTCCGCCACTCGCTGTCGCCGACGATCCTCAACGCCGCCTTCTCGGCCGTGGAGGCCGACTGGGTGTTCCTGGTCTTCGACGTGCCCGCGGGCCGCGGGGCGCAGGCCATCGCCGCCGTGCGCGAGCTGGGGATCGGGGGGCTGTCGGTGACGATGCCCCACAAGGCCGCGGCGCACGACGCCGTCGACGAGCGGACCCCCGTGGCCGCGGCCCTCGGTGCGGTCAACTGCGTCTGCTGGCGCGGCGACCGGCTGTTGGGGGACAACACCGACGGCGCCGGCTTCGTCGACGCCCTGCGGATGGACGAGGGAGTCGACCCGGCCGGGCTGCGCTGTGCGGTGGTGGGCGCCGGCGGCGCCGGGCGGGCGGTGGCGCTGGCGCTCGGGCGGGCGGGGGCGGCGGACGTCGCCGTGGTGAACCGGTCACCGGAGCCGGCGGCCCGCGCCGCGCTCCTGGCGGGGGAGCCGGGCCGGGTCGGCGCGCCGGCGGATGTCGCGGAGGCCGACCTCGTGGTCAACGCCACACCCCTGGGGATGGGGGTCGTCACCGGGACCGACGGTACGCCCGAACCGCTGCCCGTCGACCCCGCCGCGCTCCGCCGCGGGCAGGTGGTCGTCGACCTCATCTACCACCCGGCGACCACCCCGCTGCTGGCCGCGGCCCGCGACCAGGGCGCGGTGGCGGTCAACGGGCTGGGCATGCTGATCCACCAGGCCGGCCATGCCTTCAGGCGCTGGACGGGGGAGGACCCGCCGCTCGAGGCGATGTCAGCCGCCGCCGTGGTGGAGCTGACCCGCCTGATGGGCTGACGCCACCGCCTGTGGGCGCGGAGCGCGAAAAACACCGCTGGGCGCGCGCTGGACGCGCGGTTTAGGGTGGGGCTCAGCGCTGGGGACATTGGCGGGGACCAAGCTCATCGGAGGTACAGCGTTGGCGCTGCAAGGGACTCTCGACACGTTTTCTCTCCCAGACGTGCTGAAGTTGCTGGCGACCACCAGCAAGACCGGACGTCTCCGCATCGACGGTGATCGCGGGCAGGGGAGCGTCTGGATGCGCGACGGGCAGGTGGTCGACGCGGACGCCGACCGTTCCGTCGACGGTGCACCCACCGACGAGGTGGTGTTCGAGCTGCTTCGCTTCGGCAGCGGCTCGTTCGCGTTCGACGCCGACGACCACACGCCGAACGCCGAGCACCCCGATCAGGTCGAGGACCTGTTGCGCCGCGGCAACGCTCTGCTCAGCGAGTGGACCGAGCTGGAGGCGGTGGTGCCCTCCCTCGACCACCGCGTGAGCCTCACCTCCGAGCTGTCCAGCGACGAGGTAACGATCGGTGCCGACCGCTGGCGCTCGCTGGTGGCGGTCGCCGGGGGCCGCTCCGTGGGCGAGGTGGCCAGCGCCTTGGGCCTGAGCGAGCTGAACGTCTCCCGCGCGGTGCGCGACCTCGTCGAGTTGGGCGTGGCCGACGTCGACAGCCCCGAGCCCATCCCCGAACCCGGCCGGCTGAGCGACCTACCGGACCTGCCGTCCGAACGGTCACGGCGCGCCGGCTCACGGGCCCGGCCTACGCCTCCTCGGGGCATACCCGGGCTCCCGTTGCCCGGCCCGGGCGGCGAGCGTGTTCCGGGTGGCGACCGCGTCTCGGGCGGCCGGAGGGGTGGGGATCGCCTCCCGGGTCGCGGGGATCACCTCCCCGAGCCCGCGCTGACGGGCGAAACGCCACGCGCCGGGTGGCGCCAGTCCGATCGTGCTGGGGGGCCCCACCAGTCCATCGGGCCCGACGGCCTCCCGCCCTCGGCCCGCGCCAGCAACGGCCAGGGCCGTTCCGCCGGCCCGCGGTCTCGTCGTCCCGACGCCGACGGCTCGCCCCCGCCATCGGCCGCGCCCGGCACGAACGGCAGCCGGCCGGCGTCTCGCTCGGGCCGCGGTCGATCGGCGCCGCCTCCGGCCTCGCCGGCCCCCGCCGACCCGGGCCTCGGCCCGCGCTTCCCTTCGGATCTGCCGGCGTCTCCGAGCTCTCCGCCCGCGCTCCCGGGGCTGCCCGACACCAGCCCGCTCCGTGACGAGTCGTCGCCGTTCGCGGGCGGTGGTCTGATCCCGCCGACCGACTCGATCCAGACGGGACAGATCCGGGCGGTGTCGTCGTCGGCACTGCCGCCGGAGATGCACTGGGCCGCCGACGACGATGCGCCCGGCGGCCCCACGGGTCCGATCACCTCCCCGTTCGCCGGGCTCAGCTCCCTCGGTCCACCGCGATCGGGTGCCGAGGGCGAGTTGGCACCCCATCTCGCCGCCATGAGCCCCGAGGCACGAGCAGCCGTGGAGGCAGCCGTCGGTCCCACCGGGGGATCCTCGGGGCCTGGCGGCCGCAGCACCGGTGACGAGGTGGCTCAGCGGGGCAGGTTGATCAACTTCCTCTCCTCCGTCCGCTGACGGACCAGTCGCAGGTAGCCCTCGTCGCCGGGGCCGTGGTCCTCGGCGTCGGGATCGTCGGGCCTGCGCTCAATCACGCCATACTCCGCTGGATCGGCTGGCGGGTGGTCGTGCCGCAGCTGCTGCGGCGCGTCCCAGCTTCCGCGGAGCTGGGCCGGGCCGGCGGGCGCTGCGGGGCCTGTGGCCATCCGTTGTCGCTGCAGCTCGTGCCCGCCAGCCTGCCCTGGGTGCTGGCGGCGGGGCGCTGCGCACGGTGTGGCGCGGGCCGGCCCCGGTGGTGGGCGGGTGTGGAGGTCGTCACCGGGCTCACGTTCGGCCTCGCGGCGGCCCTGGCGGGCTGGTCGGCCACGCTGCTGCCGGTGCTCAGCCTGTTCGCCGGGCTCGTCGCGATGTCGACGGTCGACATCTGGGCCATGCGGATCCCCACCCGGTTCGCGTACGCCACCGCCGGCGCGGTCGCCGTGGCGATCGTGGCGGCGACGGCGATCGACAGCGGCATCGACGCCGACACGCTGCGAGGGGCGCTGGTGGGCGCGGGCGTGCTGGGCGGCGGCCTGCTCGTGCTCCACCTGATCTCGCCCCGCATGCTCGGCTTCGGGGACGTGCGCCTGGCAACGGTGGCCGGCCTGGTGGTCGGCTGGCTGGCGTGGACACCCGAGCACCCGGTTCTCGGGCCCGTGGAGGACGCGATCGACGCCGCGCTGTTCGGTGGGTTCATCGGGGCGCTGGTCGGCATCGTGCTGCTGGCGATGCGCCGGCGCAACGACCCCTTTCCCTTCGGCCCGTCGCTGGCCGTGGGAGCCACCCTGGTGATTCTGGCTTCGTTGTAGCCACATATCCGTCTGTATCGTCGTTCCGTGCTCCGGTACCTCACCGCCGGCGAATCCCACGGCCGTGGCCTGGTGGCCATCGTCGAGGGGCTGCCGGCGGGCCTGCCGATCACGGTCGACGAGATCAGCCGCGAGCTGGCCCGCCGCCGGCTCGGCTACGGCCGCGGGCCGCGCATGCGGTTCGAGCAGGACGAGGTCACGCTCCTCGGCGGCGTGCGCCACGGCCGGACGCTGGGCTCGCCCGTGGCGATCGAGATCGCCAACACCGAGTGGTCGCGCTCGGACAAGTGGCACGAGGAGATGGCGGTGGAGCCGGGGCAGACGCGGGCGCCCCTCACCCAACCCCGTCCCGGCCACGCCGACCTGGCCGGTATGCAGAAGTACGGCTTCACCGACGCCCGCGATGTGTTGGAACGGGCGTCGGCCCGGGAGACGGCGGCGCGGGTGGCGGCCGGTGCCCTGGCCAAGGCATTGCTGGGACACCTGAGCGTCGAGGTCGTCTCGCACGTGATCCAGCTCGGCTCGGTGCGGTCGAAGTCGGACGACCGTCCGACCCCCGGCGACCTCGACCGGGTCGATGCCTCGCCCCTGCGCTGCTTCGAACCCGCCGCCGAGGAGGCGATGGTCGAGGAGATCAAGGCGGTCGCCAAGGAGGGCGACAGCCTGGGCGGCGTGGCCGAGGTGCTGGCCTACGGGGTGCCGGTCGGCCTCGGGAGCCACGTCCACTGGGATCGGCGGCTCGACGGCCTGCTGGCCCAGGCGCTGATGAGCATCCAGGCGGTGAAGGCGGTCGAGATCGGGGACGGGTTCGGCCTCGCCGGGCGCCCGGGCAGCCAGTCCCACGACCCGATCGGCTGGGGCGCCCACCGCCGTTCCTACCGGCGCGCGACCACCCGGGCCGGCGGCATCGAGGGCGGCATGTCCACCGGTGAGCTGATCGTGTGCCGGGTGGCGATGAAGCCGCTGGCGACGCTGAACCGGCCCGTCCTCACCACCGTCGACGTCGTCACCAAGCAGGAGACCGTGAGCTTCAAGGAGCGCACCGACGTGACCGCCGTTCCCGCCATGGGGGTGGTCGCCGAGACGATGACCGCGCTGGTGCTCGCGGGCGAGGCGCTGCGCAAGTTCGGCGGTGATTCCCTGACTGAGGTGGTCCGCAACCGGGACGCGTTCGTCGCCTCGTTGCGCGACACCTGAGCGAGCGTCCGCAATGCAGCGAGCCCCGGGCCCGAGCGGCCCGACGCCGAAGGCGACAAGAGCGGAAGACACGGCGTCGGAGCCCGAGCGGCCCGGCCGAAGGCCAAGAGCGGGAAGCAACGTGGATCCGGTGGGTGGCGACGGCCGGGGCCGGCACGTCGTGCTGGTGGGGGCGATGGGCGTGGGCAAGACCACGGTCGGGCGCCGGCTGGCCAGGGAGCTGCAGCGACCGTTCGCCGACGCCGACGAGCAGCTCGAGCTCCGCGCCGGGCGGACCATTCCCGCCATCTTCCGCGACGACGGCGAAGAGAACTTTCGCCGGCTCGAGTCCGACGTCCTCGCGGACCTGCTGGCTGCGGCCCATCCGCTGGTGGTGGCGGCCGGCGGCGGCGCTATCACCCGGCCGGAGAACCGCGCGCTCCTGGGCCGCCGGGCCTTCGTCGTGTGGCTGCAGGCCTCGCCGGCGTTCCTGGCGGCCCGCGCCGATCCCACCCACCGGCCGCTGCTGGCCGGCGATCCCGACGTCACCGCGACCCTCGAGCGGCTGATCGCCGCCCGGACGCCGCTGTACGAGGAGGTCGCCGACGCCGCCGTCGACGTCGAGTCGTTCCACGCGGGCGACGACAAGCCCAAGCGGGCGCTGGCCCGCCACATCGCCCGGCTGGTCGGGGTCCCGGCGGAGGCCCCCGGGTGACCGGCAAGTCGACCGACGACGTGACCGTCGAGGTGCCGCTCGGCGATCGCCGCGCCTACCCGGTCGTGGTGGGCGCGGGCGTACGGGCCCGCCTGCCCACCCTGCTCGATCCTGCCGCCCGCCGGGTGGCCGTGGTCACCCAGGCGGCCATCGGCTTCGAGGTGGATCCGGAACGGGAGCACGAGGTGTTCACGATCGGTGATGGCGAGGCGGCCAAGTCGCTGGCCACGGTCGAGGTCCTTTGCCGGGCATGGTCGCGCTGGGGCCTCACACGGGCTGACCAGGTGGTCGCCGTGGGCGGCGGCGTCGTCACCGACACGGCCGGCTTCGCCGCCGCCGTCTACCACCGGGGGGTGGGGGTCGTGCACGTTCCCACCACCCTGCTCGGCATGGTCGACGCCGCCATCGGGGGCAAGACCGGCGTCAACCTGCCCGAAGGCAAGAACCTGGTGGGGGCGTTCTGGCAGCCGAAGGCGGTCCTCTGTGACACCGATGCACTGGCCACCCTCCCCGAGCGCGAGCGCCGGTCGGGCCTCGGCGAGATGGCCAAGTACCACTTCCTCACCGGCGAGGACCTGTCGGCGGAGCCGTTGGTGCGGCGCATCGCCGCGTGCGTCCGCATCAAGGCGGCCGTCG
>Ga0081455_10007656_pt1 | contig 11345 bp, 9 predicted proteins | sample TabmetS3T2R1_FD_70207 | JGI IMG/M metagenome (GOLD analysis project Ga0081455, IMG submission 70207) | Tabebuia heterophylla rhizosphere microbial communities from the University of Puerto Rico - S3T2R1 | ecosystem: Host-associated > Plants > Roots > Rhizosphere ...
CTTGAGAAGTTTTGGTTCTTGATGGCAGAACGCATTACCCCTTCTTTTCTTGATGATAATGTTAGAGCTATTTTTTCCTCAATGTTTGCATCTTTATATGGTAACAAGAATGCATTTGAGCCTGTTTGGGGCTATCCTGCTTCATTATTCAATTACTATTCGATTTTCTCTAATTATACAAGAATACCACCTCATCTATATGATGTCAAACCTTTGGAGGATACTTTAGCCAAATTCGTTGATTTCGAAAGAATAAACAAGCAATATAGAAGTGGCATTAATACTAAATCTGGTTCTAGTAATGAGACCAAAAGAGTATCTCCGAGACTAATAATGACATGCACAGATATTCAAAGGAGTGAATCAGTCACCTTTGATAGTGATCATATGGAACTGGATGCTGGCCATGTCATTGCTTGCACAGGTTTTCCATTTTATGGTTTGGCTTGGGCAAAAATAAATGGTATGTATCTATGGGATGGAAGTCTGTTAAGCAATACTCCACTAAGAGAGGTAATTGATGCATCACCAAAAAATGATAAACGAGTCTATATAGTCAATTTATTTCCAAAAATTCAAAGAGAACTTCCGACTAATATATTTGATATATGGCATAGGGCAAGGGATATCATACATACAGATAAAACCGATCATAATATCCATATGTCAAAAATAGTATCGAGATATTTAACAGTCATGCGACAGATGCATGACCTCCTAAATAATGTTCAAATGGATGAAAATATGAAAAGTACTCTTCTTCAAATAGAGAAGGAATATCATAAACTAGCGACTGATCGCGGAGCAATAATTGAAGAGATAACAAAGGTGGAAAGAAAAGAGGATGTGCGCTATATCTTCGAAGATGCTGATTTTTCACTTGCTACAATAAAGAAGTTGATAAAGCAGGGCGAAGATGATGCTGAAAATGCTTTACTGGAGAAAAGTAAACAGCAATAAGACAGGTATCAAATATCTACTACAAGTAAAATTATGCCATGGATAATAAATTGTATTTATCAGCAATTCAGTGTCTACTGAATTTCTAGTAATAGATCGGTACATTTCTATCAATTCAAGGAAAGGTGAAACCGAAGAGCATTTTTCACTGAAATCAAGTGCAAAGTTTGAGTTGCATTTCTATTTATTACATTATTGTCGCTCTCGCCAGGTCCTCTTCCCTTTGACATTCATTAAATGACCAATAGATCTCATGAATTCCAATTATACATTATTGCATCGAATCAGCACAAATATTACAATTCATACCTATTTATCTATGATATTCTAGATTATTCTAATGTATTCGAACCAAGGCTGAAATTTATTAGTCATAATCACGTATTAATATGTATAGAAATGCAAGCAAAAGTTGTTCACGATATAATTTCAACTATCAACCCTGCAACAGGAGAGGTAATTCATTCCTACGAGACTACTGACTTGGAACAAATATCACGTATTGTTAGTAATGCACGGACTGCGTTTGCAAAGTGGAAAAAGAAAGACGTAGTGCAACGTTGTGATTACATTAGAAGTTTGATGAAGGTATTAGATAAGAACAAAGAACAGTATTCCAAGACTATCACACAAGAAATGGGAAAACCCATAGCTCAATCATATGCAGAAATCGAAAAGTGCATATGGTTATGTGAGTATTATTCTGAGAACGCTGAATCGTTCCTTCAAGACCAAATAATACCAACCGAATTTCGCAAGAGCTTTGTTTCATTTGAGCCTCTCGGAATAGTAGTAGGTATTATGCCATGGAACTTTCCATTTTGGCAGGCTATGCGATTTATAGTACCAACTTTAATTGCAGGAAATGTAGCAATTCTAAAACATTCTAGCGTATGTATAGGCTCTTCCCTAAATATCAGAGATTCATTAACTGCTGCAGGATTTCCTGAAAACGTCTTTCAGATAGTCATCGGTGATTACAGAGCAGGTGAAGCTCTTGTTCAGTCCAAGATCGATGCAGTTTCAGTGACGGGAAGTGTTAGTACCGGAAAAAGAGTCGCAGGGCTTGCTGCAGAAGATTTAAAAAAATTCGTATTAGAATTAGGAGGAAGCGACCCTTTTATTGTCTTAGAAGATGCTGATCTAAATCATACTGTTCCACAGGCGGTTCATTCTAGATTGTTAAATACTGGTCAAAGTTGTATTGCGGCTAAAAGGTTTATTGTATTGAAGGAAATAGCAGATAAATTCACAAAATTATTTGTACAGAATGTTAAAGAGGAAATAGTAGGAGACCCCATGGATAAGAAAACTACTGTGGGACCATTGGTTAGAGATAGTCAAAGGCAAGCACTAATTAAACAAGTCGACGACTCGAAGCTAAAACATGCAGAAATCTTGTTAGGTGGTAACATAATCGATGGTAGTGGTTATTATTATGAACCAACTGTAATATCTAACGTAAATCATGAAATGGATATCTTGAGAGAAGAAGTATTCGGTCCGGCTGCGCCTATCGTTATAGTGGAAAATGAAGCTGAAGCCATCATGGAGGCAAACAATTCGGATTTTGGATTAGGAGCTAGTATATGGACCAGTAGTTTTGAAAGAGGACTCAAGCTTGCTCGAGAAATTCAAACTGGAGTTGTCAAGATAAATGAAATGGTAAGGTCTGACCCTAGATTGCCGTTTGGCGGAGTAAAATATTCTGGTATTGGAAGAGAGTTGTCAGAATTTGGCATAAGGGAATTTGTCAATGTGAAGTCGATTGCAGTAAAAGACATTACAACCAAATTACTAGTGGAGTGAGAAATACAATATTCGGGCTAGTAAGAAAAAATGTACAAACTAATAATACATCGCAGTTACCAAAGGATTTAGATTTAAGCCATCTGATCAAATCTAAGTATCCCGATATTTCAATTCTATTAGTATTAGACTTCAGATTCTCTTCAGTGAGGTGATTGAATGATGTCTACTATAGAGAATTACAAGAAATTGGATACTCACAAGCGAGAAGAATTTGAGGCTCTTGGTGAAAAGCTCAACGACATATACATCACTATTTTAGGACGTGCACAAAAAGCACATGATAAGCTTCACTTTACAGCAGAAGAAAATAAAAACGATCAGATACGCAGCCTTGACAATCTTTTGTGCTATTTAGTTTTAAGAGAACAGAATTTATCAGCTTTACAAATAAGGCTATCTGAAGAGGGTCTTGCTTCTTTAGCGATGTCAGAAAGTAACGTACTATTTAGCATCGAACAGGTTCTCAAACATTTTGGAATCAAACCAGTTACTACTAGTAGCTTGCATAAGATCGATCCTCAGAGTGGAAGATTGCTCATGACATTGCGTAGTAAATTAATGTTTGGTTCGATGCCTAAAGAAAGAAATACGCACATTATGGTAACACTCGATTCTTCTGATATTTATCAGTATGAATTGATCGAACAACTACTAGAAAATGGGATGGATATTGCTCGAATAAACTGTGCTCATAACACAGCTAGGGAATGGAAATTACTAGTTGAAACCTTACGCGGTGTAGAAGAACAATTACTCCAAAATGGAAAAATGGTTGAAGGACGAAGATGTATGATCTTGATGGATTTGGGAGGCCCAAAAATTCGGACAGGCCCTATGGAGCCTAAAGTCCGACCCGTACAAATTTCTGCCCCTAAAGACATTCACGGTCGTCCTTTGCGTCTTGTAGAAGGATTCTTAGACAGCGAGGCGAGTGAGACAGAAGTATTGAATTTAGAAAGAGCGACCTCGTCTAGTTTTGTTATAGCGATTTCAAAGATCAATTATGGTGGGCTGGGAGGCCTAAGGATAGGTCAAAAAATAACATTCAAGGATGCACGAGATGGACGTCCACGTAATCTCACGGTACTTGAACGAATCAGTCCCACTAAAGTAAGGATAGGACTGGAACACACTGCTTTTCTAAAGGAGGGTATAAAATTGGAATGTCAAATAAATGATTCAGACAATGATCCTAAGTGTTCGTTTACCGTCGGAGTAACTAAACCTCAACCGATTGAGATAAGTGTAGAAGCTGGGAACCTTCTCCGCCTTTATAGAGATACCAGGTTAGGTCACGGCGGTGACAGCAACCGCTTCAGTGATGATCCTGCAGGTATCAGTTGCACGTATCCGCATATCCTTGATCAAGTTAAGGTTGGTCATAGAGTATTTATAGACGACGGAAAAATTGAAGCAGTTGTAAGGTCATCAAAGAAAGAGTATCTTGAATTAGAGATCGTATCACCTCATGGTATTATTGCCAAAATCAAATCCAATAAGGGTATGAACTTTCCAGATTCTGGTATTAAGACGCCAGCGTTAACACTAGAGGATATCAAGAATTTGGACTTTATAGTTGAGCATGCAGATATGGTGGGACTAAGTTTTGTGCATGGACCGCAGGATATCTATGATCTGCACAAAGAATTAACGAAGCGAAATCGTGCAGACATGGGTATAGTTGCAAAGATCGAAACCTCAGATTCAGTTCATAATTTGGCTAGGACACTTATTGCTGGACTTGACCTGCCAAAATTTGCGGTTTTAATCGCAAGGGGCGATTTAGCCGTTGAGGTAGGGTTTGAGAATTTGGCATTCATTCAAGAAGATATCCTCTGTTTATGCGAAGCTGCGCATATCCCTGTTATTTTGGCAACACAGATACTAGAAAGTCTAACTGAAAGTGGCCTTCGAAGTCGCCCAGAAATTGCAGACGCCCTAATAATGGGACGGCGCGCAGAATGTGTGATGTTAAGCAATGGTCCAAACATACTTGAAGCGGTCAGAACCTTGGCCCGATTATTGAGTAGTGGCGAACGGTATCTGATAAAGTATCAACTATTTAGTGAGTTTACTAAGCAGTACGGTGTTTTTGATGATGAAGACATGGAATGAGTCTCTTTAAATGTGTCTTAACCTCTAATTTGGTATAGAGCCTCAATTCAGCCTGAATCGGCTTAATTCTTCTATAAGGGTTTCTGAGATGCAAAGGTATTTGGAAGAGTGACATCACCTATGCGGTTTCTGTTTCGCGCTAACCGTCGAGCAAATGGAACCAACCACCGACACCAAGTACTCGTCCGGCCTTAGAGTCAGATAGATTCCAACTAGTCAAGCGATCCATATGAACCTTCACAGTTACATCGTCACCTTTTGAGAGGTAGGAAGCTACACTAGGATCCTTTAGTGCATCTGGTGTCACATATTTCAAATGAATGCAGCGATTGATCCTCTGCGCTTCTTCTCCTTCAACTAGATCTACCTGACCCCTGATAAGAACTCCTTTTAGATTCAGTCCGGCCTTCGAGATGTCAATCATCACAGAAGCGCGGGGCCTCGCCCGCAAGTTCCTGTACTTATGTGTATGGTGTGAGGTCGGAATGCAGATGTTGTTGCCCATACGCAGGAACCACATGGGAAGAAGATGAATACCTCCATCTTCATCGATTGTTGCCAAGTTCGCGATGAGTGTCTTGGAAAGGAGATCATCGATCTCGGTAGAGCTAAGAGCTGGCGGCTTGTTTTCTGCCGCATCAGGTGGATGGCTTGTCATACTTCTGATCCCTTGCTGATTTTTATACTATTTATTCATATACAATAACGTCCAGGAATATCAGATTTCAGATGTGATTAAAATCGAATGGAGAATCAGTCAACTGTTACTAATAGGAAAGTTTCGTATGTAGTACCGTCATCGGTGCTTTGTATGACTCTAATATTGGCCAATTCTATCTTGAACATCGCAGCTTACGGTGAGAGCCAGAATAGTTCATTTCAAGCAGAGGTAGCAGTAATAGACAAAATGCCATCAAAAAAGATCAAAGTGGGCGATATAGACATGGCGTATAAGCGGCTAGGAAATAGTAGTGATATCCCAATCGTCTTGATAATTGGTTGCTGCACGACTATGGATATGTGGAATCCATCTGTACTAAAAGAACTTTCTTCAAATCGTAGTGTTATCATATTTGATAATCGGGGAGCAGGTGAAACAACATTAGGCACAAGAGAATTTTCAATAAGTCAATTTGCAAATGATACTACAGGTCTACTTGACCAACTGAAAATACCGAAAGCAGATATATTTGGTATTTCGATGGGCTCTATTATTGCTCAAGAGCTTGCTCTAATGAATCCTGACAGAGTTGATAGTCTGATTCTTACTGCTTCAACCTGTGGTGGACCAGATGCTATTCCTCCAAACTCTGAAGTCATACAAGCTCTGGAAGCTATGAGTAATAATACTTCATCGTCCCCTACTCAAGAAGAGATAAAAAGGATCACATCAACTCTGTTTCCACAAGATTGGTTCAATGCGAATCCAAATTACTCGGAGTATATACCATTTCCTAAAGAGTCTGTGTCTCCACAAATAATCCAAAAACAAAATGATGCTATAGTGAATTGGAGCGCCACAGGTACCTGTGACGATTTAATTAGAATTACTCAGCCTACTTTGGTGATGATTGGAACGGATGACGTTTGGACTCCACCTCCTAATTCGTTGATGATAGCAGAAAAAATTCCGGCAGCATGGCTTATTCAAATAAGGGATGCCGGTCATGGTTTGATGTATCAATATCCAGATAAAATCAACAGAATAGTAACAACATTTTTGCAGACAGCTGGCTAGTTTATATATTTAGTCAAGAATATTATTTAGGGGGAAGAAGCCCAACTTGGATGCTTATTTGGAAGAAGAACTCTTTGACACTCTTGTGTATTGTATCCAAAATCCCGAAGCTGTTGATCTAGAAACTAAAAGAAATAGGGTAGAAGAAATCGGAAAAGAGCTATTTTCTGACGGAGGAGTAGATGCTATGGAGAATATGTTTTATTCAATTGAATTTAGAGTTAAAGATGAAATAGGCCAAGACGCTAAGCCGTACCGTTCGTGGTGGAACGGGATAAGTAATGAATGGAAACACTGAGATTTACTTTAATCCTTTGCCAAGTGGTCTTGCCAAGGCACTTCTGATTACATATGCTCGACAAGAAGGGAAAAATGACTTTAAATTCCTCTGTTACTGCTCAAGGAGTGACTATCGCTCCTGGTACTCTTAGATAAATTGACACAGTTCCTATTTAAGTCGACCCTTCAATCTGCTGAATACATCAAATAAATATGACTTACAAACTACTGCTATCCCTTAAGTAAGATGTCACCAATTTGTGGATGATGAATCGACCGAATGCAAGTCTGTTGTATTTAGCATTAGTTGCTACAGGAATAGTTGGGTCTTTTTCCATACCCTTCATGTCAGTAGCAAATGGGCAGCCGACACAAAACAATCTTATGGATTTGATTACGGAATTTGGTGGGAGCAATGAAACCGATGGTGAAAATATGACTATGATGGGTCATGAAATGATGGGCAACGAAGGCACGAACATGTCGAGTATGCCATTTAATATGGGAGTCTTCGTCATGCCGATGACGTGTACTTCCCCCAATGAATTACTCGGTTTAATGTCCGGCATGTTTGGCTCAGCAAATGGCGCTGGTGGAATGGGAGGCGATAATGCGACTCAGAGTATGATGATGAATATGATGAGGCAACAGATGATGATGCCTGGTAAAGGCATGAATGGAATGGGGGACGGAATGATGGGAATGATGGGAGGTAACATGACTGAGGCAGAGATGGATCACATTATGAACATGCAAATATGCTTTCCAATGATGGGTGAAAAAGCTATGGACGGAATGATGGGAATGATGGGGAAATAGATGTGGGTAAGGTCTGATTATCCTTTTTTTTCTTGAAAAATAATTGGAACAATACCCGTTTGAGAGCAGTTGTTAATTTGATAAAATAAAAAAAAGTTTAAATTATAATCGTAAGAGGAGAAGCATTGTTAATGAACAGGGGGATAGTTTTTCGAACTTTACCGTGTGTTTCGTTAGTACTTGCAACCATCTTTTTTACCTGGACCACAGTACCAACTACAATAAATGCTCAAGTTAGTGTTCAAGCTGGAGAAGCATCGATGATAGGAAATGGTACTTCTCCGCTTACTGCTTTTGTGCCTCAGGACGTAGAGATCAACGCTGGAGAAAGTGTAACTTGGACTAATCCAACTCCTGTGGCCGAGCCCCATACCGTCACATTCTTCACTGATGATAAATTGCTTGCACCTCCTCTAGCACTCTTTACGGTTCCAAATTCAACTGAATTTACTCTCGTTACACAAGGCGCAAATGCTGAGCCATCAATTGTGCCAAGCAGTGGCAATAATAATACATCTAAGACTGTAGTAATAGACAATGCTAGATCGTCTAGTCCAGTAGTAATAGATTCAACTGGCAAGAACGTAACATTTTTGAAACCAAATGCCACATATACGATGCAAGGTGATGAACAATACGTTAATTCAGGCTGGATGTGGCCTGAAGGCGGGGTTCCTCCAGGTGCTCCTTTTCTTGCAACTTTTACCGTAAAATTTGAGGAACCAGGAACGTATCCTTATCTATGTATAGTGCATCCATGGATGACAGGAAGTGTAACAGTAAACTGAAACATTGTACGGAATAACCATGATCTTTTATTGGCTCGTTCCACGTGCAGCTAAAAAATCTTACAAACCACTTATCTTCTTCGCGCATACATGTATGTTCCTTCATCCCCTCTAACTTTCATTAAAGATTTTCTGAAATTAGATACGAAAATGCGCTTCAGCACATGTCAAAGTATTGAGAAGATTGTAAATATGAAATCGTGATACCTGATTTTTATTAATTTCCCTACCGAAATGTCTGCAGTCAAGAGGAATTGTCGACATTACTACCTTCTGCGGTATTCGCTTATATTTATAATGTATGAAGCGATTGTCTAAAGTTCTTTCAATGTTAAGGGTAGGGTTAAGTGGGAACCCGTTAGTATTAACCCTGCTTTCCATTCTACAGGGATTGCCTTATATTATCAGATTCTGTTTTAAAGGATCGTCTGAAATAGGTTTCATATCGTCTTCCAACTCGCCGAATATCTGCATGTAGTGACGCCCTTTGTCCGTAATTTCGTAATATTGACGCGGATCGAACCTCTTCGTCTGCTTCCTTTTTAGGAATCCTGATTCGACTAGAGATGTGGTATAGTAATGCATTTGTCTATAAGTCAACCCAGCGCCGTATTCGATATGCAGTGGCTTGCATAAATAAATAGATGATGGCGACTGGTTTCTCAATTGTACCACCCGCAGAATCTCGTTTACAATTTCATATCTAGAGCGATGAGGCTTCTTATGTATATTCTTTACATTCTTGCTCATCGTAGAATTCAAAAAGCCGCGACTCTGCCCCAACTGTATTATGATACATCTATGCAATATTTATGCCTTTTTTGGGGAAGTTGTGCCACCATTTACCTTCGAAAAGTCACAATGCCACTACTTACTAGCGGATGTAGGTTCAAGTTGTGGATAAAATAAGCGCGGGGGTAAAGTATCGCTGAGGATGTGAAATATACCTTTTTCATGAAAGATATATCTGTCGAAGTGGTAAACCTCCGCTGCGAGCTTCACCAAGTAATAAAAGAGGCGAGGAAAAAATTACGTGGAGATCAAATAATACAATAGATATTCAAATATTTCTAAATGGGGAGAGGTATCATCTTTTGTGTTTTTCAACGACTTGTCGTATTCTTTCACGTTCTTCTTGGGAAGGTTTTACTACGTTTGTGTTCATAATGAAGTACTTTCCTCTGTGGTAGGCTAGTGGTGCCTTGTCAGCATTATTAGATGCTTCAATGACCTCACCTACAAATGCAGTATGGTCTCCAATCATAATTTCCTTTGATAGTGTGCATTCAATATTTACTGCAGCTCCTTTTATCATGACAGTCCTAATTTTTTTAGCTTCATAGAATTCAAATCCAAGTTCTTTTAGCGCATCGATCTTGTTGTACTTACTGCCTGTGTATCCTCCTGCCACACTAGACATTACTGATTGATCGGTGCTACACAGATTCACTCCGAATTCTTTTGTTCGTTTTATATTCTCATGGGTTGCCTTATTTGGGGCTATGCAGACAGCTATCAAACCAGGACTGTAGGATACATGATGAGTCCATTCGCAGGCCATCACATCTGCTCCGAAAGGACCATCACTTGTGATCAGTCCTACATTAGTAATGAACTGATTTGATCTTTCATCATTCCAAATTAAATCCAAGAACCTCTCACATCCAGAAGTGTTATGACATCATTATTATTTTTAACGCCGGAAATAGTCGGCGCTGGATAAATTCTATGTCTACCTGCTGATTCTCAGCCAAGCTCTGTACGTTACAGCCTAATTTTTGCAGTCTGAATATTCTCCAATTTCTGTTCCATTTCTTTCAAATTTAACACCGAAGGATCATTTTTAAGTAGAGTTTGTAGTAGTACTTTAGATCTTCTTTGACTAAATCAAATACGAATCTCTGAAAGTTCTTTTAGCACTGACAAATCTGTCAATGGTACTCCCCTGTACTTGCAGTAACCAGGCGATCTCTGTTTCTGTATGGTCTTGTGCTAGCATTTGTGCTACTTCCTTTCTGTGTTCTTCAATATAGTAATTTCAGTTCTTTTGCATACTCATGCATAATTCTTGCATTTCATTACTCTTTTCTTTTTAATAAGTTTGTAATTCTCGCTGGATTCAACACTTTTCAAAAATTGGATGGTGAATGGATGTATAAATTGAAGACTAAATTAGTGTAACGTGATTCATGGCCATCAAGAAGTTCTGTTATCTTTAATATCTAGGCATTAACTCTTTAACGATTAAATAGATTAAAGCAAATAGATATACCAAGTCATAGCCGTATGAAAGATGAAATAATGATTGACTTGATATTTAATATTCATGGATCAGTTTTTGAATCTGCAATAATTTTAATCCTATTTTTAGGTGTTGTTTGTGCATTATATCCGCAGTTTGCTTATGCCGATGGTCTATTTCAGGAACAACTTTCAGCATCATTTGGTGACAGAAAAACAGATCTAATAATAAAGATGATGCCTCCGGTTGTTACAACGGAAACATTAGAGAACCAAGGTCAAAATCCAATCATTCAGTTTAAGCTATATGATCCAGCTACCAAAGAGGGATTCAAACATGTAACTTACTATATTACAATTGAGAAGGACGGCAAAAAGCTGCTTTCTGACTGGTTTCATGATCATAAGGGAGATTTGAAGATAGAGATGAAACCAAGTGATGCAGATAGTATAACAGTTTATGGAGAGCCAGATCCTATTCTACAGGCATTCACAGGAACCGACAGAAATCCGGTAGTCGCAACGGGTCCTATATTCACTGAGGGAGGATTGTATCATTTCATAGTAAGAGTAACAACAATTGATTACGATAG
>Ga0081455_10007657_pt1 | contig 11344 bp, 14 predicted proteins | sample TabmetS3T2R1_FD_70207 | JGI IMG/M metagenome (GOLD analysis project Ga0081455, IMG submission 70207) | Tabebuia heterophylla rhizosphere microbial communities from the University of Puerto Rico - S3T2R1 | ecosystem: Host-associated > Plants > Roots > Rhizosphere ...
CGGTCGAAGGCTGGTTCCGAATCGTCAACACGATCGTCCACCTGCCGATGTCACCGTTCCGAACCCGCGCCTGGTTCGTCGTTCGGTTCCAGAGCCTCCTGCCGGCCGGCCTCGTGCGGCCCGTGGTATCCCAGCGGGGCAAGCAGATCCTTCGCCAGGACGCCCGCGCCCTGGCGCACCAGACCGCACGGATACGCAGCCTCGGAGGGGAGCACTACGCCTCCACCGAGCTCGACCTCTTCGGCAACTCGATCTGGCACCTGCTCCGCCACGCCGAGCGTGCTGAGCTGCCGGGCGGCGCCGACGCACCCGCGGCCACGGTCAGCGAGCGCACGGTCGTCTTCGAGGCATGACCGGCGGGACGCAGTCGGTCGTCGACGCGGAACGGCTCCATCGCCGGTCCCTCGTGCTGGATCTGCACACCCACGGCCCGGGGTTCGTGCCGCAGCCGTTTCGCACGGTGTGGCGCGGCGTCACGATCCGGGCGCCGGCGGAGGTCGGTTTCGACGTGTTGCGGCGGGCGGGGGTCGATGTGGCGGTCGCCAAGGCCGTGGGCGATCCGATCGTCACGCGCTGGCATGTTCGCCGGAGCCCATGGGATGCGGTCGAGGCGCAGCTGTCCCTGATCGAACGGCAAGCCGTTGACGGCGGGGCCCGCGTGGCCCGCTCGGTCCACGACGTGGCGAACGCCCGAGCGCAGGGCGTGCCCGCGGTGCTGCTCGGTGTCGAAGGTGCCGACGCGGTGGGGCACAACGTCGATCGCATCGACGCGTGGCACGAACGTGGCGTCCGCGTGATCGTGCTGGTGCATCTGGGCGACAACGCGCTGGGCACGACGTGCCTGCCGTGGCAGCGGTACGCCGGGCCGTTGCCCGTTCGGCGCCACGCCTCGCCGGGCCTCAGCCAGTCCGGCGCGCGGGTCGTCGAACGCATGAACCAGCGCGGCGTGTTGGTCGATGTGGCCCACGCCGACCGGGCCACCCTGCTGGGCGTCGTCGACGTGGCGACCGCTCCCGTGGTGTCGTCGCACACAGGCGCCCGCGCCCTGCAGGACTTCGCCCGCTACCTGGCCGACGACGAACTACGGGCGATCGCGTCGACCGGCGGCGTGGTCGGGCTCTGGCCCTACCGGGCGCGCCGCTTCGGCGTGCGGCGCATCAGCGACCTCGTGGGCCACGCCCGGCACATCGCGGAGACCATCGGTCCCGAGCACCTCGCCATCGGCACCGACATGAACGGTGTCCCCGGCGTCATGGCCGGGTTCGCTGGCGAGGCCGACCTGCCCAAGCTGACGGCGGCGCTGCTCGGCGGCGGCTTCGACGAGGGGGAGGTGGCGGCGATCCTCGGCGGCAACGCCCTCCGGGTGCTCCGACGGGTCGAGGCGGAGGCGCGCCGAGCGCCGGCCTGAGGGCCACCGGCGTGGTCAACGGACGCCTCCGATCCGAGTGGGCTGGGCGAGCGTCGAAGGGATCTATGTGCGAGCCGCAAGCCTGAGGGCGTCGACGGCGTCGTCCAAGCTCGCTCGCAGCCTGGTCGCCTCGGTGTAGTAGCGGGCAGCAGCCTGCCTCAGCTCGTGTGTGCGCAGCGTTGGCGAGACGCGTTCGACGTGAGCGACGGTGGTACCCCGCCGTCCGTGAGTCTCGATCAGGCCAGCGTCTTCCAGTGCCCGATACGACCGGGCGACTGTGTTGGGGGCGAGCCCAAGGTCGTGCGCAAGTTGACGGACAGTGGCCAGCCGGGTCCCGGGCTCCAGTGCGCCCATGGTGATCGCGTATGCGAGCTGCGTTCGCACCTGCTCGAACGGCGGGACGGCAGACTCGTCATCGACTTTGATCGTGATCACGCCGACGCCCGCGCGACGGCCACGCTCCAACTCACGTCGCGGGCAAGCGTCCACCAGATCCCAAGCGCGACGGCGCCCAGCAGACCGGCAAGCAACGTGAACAGCCCCCACCAGCCCGCGAGGCTGTGGGGGCTGGCAACGCCGACGCAGGTTCCAGCCAGAGCTACAGCTACCCCCGCCAGGTGATGAGCGCCATCAGCCCGCAGCGCGTCATCGATGTCGCGGAGTGCGCCGTCCGGTGCTAGCGCGGCTCGATCAGTGATGGCGCGCAGGCCAAGCAGCAGTCCGCCGGCAGCGACCAAGGCGCCCGCAAACCCGACCCAGCCGTACCACCACGACGACCCCTCCAACGCAGTCGACACGACGGCCAGCGCCGCCGTTATGGGAATGGCGAGACCCACCCACCGCACCCAGCGGACATCGATGTAGTCACCAACCCGGCGCCCGGAGCTCGAAGCAACACGATCGGCAGGACGCTGAACGACGACCACCTCGGCGACGAGCGCACCCAACGTGCCGCCGAGCAACCAGGTGTTCTGGACCAACGGATTTGCGAAATCAGATGACCGCTCGGGGTCAATGAGATTCATGTACGACGGCAGACCGGCAACTACGACACCGACCGCCACCATCACCGCCCTGGCTCTGCGAGCTCCCCGGAGCCGCCCGCGCACAAACGCCACCTCAGCAGACGGAACCGCAATGTGGAAGCGAGACTGCCAGGTAGTGAAGTACGTCCGGGTGATGCGCCGCGATCCACGCCAAACCACTGCCAACGCGATCAGGGGCGCCACCGCCGCCTGGATCCAGGTGCCAGTCACCAGCGGAGATTGTATCAACAAGCTGCGACAATCGTCAGTGACCCGCCGGTGCCCGGTCAACGGACGTCGAGTACGACCTTGCCGAGCGCCTGACGCTCGTCGAGCAGCTTGAGGGCCTTGCCGGCCTGCTCAAGCGGGAAGTGAGCACCGACGATCGGGCGGACCTGGCCTGTGTCGACGAGCTCGCTGACCGCTGCGCCAATCTCGCGCCAGGCGTCGGGCTTGCCCATGACGTAGGCGCCCCAGCCTGCGCCGACCACCTCGGTGTTGTTCAGCAGCAGCCGGTTCACCTTGACCTCGGGGATCGCGCCACCGGTGAAGCCGACGACCAGCACGCGCCCGCCCTCCCGCAGCGAACGGATGCTGTCGGTGAAGCGGTCGCCGCCCACCGGGTCGAGCACGACATCAACGCCGCCGCCGGAGAGCGCCTTCGCCTCGTCCTTCCAGGGGCCGTCGGAACGGATGACCTCGTCGGCGCCGGCCGCACGCGCGACCTCGGCCTTCTCGTCGGAGGACACGACCGCGATGGTCCCGGCACCGAGGCCCTTCGCGACCTGGATTGCGGCCGTCCCGACCCCGCCGGCCGCGCCGTGGATGAGCACGGTCTCGCCCGGGACCAGCCGGCCCCGAAGCTTCAGGCTGAAGTACGCGGTGTGGTAGTTGAGGATCAACGCGGCGCCCTGCGCGAAGTCCAGCTCGGCAGGGAGCTCGAACACCATGTGCTCGGGGGCGACCGCGGTCTCCGCCCAGGCGCCGAGGAACGGGAACGCCGCCACCCGATCGCCGGGCCGCACCGCCGCGCCCTCCGGGGCGCTGATCACCACGCCGCCCACCTCGCTGCCGGGCACGAACGGCAGGTCTGGCTTGACCTGGTACTGGCCCCGCGTCTGCAACAGCTCGGGAAACGACACCCCGGCTGCGTGCACCTCGACGACCACGCCCCCGCCCGGCGTCAGCGCGTGCGACGGCTCGGGCTCGGGCACGTCCATCAAGCGGAGCGCGCTCTCCGGCCCGGTGAGGTCGACGATCTGAACGGCCCACATGCGGGCGGGGAGCCTACCGGAGGTCGATTCGCCGCCACCCACCCGTGCAACGCAGCCGCCACGTGCAGGAGCTCACGGTGCGCCACCGGTCGGTCGGGTGAGCGCCGCCGTCAAGCCTTCGAGATCCTCGACGGTGACCGTCAACGCGGAGTGGCCCTGGCGACGGAGCGGCGACGGCACCTTGTCGCGGAAGTGGATGCACACGCCGGCGTTTGCGTTGGTCCCGAACGTGAGACCGTCGTCCTTCATCGAGCCCCGTGCCCCGGCGGCCGTCCACCAACGGTAGTCCCGGGTGATGTGGGCTCCGTCGACATTGTCGAGGGGGGTCTCGAGCCTGAGGAAGCCGAACGTCGCCCGCAGTTCCCCGTCGTCGGTGAGCGTGACGCCGTCCTTCGCCGGTCGGACGCCGAAGACGCCCCAGAACATGACCAGCCGGTTGTCGATTGAGTATCGGTACCAGGTCGCCACAGGTGATCCCGACCGCCGATTCGTCTTCGAGGACGTCGGGAACTACGCCGTCCCCGAGTCCTCAGCGCACGATAACTGCCCGCCAGCGGCCCACCGCCGCGTCCCACTCGAAGCGGGCGGGGGCGGAACCATCCCAGCTCGGGATCGCGCCATCCCACTCGTCGAGCGGCGCACAGTGCCACAGCCAGTCCGGTCCGAGGCGCGAGCTCCGGCCAGGAAGGTCGATGCGTCCGTTCGCCCACAGGAGCGCGGGCCAGGGTGCAACGCCCGTCGGCGCCCACGGGAACAGGCGCCGCAGGACACGGTCCGCCAGGCCCGGCGGCACGACGAACTCCGACCCGAGGCCCCGGCAGGCGTCCCAGCCGTGGACTAGGACCTCGTCGCAACCCATTCCCAGGAATCCGGTGACGTCGGCCATGCCGGCCGAGTGGTAGGCGCGCGCGTCCGCTGGAGCGGCCATAGCCACCTGCGCCAGCATGGCCGCCGCCGCGGCCAGGACCTCGAGCACCTCCGCGTTCGTCGCATCGTCGTGGACCCGGAAGTCGACGCGCAGACGCGCCGGGCCACGGACGGCGAGGTGCGCCGCGTACCACCCGAGGGCATCACTGACATGGGCCAACGTCGTGCGCACGTCCCAACCGAGATCACCCGCCGCGACCGACCAGTCCCGGTCCGCGAGCGGCTCCAGCGCCCCGCTGCACAGCGCGGCGGCGTCGCGCAGGTCGTTGGGCGAGACGTCGGGCGTGTCACGTGTCTCGACGGTGGCCACGGCTCCACCCTCCCCGGTCCTCTGCGTGCTCGGACGTTCTGCGCCGGGAATTATTGCGACCTGGACGTCGGCGAACTGCCTCTGCCCCGCTTCATCCCTCAAGGGCGACTCCCAGGGATGCTGTCATGACGTCGCGTATGAGAATGCAGGTCGCGCTTGATCCAGAGCGACACGCACGGGTCCTATGACCTCATCGACAAGCCCTACGCCGGTCACTACGTGGACATAGGAGGGTGTTGACGCCGATAAGACCGGCTGGCCGACCCGCCCATCAGGGGCGGTCGACCCACCAGCATGCCCATCCGCGCCGCGCTCGCCATGCAGGCCAAGCCCACGACCCGTAGCACCCTGACGAGCGTCGGGACGGGAACCGGGGCGTACCGTTCTTCCGCGGGACGCACCGGCGACACCGCCGAACCGCCGATGCTCTGGCACGTCTTGGCGCGCACGACGACGGTGGCCGCCGCGGCCGCAGGAATCGTCGACGATCCGGAACCGATGGACGCTGCAGTCATGACGTCGCCTCCCGCTCGCCCGCAGGCCTGTGATCTGCTGCCCACGATGCGCCCAGGACCTCGCGCCGGACGTGTCATGTGACTTGCTACGGCCGTGCCGTGCGCCACCTCGCCCGCCGGCAGCGCCAAGGCTTGTCAATGCCGTCGACGCGCTCAGGTGATGATGGCTCCGCACGTGATGTTGATCGCGGACGCGGTGATGGTGCGCGCCCGGTCGGACGCCGCGAAGGCGGCGACATTGCCGACGTCTTCGAGCATCGCGCCCCGCCCCAGCAGGGTGGGCGCCACCAGGGACTCGACGAGCGCATCGCGACCCTCGAAGTCCGCCGGGATCGAGTCGATCACACCGCCCGTCAGCAGCGACACCACCCGGATGCCGTGGCGGCCGAGCTCGCTCGCCAGCTGCTTGCGCAGCGCCTCAACGGCGACGAGGGAGATCTGGAAGCCGCCGATGTTGTAGTCGCGGATCGGGTCACCTTCGCCGCCGAACATGAGGATGACCCCCGAGCCCTGGCGGATCATGTGGCGGCCGGCGGCACGTGCGGTCACATAGGTCGAGCGCATGGCGTTGTGGATGGGCCGTTCGAAGTCGGCGAGCTCCATCTCCACCAGCGGCGTGCCTTGCACGTCGCCCGTCGAGATGAGGTTCATGGAGATGTCCAGGGCTCCGTGGTCGCGCACCAGCTCGTCGGCGTGTGCATCGACCGCGCGCTCGTCGAGCGCGTCGACCTGCGCGACAGTCGCCGTGCCCCCGGACCCACGGATGTCCCCGGCAACCTGCTCCAGCGTGGCCAGCGTCCGACCGGCCAGGTGCACCGCGGCGCCCTCACGGGCAAAGGCGCGTGCGACCGCACCACCGGTGGTGCCGCCGCCGCCATAGATCACGGCGTTCTTGCGTTCCAACAACATCGCGTTCCTTGTCGGTATGCATCGTGGGGTGGGTACGCGTACACGACGCCCGAGCCACGGAGAACTCATCGGTCGGCGGCGCGCCGCCCAGTCACCCGCCTGGGCGATGTACGGCGTCCCCCGCGGCGCGAGCGTTCGTGAGACAGCCAGGGAAGCGGTGTCGTGACGGAGGCCCGTGGAGACCTTCTCGATAGATCGGGTTAGACGAAACGATCAACGTGGCCTACGACGTCACGGGCTCCCGCGTCGCGTGACGGTCACGGTCAGGCAGCCACCGCGCTCACCCCACCCAGGCAGGAGAAGGACATGCAGGTCGCCATCGCCCTCTATCCCGGATTCACCGTTCTCGACGCGATCGGCCCCTACCAGGTGTTCGCCGAGCTCCCCGACACGGAGACCGTCGTGTGCGCCGCCCGCCGGGGCCGGCTCGACGACGAGGACCGGCAGTTGCACCTCGAGATCGACCACACGGTCGACGAGATCGCGCAACCCGACATACTGCTCGTCCCCGGTGGCTGCGCCCCCGCGCTCATCCCTGACGCCTACGAGCCGGTCATCGACTGGATTCGCTCGGCTCACGAACACACCACTTACACCACCTCGGTCTGCACCGGAGCGCTGCTGCTGGGCGCGGCGGGGTTGCTCGACGGGCTCGATGCCACGACGCACTGGCGCAGCTACGACCGCCTCAGCGGCTATGGCGCCCGACCCACGGCGCAGCGGGTGGTGTTCCAAGGCAAGGTCGTGACCGGCGCCGGCGTGTCGGCCGGGATCGACCTCGCCCTGGCCGTGGTGGCCCGAGTGCACGGCCCCGAGGCCGCGAAGGCCATCCAGCTCCAGATCGAGTACGACCCCCAGCCGCCGTTCGACGCCGGAGCCCCCACCAAGGCGCCGGCCGACGTCAAGGCCCTGGCCAACGACTTCGCCGCCCGAGTCGACGACGGAAGGCGTCGGGCTCTGTGGCCCAACGGACGCACGTACGACGATGCGACCACCGGCTGAGCCACGATGACGTCGCACGCGTGCCGCGCAGCTGCCGGTGCACGCGATGGCCACCGGTAGCCCGCGGCTTGCGATGGCGGACTACGTCGTCCTGGAGGCACCGTCCGTGCTCGGGTTGTTCCCCGGCGGCGTCGAACGCCTGCCCGCCGCCCTCCTCGACGCCGGTCTCGCCGATGCTCTCGCAGCGCGGCATGCCGGGGTGGTGGTGCCGCCGGCCTACGACGCCCGGCGCGACCCCGTTACGGGGCTGCGGAATCCCGCGGCGCTGCGCGACTACGCCTACCGGCTGGCCGACGCCACCGGCGCGGTCCTCGATGGCGGCGACATTCCGATCGTCCTAGGCGGTGACTGCTCGATTCTCGTCGGCAACCTGCTCGCGCTCCGGCGCCGAGGCCGCTACGGGCTCCTGTTCATCGACGGCCACGCCGACTTCTACCAACCCGCAGCCGAACCGAACGGCGAGGCGGCGTCCATGGACCTCGCCCTCGCCACGGGTCGCGGCCCGAGCATCGTGACGGACCTCGACGGGCGCGCGCCACTGGTTCGGGACCACGACGTCGTGCACGTCGGGCGCCGTGACGCGACGGAGGCCGAGCACGCCGGCAGCCAGCGGATCGAGGACACGCCCATCACCGTGTTCGACCTCGCCACCGTCCGCCGGCGCGGCGCGCAGCGGGTGGCAGGCGACGCGCTCGCACAGCTCGTCCGGCCCGACCTCGACGGCATGTGGATCCACCTCGATTGCGATGCCGTGGACGACGCCGTCATGCCCGCGGTCGACTACCGGCTCCCCGGTGGCCTGCGCTGGGACGAGCTGGAGGCGCTGCTGGGCGCCGCGATCGGCACCGGCACCGTCGCCGGCATCGAGGTCACGATCTTCAATCCGACCCTCGACGCCGACGGGTCGATTGCCCGAGACCTCGTCACATGTCTCGCCGACGCCCTCGTCCCGTAGAGCGACCAGCGGGTAGTGCTTAGCCATGGCTGTGTTGAACCACCACATCGTCCACGCCCGGGACAAGGACCAGACGGCGCTGTTCTTCGCCGAGGTGCTCGGGCTCGACGCGCCGACCTCGCTGGGCGAATTCGCGGTGCTCCAGGTCAGCAGCGACACGACCCTGGACTTCGTCGACACGACCGCGGAGATCCGGCAACTGCACTATGCGTTTCTGGTGACCGAAGAGGAGTTCGACGAGGTCTTCGGGCGGATTCGCGAGCGTCGCCTGCCCTACTGGTCCGACCCGTTCCGCCACGATCCGGGCCGCATCAACCATTGGGACGATGGTCGGGGTGTCTACTTCGACGACCCGAACGGCCACCTGCTCGAGATAATCACGCGGCCCTACGGCAGCGGCGGCACCGAGGCGAAGAACCCCCATCCTCTCGTCGCCGCACGAACCGAGGACTCCTCGGCCTAAGGCCCCGCGATCAGGCCATCCCGGGGGATGCGACCCCGGTCTCGTAGGCGATCATCACCAGCTGGGCCCGGTCGCGGGCGTCGAGCTTCATCAGCAGGCGGCTGACGTGAGTCTTGACCGTGGCGTGGCTGACGTAGAGCTGCGCGGCGATCTCCGCGTTCGCTTGGCCCTTGGCCACGAGCTCGAGCACCTCGCGCTCGCGCTCGGTGAGCTGGTCGAGGGCACCGCCGGCCGCGGGCGTGGCGGGGTCCGGCAGGCGGGCGAACTCCTCGATCAACCGCCGCGTGATGCGGGGGGAGATGAGCGCGTCGCCGGCGGCGACGACGCGCACGGCGTTCAGCAGATCGACGGGCAGGGTGTCCTTCAACAGGAACCCGCTGGCACCGGCGCGCAGGGCTTCGTGCACATACTCGTCGAGGTCGAACGTCGTCAGGATGACGACCCGCGTGCCGGCCAGCGATTCGTCCCGGCTGATCCGCCGGGTCGCTTCCAGGCCGTCCATCACCGGCATGCGGACGTCCATCAGCATGACGTCGGGCCGTTCGCTGGCGGCGAGCGCGACGGCCTCGGCCCCGTTGTTCGCCTCGCCCACTACATCGATGTCCGGCTCACCGGCGAGCAGCACGCTGAACCCGCTGCGGACCAGCGCTTGGTCGTCGGCGACCACGACCCGGATCGTCATTCGGGCTCACCGTACGGAAGCAGCGCCTTGACGCGGTAGCCGCCGCCGGCCACCGGGCCGACCGACAGGTCGCCGCCCCAGAGCTCGACCCGCTCGCGCATCCCGAGCAGCCCGTGGCCCGACGCAACCGCGTTGGTGTCTGTGCGGTTTCCGTTGGCGACGGCGACCGCGGCCGCGCCGCGTCCGTCGTCGGCGACCTCGACCGCCAGGCAGCCCGGTAGGTACCGCACGGTGACGTCCACTCGCGTCGTGGCTCCGGCGTGCTTGATCACATTGGTGAGCGCCTCCTGCACGATCCGGTACGCAGACAGCTCGACGCCGGCGTGGACGTCACCGCTCGAGCCATTGACGTCGAGCGTGACCGGAACACCGGCGGCGCGCACGTCGTCGACGAGGCGCGTCAGGTCGGCGACGCCGGGTGTCGGCGTGTGGACGCGGTCGCCATCCGTGTCCCGCAGCACCCCGAGGAGGCGGCGCATCTCGGTGAGGGTGCCGCGCGATGTCGCGGAGATGGCGTCGAGGGCGGCGCGGGCCTGGTCGGGACGACTCTCGAGCACGTGGGCACCGACGCCGGCCTGCACGGCGATCACCGACATCGAGTGTGCGACCACGTCGTGCAGCTCCTGGGCGATCCGCAACCGTTCCTCGGCGAGCACGCGGCCAGCGCGCTGGCGCTCGACGTTGGCACGCTCCTCGGCCTCGCGCACGCGCACCTCGGTCGTCTCGCGACGGGAGCGCACGGCGATGCCGATCGCCCACAGGCCGCCAAACGTGGCCGCGTTGCCCACCAAGCCGATCGTGTCGAGCCCTGGTGCGTCGGTGAGCCCGAGCAGAGCGAGCGTGGCGTAGACGACAGCGAGGCCCGCGACGGCGCGTCGCGGGGGACTCCACGCTGCGACGGTGTACGTGAGGAACATGACCACGAGCGGTAGCGAGCCCTCGGGAAAGTCGGCGGCGATGTGCCCGAAGATCCCGGCGCTCGAGATGGCCAGCGCCAACAGGGGTGCACGTCGCCGGATCGCGAGCGGGGCGCACGTAACGCTCGTGGTGACGACCGCAAATGCGGTGGGCTCGGACATGCCCTCGCTGAGGTCCTGAGCGAACACCGTGGCGATGCCGATGATCGTGGCGAGTACCGCCAGCAGGGCGTCCACGACCAGCGGGTTCAACGAACGCAGCCACTCGACCTGGCGCTCGAACCACTTCACCGCCCGAACGTACCGAATTGCCCGTTCGAGCACATCCGCCTGGCGACGGACTGCCGGGTCATCCCCGAGATGTACGGCGGACGGCTAATCGCGAATCACCTGCAAGCGGACGAAATCGGATCTCGAAAATCGGATGGTGGCCTCACCCCAACACACCACTTCCAAGGAGATCGAACGACATGAGCGCCACCGTCTCTCCCATCCACCACCGGCAGTCCTCGGTACGGAGCGGGACCGTGATGCTGTTCGGCAATCCGCCCGGCGTCACCCCGATCCACCACCGCCAAGCCGCGCCGCGAACCGGGACCGTGATGCTGTTCGGCAATCCGCCGTCGGCGGCCCGACCACGGCCCAGCACCGCCGTCCGGGGAGGTGCGTCGGCATGACCGCCGCCCTGACTCCGACCCGCGAACGGTCGACGCGAGCGTCCGTTCTTCTCGATCCGGTCGCGCCGGCCGCGCGGGTCTACGACGCCGTCAAGGTCTACGGCCGCGGCGAAAACGAGGTCCGGGCGCTGGACGGCGTGACCGTCGAGTTCGGCACCGCCCGCTTCACCGCCATCATGGGCCCGTCCGGCTCGGGCAAGTCGACGCTGATGCACAGCGTCGCGGGGCTCGACACGCTGACGTCGGGCACGGTCCTGATCGGCGACACCGACATCTCGAA
>Ga0081455_10007658_pt1 | contig 11343 bp, 11 predicted proteins | sample TabmetS3T2R1_FD_70207 | JGI IMG/M metagenome (GOLD analysis project Ga0081455, IMG submission 70207) | Tabebuia heterophylla rhizosphere microbial communities from the University of Puerto Rico - S3T2R1 | ecosystem: Host-associated > Plants > Roots > Rhizosphere ...
CGATCCCTCGACGCCACGCGAGTCGCGCCACGACTACTGGGGCGTGGTGGTCGACGCCCCCGATGCCCCGGCGCTCGCCAAGTTCTACGGCGAGCTGCTCGGCTGGAAGACCTACGTCGACACGCCGGAGGATGCCGGGATCAGCCCGGACGACGGCGTCACCTACCTGGCCTTCCAGACGTCGCCGACCTACCAGCGCCCGGTCTGGCCCAACGCGTCCGGCGCCCAACAGATGATGCTGCACCTCGACTTCGAGGTCGAGGACCTGGCCGTTGCCGTCGAGGACGCGATCAGGCTCGGCGCGGAGCTGGCCGACTTCCAGCCGCAGGACAACGTACGCGTGCTGCTCGACCCGGCCGGGCACCCGTTCTGCCTCTACGCCGACGAGTAGCCAGGCCGGCCTATGTCGTGCCGGGATCGCGGGCGTACGTCGCCGGCGGCGTGCCCACCACCTGGGTGAAGACCCGGGTGAGATGCGCCTGGTCGCTGAAGCCGAGCCGCTGCGCGAGGTCGGCCCAGTCGACCGGCGCACCGGCGTGAGCCGTCGCGGCGACCTCGAGGATCCGGGATCGCTGGATCACCCACTTCGGCCCGATCCCGACGTACTCGGTGAACAGCCGCTGCAGGCTGCGCAGACTCATCCCGGCCTGCTCCGCCAACTGCTCGGCGCGCACGATCTCGTCCCGCTCCGCCACGGTCTCGACCAGCCGGGTCGCTTTGAGGGCGGTCGGGTCGGACTCCGGCTCCGCGCGTAGCAAATAGGCCTCCATCGCGACGACCATCGCCTCGGCGTCGTCGGTGCCGAGCATGGCGTCGGCCGACGGCCGGTCGTCACGGCCGAGGACGTCGGCGCCGGGCCGTACCGAGTCCGAGAGCGCGCCGACGCTCGACTTGAGCAAGGGCCGGAATCCGCCGGGACGGAACGCGGCACCGAGCGCATGGCCTTCGCCGACCAGGGTGCGGAAGAACGGCTCTCGCGACACGCCATGGACGAGTAGCCGACCGTCCTCCGCGGCGACGTGGATCCGCGGCTGCGGGATGACCTGCTGTCGGTACGGCTCGCGCACGTGCCAGCACACCAGCCAGTAGTAGTCGACGTACTCCGCGAGGTCGGCACTCGGTGCGATCCGCTGGACGTCGAACGCCTGTTGACCGGCCTTCGGCCGCACGATGGCCTCGGGTCGCCCCTTCGGCTCGCCCACGAGTCGCCAGCGTAGTCGGCTCGAGTGCGTCGCGTTTCTTCAAGAGCGGGTGGACCGACCGGCCTAGCGTCGTCGACATGAGTTACTCCCACAAGGCAACGACGAGGTTCGACGTCGCGGCGTGGAGCGAGACGCTCGTGACCGACATCGACGGCGAGGGCATCACCGCCGGCGACAACTACTACCCGAATCGGGGAGTGACGCGGACCGAGGTCAGCTACTCCTACACCGGCGGCATCGAGGGCAAGAGCGCGGTGGTCTACCTGATCGCGTACAAAGCCAACGCGGCTCCCGTGTTCGGTCTCGAACGCTTCGAGGGATCGATCGACGGCCACGAGGGCAGCTGCGTCTTCGGTCACGTCGGTCAGCAAGACAAGGGATCGGTCGCGACGCACATCGAGGTCGTCCCCGGCATGGGCACCGGTGGCCTGGAGAGCCTGCGCGGCGAGGCGGACCTGTCGATCGCCGGTCACAGCGACGACGGCTACCCACTCACCCTCTCGTACGAGATCGGGTGACGACGCCGGACGGGAATTTCCGTCGAGAGCCGCTGGAGTCAGGTGGCTGCCGGCTCGGGGATCGCCGCCAGGCTCCGCTGCATCAGGATCGTGTCCAGCCAGCGGTCGTGCTTGCGCCCGACCCCGGCCAATCGTCCAACCAGCGTGAATCCGCAGCGGCGATGCAGCGCGAGGGAGGCATTGTCGTCCGTGGGGCCGGTATCGACGATGACGGCGACGACCTCCCGCACGTTCGCGAGAGCGCAGCGGCGGAGTAGCTCGTCGAGCAGCGCATGGCCGATGCCTTGGCCGATCGCCGAAGGGTCGACGTAGACCGACTCCTCGACCGTGTGGCGGTACGCCGGGCGGGTCCGCCACGGAGCGGCGAGTGCATAGCCGACGACGAGACCCTGTACCTCCAGACGCTGTGCCACCAGACGCTGTACCTCCAGACGCTGTACCTCCAGACGTTGTACCTCCGCGACGAGGAACGGCAGACCCTGTCCCGTCACCTCACCGAACCGCCGGGTCCACTCCGCCCGGTCCGGCGCGGCCTCTTCGAAGGTCGACACACTCGCATCGACGTAGTGCCGGTAGATCCGCTCGACCATCTCCAGATCGTCCAGCGACGCCGAGCGCACCAGCAGGCCGGCTGACGACATACACACCCACCTCACCCTCCGGCCGCGCCGCCGACCTAGCGCGGATCGGTGACGCAGAACTCGTTGCCCTCCGGGTCCTCCATGAGCGTCCACGTGTCGAACTCGGTGTGGACCGACCCGCCGAGGGCAACCAGGCGTGCGACCTCCGCCTGCCGGTCGGCGTCGGCGACGACGTCGACATGGACGCGGTTCTTGGCGATCTTCTTCTCGGGGACCTGCTGGAAGCAGACGACCGGGCCGGGTCCGTCAAGCAGCACCACCGGATCGGTCTCCGGCGTCAGGCCCAGCTCGGCGAGACGGGCGATCTCCTCGTCGTCGTAGGGCCGGATCGCGTAGCCGTCGAGCACCGCCGTCCAGAAGTGCGCGAGCGACGGAGCGTGCTCGCAGTCGACCACGATCTCGTGCAGCCTGGCCATCGGATCCTTGCTAGCTGTGGGGCGTGGAGTCGTCCGACGCGGAACTGTCTGACGCCTCGGCGGCGCTGTTCGCCGTGGCCTTCTTCGCTGTGGCCTTCTTCGCCGTGGCCTTCTTCGCCGCGGTCCTCTTGGCGGCCGACTTCTTTGCGGCCGACTTCTTTGCCGCAGACTTCTTCGCGGCGGACTTCTTCGTGGCCTTCTTGGCCGTCTTCTTCGCGCTGCGCTTGCGGCTACTTGGGCCCCTCGCCCGCTTCTCCGCGAGCAGCTCGGTCGCTCGGTCGAGGCTGATCTCGTCGACCGAGTCGGCCTTGCGCAGGGTCGCGTTGGTCTCGCCGTCGGTGACGTACGGCCCGAACCGGCCGTCCTTGACCACCACCGGCTTGTCGCTGTTGGGATCTGTGCCGAGCTCCCGCAACGGCGCCGACGCGGTCCGACGGCCCCGCTGCTTCGGCTGCGCGAAGATCGCCAGCGCCCGCTCGAGCGTGATCGTGAACAGCTGCTCCTCGGACTCGAGGGAGCGCGAGTCGGAGCCCTTCTTGAGGTACGGCCCGTAACGACCGTTCTGGGCCGTGATCGGCTCGTCAGACTCGGGGTCCTTGCCGACCGTACGCGGCAGGGTCAGCAGCCGGAGCGCCTCTTCGAGGGTGATCGTGTCGAGCGACATCGACTTGAACAGGCTCGACGTACGCGGCCGGGTGCTCTTCGGGGCGTCGTCCGGCAGCACCTCGGTGACGTACGGGCCGTAGCGACCGTTCTTCGCGACGACCGGACGGCCGGTCTCAGGATCGTCGCCGAGCGGGATCTCCATGCCGGCGGGCTTCGCGAGCAGCTCGCGGGCCACGTCCAGCGTCAACTCGTCCGGCGGCAGATCCTCGGGGATGTTGGCCCGCCGCTCCTCGGTGTCCTCGACATAAGGCCCGTAACGCCCCACCCGAACCGCGATACCGTCGCCCAGCGGGAACGTCGACAGCGCCCGGGCGTCGATATCGCCGAGGTCGCCGGCCATCTCCTGCAATCCCTCGAGGTCGCCGTCGCCGAAGTAGAACCGGGCGAGGACACCGGTGCGCTTGGCCCGGCCGCCCGCGACGTCGTCGAGAACGTCCTCGAGCCGGGCGGTGAACTGGTAGTCGATCAGACGGGCGAAGTGCTCCTCGAGCAGCCGCACGACGGCGAACGCCAGCCAGGCCGGCACCAACGCCGTGCCCTTCTTGTAGACATAGCCGCGATTGAGGATCGTGCCGATGATCGAGGCGTACGTCGACGGCCGGCCGATCTCGCGCTCCTCGAGCTCGCGTACCAGGGTCGCCTCGGTGAACCGGGCCGGCGGTCGCGTGTCGTGCCCGGCCGGGTCGAGGGACACGACCGAGACGACGTCGCCCTCGGCCACGTCGGGCAGCCGGGTCTCGCGGTCGTCGCGCTCCGCGCCCGGCTCATCCCGGCCCTCGACATAGGCCCGCAGGAAGCCGTAGAACGTGATGACCCGGCCGGACGCGCTGAACTCGCAGTCCTCGCCGTCCGCAGCACCACTGACGGCCCTGGCCCCGAGTCTGATGGAAACCGTGCGGCCCTGGGCGTCCTTCATCTGGCTCGCGACGGTCCGCATCCAGATCAGCTCGTAGAGCCGGTACTCGTCGCCGGACAGGCCGGTCTGCCGCGGCGTCCGGAACGACGACCCGGCCGGCCGGATCGCCTCGTGCGCCTCTTGCGCGTTCTTCACCTTGGCGGTGTACGTCCGAGGCTGCTCGGGCAGATAGTCCGCGCCGTACAGCTCCTGTACCTGGGTCCGGGCCGCCGCGATCGCCGTACCCGACAGAGTCGTCGAGTCGGTCCGCATATAGGTGATGAAGCCGTTCTCGTAGAGCCGCTGTGCCACCTGCATCGTGCGGGCGGCGCCGAAGCCGAGCTTGCGGGACGCCTCCTGCTGCAGCGTCGTGGTGCGGAACGGTGCGTAGGGCCGCCGAGTGTAGGGCTTGGACTCGACCGACCGAACCGTGAACTGCTGGTCCCCCAGACCGATCGCTAGCGCGGTCGCCGCCTCCTCGGTGAGATGCACGACCTCGTCGCTCTTGAGCTCGCCGCGTGCGGTGAAGTCGCGGCCCTGGGCGACCCGGCGACCGGCGACGCTGCTCAACCTCGCCGGGAACTGCTGCGGATCCTTACCCTCGCCAGCGTCGAAGCGGCCTTCGATGTCCCAGTACGCCGCGGCGCGAAACGCCATCCGCTCGCGTTCGCGGTCGACCACGAGCCGGGTCGCCACCGACTGCACCCGGCCGGCCGACAGGCCCGACATGACCTTCTTCCACAGCACCGGGCTGACCTCGTAGCCGTAGAGCCGGTCGAGGATCCGCCGGGTCTCCTGAGCGTCGACCAGGTCCTCGTCGATGCTGCGCGGGTTGGCGACGGCGTCGGCGATGGCCTGCGGAGTGATCTCGTGGAACACCATGCGCCGCGCGGGCACTCGTGGCTTCAGCTCCTCCAGGAGATGCCAGGCGATCGCCTCGCCCTCGCGGTCCTCATCCGTGGCGAGGTAGAGCTCGTCGGAGTCCTTGAGCAGTTTCTTGAGCTTGGTGATCTGCTGCTTCTTGTCCTTCGGCACGACGTAGACCGGGTCGAAGTCGGCGTCGACGTTGACGCCCAGGCGCGCCCACGGCTCACCCTTGTACTTCGCCGGCACTTCGGAGGCGTTGTGCGGCAGGTCCCGGATGTGCCCGATCGAGGACTCCACGACGTACTCGTTCCCGAGATAGCCAGCGATCGTGCGCGCCTTGGCCGGCGACTCGACGATCACGAGCCGACGGCCGGAGGGCTCACTTGCAGCCACTGGATTCTCCTGGGAGATCGGGTTTGTGGCGGTCGTACGTCCCCGGTCGATACGACCAGCCAAAGGGACACGGTAACGCGCCCCGTCAAATCGCGACCTGTCCGGGCGGTGCGCCAACGCGTACGGTCAGTGCTGTGGGGACCCGTATCGCGGCGACGCTGCTCGCCTTGTCAGTGGCCGCGGCAGGCTGTTCCGACAGCGCTGACGACACGCCGTCGCGGTCCGATCCGTCGCCGCAGCCGACTGAGGAGACGTCCGAGACTCCGTCGCCGCCGACGGCCGTTCAGCCGCTCGCCCTGGCGATCAACATCCACCGGCCCAGCACCGACATCCGGCAGCCGTTGGCCCGGCGGATCGTCGCAGGCGATGCGGTCCGTTGGGCCGATTTGGGGCAGACCGGCGACGCGATCCGGGTACGCCGCGGACCCGGCGCTCTCGACGCGGCCGCCGCCGATCCCGCCGTACTCGCGATCCTGCCCGCATCGGCCATGCGGCCCACGGTGCAGCCGGTCAGGGTCGACGGAGTCGATCCGCTGCGGTCGCCGCACCGCTATCCGCTGACGACAGAGTCGGCCACGCCGGTCGGCAAGGTCACCACCGTGACGATCGCGGGCGACATCATGCTCGGCCGAGGCGTCGGCGCCCAGCACGCCGACCACCCGGGTCGGCCGCTGCGCCCGTTGGCACCTCGGCTGCGGGCGGCCGACGTCACCGTCGGAAACCTCGAGAGCACGCTGTCCGACGCCGGCGTGCCGCAGCAGCCGGGGGAAGACTCGTTCGCGGCCGATCCCGCCGTCGTCGGCGCCCTGGCGGCGGCCGGATTCGACGTCCTGTCCCTGGCCAACAACCACACCGGCGACTACGGCGACGGTGCCCTGCGCGACACGCTGCGACGGCTCCATCGATCGCCGATCCGTACCGTTGGCGCAGGGATCGACGTCGACGCGGCCTGGCGACCGGTGGTCGTGCGGCGCGACGGCCTCCGGATCGGGTTCGTGGCGTTCAATGCCATCGGCGAGACACCGCGGGCGACGGTGTCGCGGGCCGGGGCCGCCGAAGTCCGGATGCAGCCACGTACCGGTCCGCTCGACGCCCGCGACCTTCGGCGGCTGACGAGCACAATCGAGGACCTGACTGAGCAGGCCGACGTCGTGATCGGGCTGCCACACTGGGGCGACCAATACACCAATGTTCCGGTGCGCGATCAGCGCCGCGTCGGCCGGGCGATGCTCGACGCCGGCGCGGATCTGGTGGTCGGCGGCCATCCGCACTGGGTCCAGGCGATCCAGACCCATCGAGGACGGCTGGTCGTCCATTCGCTCGGCAACTTCGTCTTCGACATGGATTTCTCGCCCGAGACTGAGGAAGGCGTCCTCCTCGAGCTGGTCTGGTGGGGGTCCGAGCTGAAGGGCGCACGGTTCGTCCCGTACGTCATCGGCGCCGACTACGTCCCCCGACTCGCGAACGGGCCGCGGGCCGAGGCGACCCTGGACCGGATCTGGGACGCGAGCGATCCGCCGTTCGGTCGCTAGATCACCGACCCACCGCGTACGCGCCGGCCCGAGCCGCCACAACGGCTGCCTCCGCCGCTCGATCTGCCGCCGCCTCGTCGAGGGGATCGCCACCGGTCAGGAGGCGGTAGTAGAGCGGCGCCGAGACAGCTCGGATCACCTCCCGTGGATCGGTGGCCGGCGGCAGCTCTCCCCGGTCGATCGCCTGCTCCACGCACGGCGCCCACTCGCCGATGCGGACGTCGTAGAAACGCCGCAAGGACGCTGCCGTGTCGACGTCACTCGTCGCAGCGGCGATGACGGCCTTGAAGAGTCGACCCTGCCGTGGGTCGGTCAGGGTCCGCTGCACGAGATGCGCGTTGGCCCTCAGGTCTTCCAGCAGCGATCCGGTCTCGGTGCGCGGCAGGGACTGCTCCGCCATGTCTGACAGCAGGTCGGCCACGAGGCCGGTCACCGTCCGCCAGCGCCGGTAGACCGTCGTCTTGCTCACCCCGGCCCGGCGCGCGATCCCGGCCAGCTCCAGGTCGGCGAACCCGCGCTCCACCAGGGCGTCTCCGGCGGCTTCGAGTACGGCAGCTCGCACTCGAGCCGTACGCCCGCCCGGACGCCGGCTCCCTGGGGCGGCTCGCCGCTCGGTCATAAACAGGCCTCTAGTTTCGTTAAAGACATTCACGCGCTACGGTGATCTTAACGAAACTATAGAACTGTTAGCGATGGAGGCACGCGATGGAGTATCGGAGGCTGGGTGCGTCGGGGCTCAAGGTCTCGACGCTGAGCTTCGGCACCGGGACGTTCGCCGGTCAGGGCCCGCTGTTCGGCGCGTGGGGGAACACCGATGTCGCCGAGGCCCGCCGGCTCGTGGACATCTGCCTGGACGCGGGCGTCACGATGTTCGACACCGCTGACGTCTACTCGAACGGGGCGTCGGAGGAGGTGCTGGGTCAGGCGCTGCGAGGACGCCGCGACCAAGTCATCGTGTCGACCAAGACCAGCCTGCCGATGGGCGACGGTCCTTACGACGCGGGCTCGTCCCGCAGCCGCTTGATCGCTGCGTGCGAGGCGGCGCTCCGCCGGCTGGGCACGGACTACATCGACTTGTTCCAGCTACATGCGTTCGACGCCGGTACGCCGGTCGAGGAGGTCCTGTCCACGCTCGACGGTCTCGTACGCGCCGGCAAGGTCCGCTACGTGGGTGTCTCGAACTTCTCCGGTTGGCAGCTGATGAAGTCACTCGCCATCGCGGACCGACACGGCTGGTCACGACATGCGGCAAATCAGGTCTACTACTCGCTCGTCGGCCGCGACTACGAGTGGGAGCTCATGCCGCTCGCGTTGGATCAAGGCGTCGGAGCGATCGTCTGGAGTCCGCTTGGCTGGGGCCGCCTCACCGGCAAGGTTCGACGCGAGGAGCCACTCCCGGCGCAGAGCCGACTACACGACACCGCGGAGTACGGCCCGCCCGTCGACGAGGACCATCTCTACGACGTCGTCGACGTTCTCGACGAGATCGCGGCCGAGACCGGGAAGGCCGTCCCACAGGTCGCCATCAACTGGCTGCTCCAAAGGCCCACCGTCTCGTCGGTCATCATCGGCGCCCGCAACGAGGCGCAGCTCCGCCAGAATCTCGGCGCCGTCGGATGGGCGTTGACGTCGGAGCAGATTGCGCGTCTCGACGCGGTGAGCTCCACAACGGCGCCGTACCCCTACTTTCCCTACCAACGCCAGGAGGGCTTCGCACGACTCAGCCCGCCGGTCGGCGCAGCGACATCGCCAACCGTCGGATAGGGCCCATTCAGTCGCGGTTCAGCCACTCCCACATCAGCCGTCCGACGCGGTTCAGCTGCCTCGGCTCGACAACCCTCGGGCGATCGGCGGAGCTGTGATACTCCGCGTACGGCGTGCTTCCGATTCGGGCGGCAGGAAGACCCGCCTTGTCGAACGACCAATGGTCGCTGGCCTGGTTCTCACAGGGGGCCGCCGGGATGTCCGTCCGTCCGGCCGTCCGAAGCAGTTCGCGCCGGATCGTCGGCGGCTCGAGGCCGCCGGTGCACACCGGCACCACCGAACCGACGCCGACCCGGTCCAGCGAGACCATCCCCTCGAGCGACCTGCGCTCCGGCCTCGACATCTGGGCGACGTACGCCCGCGATCCGAAGTGATGGTCGTCGTCGCCCTCGCCGCGCGGCTCCTCGCCGCCGAACGCGATGAACACCACCGGCAGCCGCGGCGGTGTGCCGGCGGCGAGCCGAGCCAACTCGAGCAGCACCGAGATGCCCGAGGCATTGTCCTCCGCACCCGGGGCCTGCGGGACGGTGTCGAGATGCGCGCCGACGATGAGGTACGGGTCGCCCGGTTGCAGCGTCGCTGTCGGTGCGATGACGTTCCAGGTGCGTCCGGCGTCGACAGGCACTCCCCACGACACGCCGGCCGGCACATGGACCGGCTCGCGGCGCACGTTGTAGCCGAGCTTGGCGAGCCGGTCGATCACCCACTCGGCGGCGTCTCGGAACGCCGGCGATGCCGCCTCACGCGGCCCGATCCGGCCGGCCAGATGACGCACTGTTCGTACTGCAGTGTCTGGGTCGAATCGCGCCGGTCCGGGCGCGAGCCGGGGAGGATCGGACGTCGCGGTGTCAGCAGGCTCGGTCGGCGTCGGCGAAGTCGATCCGCTCGGATCGGGTGTCTCGGACGTCGCCGGAGAGCCAGATCGGTCGGCCTCCGAGTCGGCTGCCGGATCGTCCTCCGAACAGCCAACCGCACCCATCATCATCACGGCCGCGAGCGCCCACCGTCCCGGATGCACACCTCCACCCTCTGCCCTGCCACGGCTGCGGGCAAATAGCGACGAAGGTGGGATGACCGTCCGTGTCCGCGATGACCGTCCAGGTATCGGTGTGATTGACCAAGCGATGGTGCCAGCCGCACAAAAGCACGCCGTTGTCCGGATCGGTCGATCCACCGTGCTTCCACGGCCTGATGTGATGGACGTGGCACCACGACGCTGGCCGATCGCAGCCCTGTGACAAGAATGAACTACCCCTTGGACAGCAGGCCCCGACCTCACAGCACCAAACCGAAGCCGAACAAGCCAAAGTCACCGCCACGGTAGGCTCCGAGCGCCGACGCACTGCCGGCGGTGGACACGAGCGTGATCGCCACGATGGCGATCACGGCGAGTGCGAAACGGGTTTTGTTCAGCATGGTGATGTCCTCCATTCGGTGCAGTGGCACACGCCGCCGCAGATCACCCACCATTCGTAGGCCGTGCCCGATCGGATGGCTCGCTCCGGTGTAGAAACGCCGATGTCAGGTCACCTGCGACCGTCGCGGGCGATGGACCCTCCGCGTGCGTGCGACTCCTGTCGCAGGTCTGGGCAATCAGATCGGCGGTCCGCTCCGAATGACTGCCGAAACCGGGTGGCCAACCATCAGCGCTGTCGCGGTCTGGCGGGCGCCTACATCTCACCGGAGGACGCCATGCTCAAGAAGTACGCAGCGTTGGGGGCGGCGGTCGCCGCGCTCGCCGCCGCGACCGTTGCCGCGACGCCGGTTACGACCGGCGTCTTCAACTCGTCTGACCGTGAAGGGCCGCGGATAATAACCGAGCCCACGGCGGACGCCCAAGACCTCTTTGCGTCCGGCCACATCACGTTGCCGGGCAATCCATCCAAGGGTGCTGGTCCGTTCACCACACTCCTGACCGGCACGGAGGCCCTCGTGTCCAACTGGGTCCCGCTCCAGAATCCGGCTGGAGGTCCGTACTTCGGCAAGCTCGATCCCGCGGCGACCTACGCCGTTGGAATCGTCCTCACGGGTCAGGCGCTTCCGCAAGTGGTGTAGTCCCGGCCACCCCGTAGCTCCTGACCGGCTGGATCGTTGCTGGTGCCAGTAGGGGGCGGCGCGTCCCGCGACATGCCAACTGCGGACCGGACCCACGCGGCGGGACGCGCCGACACCCCGCTCAAGTGCGCCGGGTCCGCAGCCTCGCCGCAGCCTCCCGCCAGCCCTGGACCTGGCCCTCTAGCCGTGCGGCGGCGACCTCGTCGGCCTGGCGCTCCGCCCTCGCCGCCAGCCCCGCATTGCCTCGACTGAGCGCGCGATAGGGTCGGACGTCCCGCGGTGTCAGGACCGGTGACCCATGGACGTTCGCCTCGGCCAAACCCGATGATGATGGATCTCGTGGTTTGTGGCCCTGGTACAAGCGAATGGGAGTTCGCGTATGAACAGGGTCATT
>Ga0081455_10007659_pt1 | contig 11343 bp, 7 predicted proteins | sample TabmetS3T2R1_FD_70207 | JGI IMG/M metagenome (GOLD analysis project Ga0081455, IMG submission 70207) | Tabebuia heterophylla rhizosphere microbial communities from the University of Puerto Rico - S3T2R1 | ecosystem: Host-associated > Plants > Roots > Rhizosphere ...
GGACATTCTCGGCGACCGTCTGGTCCGGCCGCGCAAGGCAAGCCGCAAGCTCGAGAACTTCATCTCGGAAGTCACGAGCCTTGCGACCGGCGATCTCGTCGTCCATGTCGAGCACGGCATCGGCCGCTTTGTCGGCCTGCAGACCATCGAGGTCGGCGGCGCGCCGCATGACTGTCTCGAGCTGCATTACGCCGCCGAAACCAAGCTGTTTCTGCCCGTCGAGAACATCGAACTGCTGTCGCGCTACGGCTCCGAGGGCACCACCGTCGAACTCGACCGCCTCGGTGGCAGCGGCTGGCAGGCGCGCAAGGCCAAGCTGAAGAACCGCATCCGCGAGATCGCGGGCGAACTGATCAAGATCGCTGCCGAACGGCACCTGCACGAAGCGCCGAAAATGCCGGTGCAGCCGCATGTCTATGACGAGTTCTGCGCCCGCTTCCCCTATGAGGAGACCGAGGACCAGCTCGGGGCCATCACCTCGACGCTGAAGGACCTCGAAAGCGGCCGTCCCATGGACCGGCTGATCTGCGGCGACGTCGGCTTCGGCAAGACCGAGGTGGCGCTGCGTGCGGCGTTTGCCGTCGCCCTCGAAGGCAAGCAGGTCGCGGTTGTCGTGCCGACCACGCTGCTGGCGCGGCAGCACAGCAGGAATTTTGCCGACCGCTTCCGCGGCTTCCCGGTCAATGTTGCGCAGGCCTCGCGCCTGATCCCGGCCAAGGAGCTGACGCAGGTCAAGAAGGGGCTGACGGAGGGCCACGTCGATATCGTGGTCGGCACCCACGCATTGCTCGGCAAGGCGATCAAGTTCAAGGACCTCGGCCTATTGATCGTCGACGAGGAGCAGCACTTCGGCGTCAGCCACAAGGAGCGGCTGAAGCAGCTGCGGGCGCAGGTCCATGTCCTGACGCTGAGCGCGACGCCGATCCCGCGTACGCTGCAGCTCGCGCTGACCGGCGTGCGGGATCTGTCGATCATCGCTTCGCCCCCGGTCGACCGCCTCGCGGTGCGTACCTTCGTGGCGCCGCATGATCCCCTGATGATCCGCGAGGCGCTGCTGCGCGAGCGCTATCGCGGCGGGCAGGCGTTCTACGTGGTGCCGCGGATCGAGGACCTCGCCAGCGTCAAGGACTTCCTCGACAAGAACGTGCCGGAGATGAAGGTCGCGGTCGCGCACGGACAGATGCCGCCGACCGTGATCGAGGACATCATGTCGGCGTTCTATGACGGCAAGTACGACATCCTGCTCTCGACGACGATCGTCGAGTCCGGCCTCGACATCCCGAACGCCAATACGCTGATCGTGCACCGCGCCGACATGTTCGGCCTGGCGCAGCTCTATCAGTTGCGCGGACGGGTGGGGCGCTCGAAACTGCGGGCGTATGCGCTGTTCACGCTGCCGGCGCAGCAGAAGATCACTGGACAAGCCGAACGACGGCTGAAGGTGCTGCAGTCGCTGGAAACGCTGGGAGCCGGCTTCCAGCTTGCTTCGCACGACCTCGATATCCGCGGCGCCGGCAATCTGCTCGGCGAGGAGCAGTCCGGCCACATCAAGGAAGTCGGCTTCGAGCTCTACCAATCGATGCTGGAGGAGGCGATCCTCAACCTCAAGGCCGGCGTGGCGGAGCCTGTCGCCGACCGCTGGTCGCCGCAGATCACCATCGGCATGCCGGTGCTGATCCCCGAGGATTACGTCAACGATCTCGCGGTACGGCTGTCGCTGTACCGGCGGCTCGCCGATCTCGACACCGACGAGGAGATCGACAATTTCGGCGCCGAGATGCGCGACCGCTTCGGCGTGCTGCCAGATGAGGTGCGCTATCTCTTCAAGGTCGCCGCGATCAAGGCCTATTGCCGCAGAGCCAATGTCGAGAAGGTCGATGCCGGGCCGAAGGGCGCGGTCATCACTTTCCGCGAGAACAAGTTCGCGCAGCCGGATCGGCTCGTCCTCTTCATCCGCCAGCACGGCCAGGCCGCGAAGGTGCGGCCGGACATGAAGGTGGTGTTCCTGCAGGTATGGAAGACGCCGGAAGAGCGGCTGATGGGCACGACCGAGATCCTGCGGCAGCTCGCCAATCTCGCCGAGAGCAAGAAGGCGGCGTAGGCGGGCGCGGCGCGCGGGCTCTCTCCGTCATTGCGAGCGAAGCGAAGCAATCCATCTTGCCGCAGGTGCGGAGCCATGGATTGCTTCGTCGCTTTGCTCCTCGCAATGACGGGGATAGATCGAGGGTTCTCTCTACGACGCCGCGCGCTGTGCGCCTTCGTGCAGCCGCGACCGCAGCGACTTCGCGGAATCGTTCGGCAGCAGCGTTGCGACCGTCACTGAAGGCTCCGACCGGGCGTCGCGCTGGCCGTGGCTGGTATGGCGCATCACGCTCGACAGCCGCCGCGCGACGGCATGGGCCGTCTTTAGGTCGGCCTCGGCGAACACCACGACCACCGAGCCGTCGTCCTGTGCGGCGCCAAAATCCATTCGCCGCATCAGGCGGCTGATGATCCGCGCGCCGTCGAATTGCGCGCGGGGATGGTCGGGATCGAACGCAAAGCGCGCGACCGACAATCCGCCGCCGCGCTGCTGGGTCTGGTAGATGGCGCTGGCAAAGTCGCGCTCGAAGGCTTCCGCCGTGAGCAGCCCCGTCCGGGCGTCGATCAGGCCGTCGGCGTCGATCGCCTTCAGCGTGCGGCTCAGATGGGCTTCGAAGGCGTGCTGGCGGATCAGCGGCAGCACAATCGTTGCCACCTGGGCGGCATCGCCGGAAACGATCTCGAGATTCGGCAGATCGTAGGCCGGCGCCAGATCGCCTGCGGTCACGGCGACGGGCAGGTTGCGGAAACGGGCATCCTCCGTCAGCACGGTGAGGAAGGCGTCGACGACACGCAGGCTGAATCCTTCGCCGAGCACGATGCCGTCAATGTCTCTGGTGTTGAGGTGCTTCGCAGCCGCCTCGATCGAGAGCGCGCCGACCACGCCACTGCGCTCGCCAAGCGCGACCGACAGTGCGGGATAGGCGCCGCCACGGCCGATCAGCAGCACGGTAGCGTCGCGCGCCGGGTCTATCTGCGACAGCGTCATCGGCGCTGCCGGCACCAGCCGGCGCATCACGGTCGCATGCAGCGCCCGCACGCGCAGCGCGGCACGCACGCGGGCCATCAGCCGGTCGGAGCCGGCTTGTGGGGCGGGGCTCTGGAAGAAGGGAATGACGTTGTCGGGATAGGCAATCTGCGGGTCCACCGCGATCAACGGCAGATAGGGCTGGCGCGCCCCGACCCGCGTGGCGAGGCTCGCCAGTCCGGCAGCATCGGTCTCCAATGCTGCGGCCAGTACGGCGGCCGGCTGTACCTGCTCGACTGCGCGCACCACATCCGCCCACCCGGTCTCGACCACCGGAAACAGTCCTGCGCCATCAAGCGTGGCGGCAAAAGACGGCCGGCTCGCGCTGGATACGACGAGGATCGGACCTTGCTGGGACATCTGAGGACTCGGACAACGCAATACGGAGCCGCGATCCTAGTTCGCGGCACTTAATGCGGCGTCAACGATGCTCCCGCCAGCGGCTTCTCAGGCGGCGTTGCTCCGATCCCGAAATGCCTCAACCATCAAGGGGTTAAGGCCGAGTTCCGTCAGCGCGTCGCGGGCGCGCGCGTTGTCGAGGGCGCGCCCCGCCAGCCGGTGGCCGCTGATGCGGTCCGGCAGCGCGGTCAGGAGCGCGCCCTGGCCGAGCCGGCGTGCCCATTCCTGCAGGTCTTGCGCCAGGAACCGGTAGCCGCCGACGGCCATGACGCCGGACGGCGGCGCGGTGATATGGACCGCGCCTGTGACGCGGTCCAGCCGCGCTGCGTAATCCGTGTCGACATAGTCGCGCGGCGGCGACGCGATCAGGGAGTCGCTTGGCGGTGGAGGCGGGGCGTAAGCTGCAACCGGGACCATCGGGCCACGCAATCCCAACGTGCCGCGCGGCGTCACGAGGATGTCGCCCGCGATCGACGATCCCGGCAAATCGCGTGGCGCGCCGTGCGGACCGGGCTTGATCAGGGCCGGCGAGCCGTCCTCTGCGATCCGGCGGGCGCCGAACAATCCGGCCTCGCCGAACAGATAGACATCCGTCAGCGTCGCCTGTTGCGCGGACCAGCCCGCGCTGGAGCCGACCTGTTCCGGCGTGCGCCACAGGCCGATCACGTTGCGCAGGCTCGGCATCCGCGCGGCGAGGTCCAGTTCGTCCAGCCGCAGCGCCAGTTGGGCAGGCGCAATCAGCGTGTCGCAGGACTGCTCGTTGATCTGCTGCTCCAGCACCTCATCGTCGAAGGGGTGGTGCAGCACCAGTGTTCCACCCGACAGCAGCCAGATCGCCAGCGAGGAGGCGAGGCCGGCAAACGACATCGGCGAGAAGGCCGACAGGATGGTGGCGCCCTGCGGCACGTCGCTTTCGAGCGACATGGAAAGCCCGCCCGCAATCAGACCGAGATGGGCACGCGGGACCGGCCGGAAGCCGTCGGCGGTGACGTCAAAAGAAATCAGCGCCGCCTTGCGGCCGTCCTGGATTACGGCGCGCGTGGTCGGGGATTCCCGGAAGATGGCGTTGTCGAGCGAGGCCATGCCTTCGGGCAGATCATTGCCGAAGCCGCAGACATGGCGGATCGAGAACGCTTCGGCGGCAGCGTTCATGGCAATATCCGAATAGATCACGCCGTCGACCTTGCCCGAGGTCACGATCGCCCGTGCGGCGGTGCGGTTGAGCGCCATGGTCAATTCCGACTGTCGCCAGAGCAGCGGCAGTACCGCGACGACGAGGCCGGCGCGGTAGGCGGCGAGCACGGTGAGCGCGAATTCGATGGTGTTCGGCAGCTGAACCGCGATCACGGAATTGGACGGCAAGCCGGACTCGATGAAGTGCGCGGCCAGCGACGAGATCATGCGGTCGGCCTGCGCGAAGGTAAGACGTTTCGGCGGCTGGCCGGTGATGCGCTGCTTGTTGGGGGGATCGACCAGCGCCAGCGCGTCCGGCTGCCGTGCCAGGTTCCGTTTGAATAGCGTATCGAGCGTCGGCGAAGCGGTCGGCTGGGTCACGGCGTTATTTCGGCTCTGTCACGAGGGTTGCGTCAGTTGGACAAGATACTCAGCAGGATACTTGGCAAGCTACTTGGGTACGCAACTAAATTCACTTCGCTTCCGGCTTCTGCCACCAGGTTTCCGGCAGATAGCCCGTCAACGCGTTCGCCACAGGTTGTTCTACCCGATTCCAGCGCGCGATCCATTGCTCCTGCACGTTAAACACCGGAATTGCGTAGAAGCCCGATATCAGAACGCGATCGAGCGCCCGCACCGCGGAGACGAAGGCCGGACGCTCGCGCGCCTCGAGCAGCGCCGCGATCATGGCGTCGATGGCGGGCTCCCTGGCCCCCATGTAATTCCGCGTACCGGGAATGTCGGCGGCCTGACGGCCCCAGTAGAACGACTGCTCGTTGCCGGGGGACAGCGATTGATCCCAGCGGTTCTGCAGCATGTCGAATTCATAGCCGAGCCGGCGCTGGTCGAACTGCACGGGATCGACGGCGCGAATGCTGACCTCGATGCCGGCGCGCTTGAGGTCGCGCTGATAGGACAGCGCGATCCGCTCCTGGTCGCGGGTCGTCACCAGGATTTCGAAGGTGAGCGGCGTCCTGGTCGAACGCTGCCGCAGCACGGTGCCATCGAGATCGTAGCCGGCCTCCGACAGCAAGTTCAGCGCCTGGCGCAACGTCGTGCGATCACGGCCCGATCCATCGGTGACGGGCAGACGATACGTGCCGTCGAGAATATCGGGGCGGATGCGCTCGGCGAAGGGTTGCAAGAGTTCGCGCTCGCGCGCGTCGGCGGGGCGGGTGTAGGCGGAGAGCTCGGATCCCGCGAAGAAGCCCGGCGTGCGGACATAGAGCCCGAAAAAGTAATTGCGGTTGACCCACTCGAAATCGAACAGCAGCGTCAGCGCCTGCCGCACACGGATGTCCGAAAACACCGGACGCCGCGTGTTGAACACCAGGAATTCCGATGGCTGTGGCATTCCGGTCTTGATGGTGTCGCGGATCACCTCGCCGTTGCGGGCTGCCGGAAAGTCGTAGCCTTCGTGCCAGCGCAGCGGTTCGTGCTCGACGCGAAAATCGGAGAGGCCGCGCTTGAACGCCTCGAACAGGCCGTTGGACTCACGGTAGAAGTCGAGCCTGATCTCGTCGAAGTTCCATAGGCCCCGATTTACCGGCAGGTCGCGGCCCCAATAGTCGGGATTGCGGGTCAGCTTAACGCTGGCCCCCGGCTTGACTGATGTGACGCGATAGGGACCGGAACCCACCGGCCCGGTCATCGTGGTTTCCTCGAACGTGGCGGGATCGACGGCATGCCGGGGCAGGACCGGCATCAGGCCGAGGATCAGCGGCAGTTCGCGGTCGTTGGCGCCGCCGAAATCGAAGCGCACCGTGCGCGGGTCGAGCGCCTCGGCCTTTGCGACCTTGGAATAATACTGGCGGTGATTGGGACGGCCCTTGTCGCGCAGCAGGGTCCACGAAAACAGCACGTCCTCTGCCGTAACCGGTTTGCCGTCGGCGAAGCGCGCCTTTGGATCGAGGCGGAAGGTAACATAGCTGCGTGCGTCGTCGGTCTCGACGCTCCTGGCGAGCAGGCCATAGAGCGTGAACGCCTCATCATTGCCGCGCGTCAGCAGGCTCTCGACCACGTAGCCCCTGATCTGCTGAACCGCGATGCCGCGGACGATCAGGGGATTGAGGCTGTCGAAAGTTCCAAGGACGCCCCAGACCAGCCGCCCGCCCTTGGGCGCATTCGGATTGACATAGGGCATGTGGGCGAAATCGGCGGGCAGGGCGGGCGTACCGTGCATCGCCAGCGCGTGGCTTTCCGCCGCTTTTGCGGTGCTGAGCGGCGCCACACCCAAAGCGAGGGTCATACAGGCCAGCACACGCAGACGGATATGCATGGAGGCGGTCATTGGCGAGCAGGGATTTGATTCGAAAATGCGCACCTAAAAGCTTTACCATAGGCTTTGGCCCCGGCCTGCGGGGAACACCAAAGATGCCTGTCGGCATTGATCTTTTCGGCTGCCGCTGTATTGAAGGCGGGCAGTTGATGCCAGCGGGAACGACTGTCACGTATCCGCCTCAATTGCCAACGAGATAGCCGCCTCAGCGCGGGTAGAGGTGTCGGCGTCTGCAGCGGTTTCGGGCGCTCCGGTTCAGAAAGGGTTTTCCGCAATGAATTTCCGTATCTTGGCCGGCTCGGTCCGGCCGCGTGGGCAGATGTTGGCCCTGTTGGCGGCCTCGGCACTGTCGGCAACGTTGATCGCGTCGGGTGCGCATGCGCAGGCACCCGCACCGGCGCCCGCCGCTCCGAAGGCGGCTCCGAAGGCCGCTCCCAAGGGTCCGGCCCCCGCCCCGCAGGCCCCTGCAGCCGGCGCCCCCGCCGCCGCTGCTCCCCAGCCGCAGGAACAGCAGGTTCAGCTGATCTACGCGCCCTGGACCAAGTTCTGTCTCAAGGGTCAGGAAGCCGGCGCCAAGCAGGTTTGCTTCACCGGCAAGGACGGCCGCATCGAGTCGGGCCAGCCCGTGATCGCCGCCGTCATCATCGAGCCGGAAGGCGAGCCGAAAAAGCTCCTGCGCGTGACGCTGCCGCTCGGCATGCAACTCGTCCACGGCACCCGGATCATCGTCGACAGCAATGCGCCGCTGCAGGGCCCCTACGTCATCTGCTTCCAGAACGGCTGCATGTCCGACTACGAGGCGACCCCTGAGCTGATCGCCAGCCTGAAGAAGGGCCAGAACCTCGTCGTTCAGGCGATCAATTCCAACGGCGCGCCACTGACGCTGCCGCTGCCGCTCGCGGGCGAATTCGCCAAGGCCTATGACGGTCCGCCAACCGATCCGAAGCAGTTCGAGGAAAATCAGAAGAAGCTGCAGGAAGAGCTGCAGAAGCGGGCTGAAGAGCAGCGCAAGAAGCTGGAGGGCGCCGCGCCCGGCGGTGCCAATCCGGCGGCGAAGTAACAGCCGCAACCGTTCGACAAAACAAAAAGGCGCCCCAACAGGGCGCCTTTTTTATTGCGAGCCATGATCCCTAGTTCGTTGCCAACAAGACGGCTAGTTCAGCGACGGATTGCGCGGGCGATAGCCGCCGGACTTGTCCTTCACGAAAATCTCGGCCACCTGCGAATGCCGGATCGGCTCGCCGGAATCGTCCGGCAGCAGATTCTGCTCCGAGACATAGGCGACGTATTCGGACTCCGAATTTTCCGCGAGCAGATGATAGAACGGCTGATCCTTGTGAGGCCGAACCTCCTCGGGGATCGACAACCACCATTCCTCGGTATTGTTGAATTCCGGATCGATGTCGAAAATCACGCCCCGGAATGAAAACACCCGGTGGCGGACGATCTGCCCGATCTGAAATTTGGCGGTGCGCGCTTTGATCATGTCCCGTCGAATAGACCATGATTGTGGCCGATGCTAGGGGCAATAGAACGAGTTAACCTTTACGTATATTGGCCAATTCCGGCGCCATCCCCCCGAAATCACTGACGAAAAGACGCTTCCGAGATGGTCGATATCCTCAACCTTGCGCTTCCCTATTTTGGATTGATTTTTATCGGCTTCGCCTGCGGCAAGACCCGGGGGCTGCCGGAATCGGGCCTTAGCTGGATGAACTTCTTCCTGCTCTACGTCTCGCTGCCGGCGCTGCTATTCCGGATCATGTCGGAGACACCGTTTTCCGAACTGAACAATCCGCCATTCCTGATCGCAACAACGCTTGCGACCATATCCGCCTTCGTGATTGCCATGGTGGCTGGCCGGATCATCGGCGATCTGTCGTTGCGCAAGGCCACCATGGCGGGGCTTGCCGGCGCTTACGGCAATATCGGCTATATGGGCCCCGGACTGGCGCTGGCGGTACTTGGCGCCAAGGCGGCGGCGCCGACCGCGCTGATCTTCTGTTGCGACAGCATCTTCCTGTTCACGATCGTGCCGCTGCTGATGGCGCTGACCGATCGCGACCATCCGTCGTTTCTGCACGCGATTGGCGTCGCCGCGCGGCAGATCGTGCTCAATCCGCTGATCATGTCGGCGGCGGCGGGCGCGCTCACCGCGGCGTTGCACATCCGGTTACCGGTCGCCATCGACAGGACGCTGCTGTTTCTGCAGAACGCCGCCGCGCCGACGGCGCTGTTCGTGCTGGGCGTGACCGTGGCGCTGCGGCCGTTCGACCGCGTTCCCTGGGAGGTGCCCGGCGTGATCGCGATCAAGCTCCTGATCCATCCGCTGATCGTGTTCGCCCTGATGCTGCTGTTCGGCCCGTTCGCGCAGCCCTGGGCGGCGACCGCCGTCCTGATGGCCGCCTTGCCACCCGCGCTGAACGTGTTCGTGATGGCCCGGCAGAACAACACCTGGATCGAGCCGGCGTCGGTCGCCGTCCTGATCGGGACCTTCGCCTCCGTGGTCACGCTGACCAGCGTGATGTGGTTCATCCAGAGCGGACGGCTGGTGTTTCCATAAAGCGTGGCGCGGAGATGCAAAATCGCGAAAACAACCCCATGCAAAGTAGCGCGATGAGCGTAGCCCGCATGAGCAACGCGATATGCGGGACCGGTCCCCGGGGTCGCTTCGCTCGCCCGGGCTACGGCAGTGTGGTCAAACCACGCGCTTCCAGGTCGGCGCCAGTCCCTCGCGCATGGCCAGCCGCCGCAGCGGGCCGAACGAGCCGAGCAAATGCATTCCCGCCGCGCGGAGCGATTGCATGGGCAGGAAGTCGCTGAGCAGCGAGCGGTTGGCGACGTCGATTGCAATCAGCCGGCTCGCCACATCGGCACGGCGTGCGGACTGATAGCGCGCCAGCACAGCCGGCGATCCCGGATCCTCGCCGCGCGAGAGCGCATCGCCGGCGATGTCGGCAATATCGGCCGCATCGCGCAATCCCATGTTGAGGCCCTGCGCGCCGATCGGCGGCACGACATGGGCGGATTCCCCGACGAGTGCGACACGATGGCTGGCGAATTGCGCGGGGCGTTCGATCGTCAGCGGAAACAGGTTGCGTCCGGCTTCGACCTGAACGCGGCCCAGAATTGAGTGCGATTGCCGTTCCGCGGCTTCCGACAATTCGTCGTCGCTGAGCGACATCAGCCGTTCGGCTTCCTTCGTCGCCGCGACCCACACCACGCTGCAGCGGTTGCCGGGCAGGGGCACGAAGACGCACGGACCCTGCGGGGTGTGAAACTCCGTGGAGATGCCGTTGTGCGGCCTCGAATGGGAAATGTTGAACGTCAGCGCCGACTGATGCAGGTCGCGGCGGCTGACCCCGATCCCGGCCGCCTCGCGGGAGGGCGATTGCCGTCCGTCGGCGCCGATCACGAGCCGTGCGGCGATTTGCTCGCCCTTGCCGGTATGGACGGTGACGACGGCATCCTGCGGGTCGATCGTTGCCGCCTCGTCGTCAAATCGGGTCAGGTTCGAAAGCTCGGCGGCGCGCGCTTCGAGGGCGATCATCAGCGAGCGGTTGTCGATGTTGTAGCCGAACTGTTCGAGACCGATCTCGTCCGAGGTAAAGCGTACCTCGGGCGCGCGGATCAGCCGGCCGGTGTCGTCGACGAGACGCATGGTTCGCAAGGCGGCCGCATTGTCGACGCAGCGCGGCCAGACGTCCAGGCGTTCAAGCAGATCGGTGGATGCCCCGAGCAGCGCGGTGGTGCGGTTGTCGGCGTAGGGAACGCGGCGAGCGAGCAGGGCGGTGCTCGCGCCGGTCGCGGCGAGCGCGATCGCCGCGGTCAACCCGGCCGGGCCGCCACCGATCACGACGGTGTCATAAACTTGCGATGCACTATTCATATTGAGACAATTGACGTTCGGGCCGGCATTTTCAAGCCATCAACAGGCCGAAATGTTTCCACCCGATCGCGCGGCGGAACGCCGCAAGCGCCGATATGCAAATCGGAGCGATTCCTGATAGCACTGCCGGAGCGATGGACCAGACCACAGAGCCCGATTCTTTCCCGGCGACGAGCCGAATGCGGACCGCAGCATTCGCCGTGCATATCTTCACGGCCATGGGCGCGGGCATCGCGTTACTGGCGATGCTGGAAGCCGTGCGTGAACACTGGGCCAACATGTTCGGCTGGCTCGGCGTGGCCCTGATCATCGATGCGATCGACGGCCCGCTGGCGCGCAAGCTGGATGTCGTGCGGCTGCAACCGAACTGGTCGGGCGAGGTGCTCGATCTCGTCGTCGATTTCGTGACCTACGTTTTCGTTCCCGCCTATGCCATCACCGCGAGCGGGATGCTGCTGCCGGTGGCGGCGCCGATTCTCGGCATCGGCATCATGG
>Ga0081455_10007660_pt1 | contig 11343 bp, 30 predicted proteins | sample TabmetS3T2R1_FD_70207 | JGI IMG/M metagenome (GOLD analysis project Ga0081455, IMG submission 70207) | Tabebuia heterophylla rhizosphere microbial communities from the University of Puerto Rico - S3T2R1 | ecosystem: Host-associated > Plants > Roots > Rhizosphere ...
GGCGGCGGCGGCGGCGGCGGCGGCGTCGGCGTCGGCGGCGGCGGCGGCGGCGTAGGCGTCGGCGGCGTAGGCGGCGGCGTAGGCGGCGGCGGCGGCGTAGGCGGCGTCGGCGTCGGCGTCGTCGGCGGCGGCGGCGGCGGCGGCACGCGCTTCGCGCGCGAGCTCCGCGGATGGGTTGACGCGTAGTCGTTGCGCGTAGTCGCGAAGCTTCGCCGCGTGGCCTGCCTCGCCACGGCGATCCAGCTTCAACGCGGCCGCGTCGAGCGCCATCGGCGCGAACTCCGATAGCGCCGCGCGCCTAAGCTTCTCCACGCGCTTGATCTCGACCTCGCGCGTCGATCGCGTGTTGAGCACCCGCGGCGCGTACTTGCGCACAAAGTCTCCGCGGTCGTAATCGCTGTGCCAATAGTCGCTTAGGCGGATGCCGAACGACGTTATCACCGGGCACACGCACTTGAGGTGGTCGCCCCACGGCAACCCTGCGAGCACCGATGCCGCGGTGAACAAACACGCCTCCTTCGCCGCGAAACTGCCGGCGCCTCGGACGAACCGAAAGCCGTCCAACCTGCTCATGTCGATATCCAGTGTCTTGTCTTCCATGTCCTCAGCCTCCCTCCACGAGCGTCAGCCCGCGTCGCGTATCGGTTACCGCAGCCGTCGGCTGCGCCACGTCTTGCGTCTGCTGCTTGAGCTGTGCTCTTACGGAGCCAGAGAGGATCCGCGACACGAGCGCTTCGCTAACCGAGAAGTTCTTGGCCGCAAATCTCTGCGTGCACCCGGCGTACGCAATTGAAAACAACAGCCACCTCACGTCGCCATTCGAGAGCTTCGCGCTTGGATGCCCGTCTCCCGTAAGCGAGCGTCCACGCTCTCGCATGTCGCGCATGTTGTCGCCGTGCGTTCCGGCTACCAGGTGGCGCGGGTTCACGCACGCCGGGTTGTCGCACGCGTGCCTAACAACTTGGCTCGCAGGGATAGGGCCGTTGTGAATCTCGTACGAGACTCGAGACGCGGTAGCTAAGATGTTTTTGCCGCTGAAGACTTGGATTCTTCCGTAACCACCGGCATCCCGTGCACCGGTCCACGACCAACACTCACTCTCTCCGCGAACCTGAACCTTCCCCCAAAACCTGTAGATCAGCGGAGGAATCGCTTTCCCGCGAACCACGCGCACGCTGACGTCGGCGAGTGCTTTTGAAACGTCCATATCAGCCCCCTCTGATCACCCAGCCGCGCTGAAAGTCGCCAACGACCTCGTCGCCGAGCTCCTGCTCTTGGAGCTGACCTTTCACGCGACAAACGAAATGCGAGAGCAGCAGCTTCTCGCCGAGCGTCAGCCGGTTCTCGCGCACGTAGGCGCGCGCCATCGCTTCGAGCTGCGTGGACGTCACGACTCCCTCGCGATCTCGTCGGGGTCCACTACGTCACTCGTTTCGAGCAGCGTAGGCTTGGGCCCGGCGGCGGCCCGGAACGCCTCGAACACCGCGCTGGATGTATCGGCCGTGTAGGCTGCGCTGGGGCGCGCATCGTCACCAGACACGTAAATCTCCCAGTATGTATTCGCCTCGCGATTGCCCGCATGCAGCCACGTCTTGACCTCGATGCAGAAGCTACGACCGCTCGGCTCGATGACCTCACGCACCGCACGAAACAGCGCCGCGTAGCTCATCAGTTCACGCGTCATCGCGACCTCCGTCCTGCGTCGTAGACGCCGACATGCGAGTGAAAGCCCAGCTGCCGCACGTGTGCGTCGGAAGCGTCGCGCTCGTCACGAGCAATCCGGCGATCTCGTTCGCGCGCGTAGCAGTCGCCCGTCATGCACACGCAGTGCTCGCGGCACACCGACAGGTACTGCATGTGGTCGGCGGGAATCGCCTTGCCGCACGACACGCATCCCAGCTCGCCAATCGCGCGCGTCAGCAAGCTGTCGAGCTTCAGGTACGGCATCCCGGCGCCGCTCTCGGCGAGCTTCAGCGCTTGCATCATCAGCGCGCGCGCCGCGGCTGCCTGCTCGGTGAGCCGCTGGATCTCGCAGCCGTACTCCTCGAGCTTCGCCTCGAGCGCGTACTCGTGCTCGCCCGCGCGGTCGTTCTCCGCGCCGACGTCGCGCGTCTTCCACCGATCGTAGTTCATGACTTCCTCCTCGCGGTACGAAGCGGCGCGTCGGTGAAGGCGTTGGCGAGCTCCCATCCGAGTCGCCATGCGACGCGGCGCGACCATGGCCGTCGGTAGAGCTGCTCCTTCCGCAGGAGCCCGTAGGCCACGCGGTCGGTCCAGCCGTTCTGAAACGCCTGCTTGATCGAGTCGCGCTTCTCGCTCATGACGGCACCCGACCCGTCCCGCGGCATCGTCTGCAACGCTCCTCAACGTCGACGCTCTGACCCCTCTGGTCGTCGCCGCGCATGCCACCGCCGGGCATCGGCTCGTACGACTCGAGCACGTAGCCCTCGCCGTCGCAGCGCGGGCATTCCTCGGTGTCGAGCATCGACACAACCTCGACTTTGCCGAGCGCGCTCACGGCTGCCCCCAGTCGTCGTCATCGTCGTCGAAGCTGTCGAAACCCGCGGTGCCGCGGATGTCGTCGTCGTCGTCATCGTCGTCCGTGAGCTGTCGAGCCGTCCCTGTTCCGAGGCACGCTGAACAGCGCGCCACGCGACGCGTCGGCTCTCCGAACCCGTCGTAGTCGACGTATGCGTAATCCCCATGCCCGTCGCACTCGGGGCACTCGATGATCTTGGTGTTCACGACACACCCCCGAGGATGCGCGCGAGCTTAGGTGACAGCCGCGCGGTCTGCGGGCGCTGCGCCAGGTGCCTACGCACCCACGCGCGGTACGGCACATCGCTGTGCCGGTGCCGCACCGTCTCGACCACGTCGCCCTTTTCGTTCAGGACGTGCCGCTCGTCCTGCCAGGTCTCTTCGCGCCGGTGTGCCCGCCGCATCTGCTGCTGCGTGATCTGCTTGCCTTCGAGCTGGTACTCGTGCCCGCCCGTGCGGTCGTTATCCGCGCCGACGTCGCGCGTCTTCCATGCGTCGAACGTCACAGCGACACCTCGACCGTCGCCGCGACCACCGCCAGGTACGCGAGCTCTGCGTCCACGCCGCTCGCCACGAGCTCCGCCAGCACCTCGTCCCGCCCCACGTAACAAAGCGCCGTCTCCGCCCGCGCAATCAGCGTCTCGATCTCGTTGTCCATACCCGCCCTCCGTGTATGCCCGGCAATATGCACGCAAGGTATATGCGGTGCAAGGGGTATATACCCAGAAAAATGTTGGGGCGATGTCGTTTGTGTGGGCGCCGGTGCTACCAAAATGGGCGCCTAGCCAGATCTGGCCGGAGCGTGACGAGTGTCCGCTGTGTTACACGTCCGGTCTATTCTGGAGGCATGGGGATGGGTGCGCTCGACTTGGCTTCGGTTGCTGCACAGGCGCTGGGAGACGCCAGCGACTCCACCATCTTCGCGCTTTGCCACGATCACGGGATTCGCCTAATCCCTTGTTTCGGCGTGGGAATCTGCAGGGTCGTAGATGGCGCACTGCGCTTCGACCCGTCACCACCGCTACCCGAGCTGTGCCACGTACTGCTGCTCGCGTTCAGCCGTTGGCTCGTGCCGACAGGCACCGATCAGGACGTGGCAGATCTCGCCGAACTACTGAACGCGCGTCTGTGTCAGCCCGACCACGCACTGACGTAGCCTTGGGCGTAAATGCGCGCGGGCCCGGCACACCTCACGATGATTCTGTTCTTGTGGGCGTGTGGCGATGAGGACCCGTACCACTCGCAGCGCTGCAAAGAGCTGCGTCAGGACGCGCGGGAAATCGAGGACACGATCGTCAAGCTCCAGCGCGCAGGTCTAGAGCGTACGACCGACAGCTACGTGTTGGAGCTCGAAACTTTAGTCGAAGAAAACCCGGAGTGTTTTGATCCAAGTCTTTGAGTTCGACCGGGGGGGGGCATGAAGAATCTGAGTGAACGCGAAGCGCGAATGATCGCCGTCAAATGCAGCTGCGCCGCACCAGAAAAACTGCTGGAGTTGCTCGAAGCAGCGGAGCTCACGCGCAGGCGTTTCGACGGACCCAAGTACGACATCCTATTCGCGGAGCTCGACGTAGCGATCGCGAAGGCGAAGCTGCTGCGCTAACGCTTCAATCGCAGCGCGTGCGCGCGAATGAAATCATCGAACTGCTTGCGGGCCTCGAACGTGCTCGCCCCGCCGGCGAGCTCTTCCGCCGCCGCGAGCGAGAGCCGCATGATGCGTAGGTAATCCTCCTGCGTGAGCTCCTTTGCCGTCAGCGACTTCCCCGCGGTGGCGAGCTTCGTGCCCACGAGCAGGTCGTCGACAGAAACGCCCAGCTCGCGCGCGATGGCGCCGAGTCTCGGCAGGGGACACGGGTCGCCGTCGAGGTACCTCCACATCGTGGTCGTGGAGACGCCAACGCGCCTGGCAAGCTCAGCCTGAGGCCCTCCTGCAGGCAGCAGCGACCCCTTCACCGCCTCGATGCGCGCGCGGATGTTCTTCCCAATCTGGATACTGTCAGGCGTCTGACGGCCGGGCATTGGCCGCGGTGTAGTCGGTCGCGTTGACGGTTGCGACTTCGAAGTAGGTATATGCAATCGGTCCATTGACTTCTTACCTGTCGGGTATATACGTATCCGGTAGATGACTGAACTGAATACAACCTTGGGCGCGCGGCTCAAGAGCGCGCGTATTGCGGCGGGAATGAGTCAGGCGGACTTGAGTCGTCGCCTGCAAGTGACTGCCGTGTCTGTCTGGCGCTGGGAGAACGACCGAAAGCCGCCGAGTCGTGATCGCGTGATGCGAATCGCGCGCGAGCTCAGCGTCTCGGTCGACTGGTTGCTCGGTGTTGGGGCGGCCGCGTAGTCCATGCGCCGCATCCAATACACACGGCTAGCCGACTGACAACAACTCACCTGTGACACTCGCAGTACGAATGTAAGACAGAGCGAATACATAGGAGATAGCGAAATGCCGAAGGAGACCGAGACGCGCATGCTGCCGGTGTTGCTGACGCCGCGCGAGCTGCAGGACCGAGGGCGCGCACTTAGTGCGGCGTACAAGCAATACGAGAGCATCGAGGCCGAGAAGAAGGCTGCTAACGCCGACTTCAAAGAGAGCCTCGACTCCGCGCGCGACGAGATGAATCGCCTAAGCGAGATCATCAAGTCCGAACACGAGAGCCGAGCGATCGAGTGCCGCTGGGTCGACGACTGGGAGCACAACGTTCGCCGTTGCGTTCGACAGGACTCCGGCGAAGTCGTCGACGAGCAGACGATTCCCGCGGATGAGCGGCAGGGCTCCTTACTGAGCTGATTCACTGTCGCCGCCATCGGCGGCAGGAGGAGCTTATGGCTGAGGTGGTCGACTCGTTTCCGCTGGCGGGATACGCGCGCAAATACCCGTGGGAGTCCTGGAAGGACGGGCGCATCTACAAGCTTGAGCGCGGCGTCGACTTCCAGTCATCACCCAGGCGGTTCGTGCACGCCGCGCACCGTCACGCGGAAGAGCACGACTGCAAGGTCAAGACGCGGACGCGCGGGGACAGCGTGTGGCTGCAGTTCTTTCAGACGCGCCGCCAACAGCTGCGGAGTGTCGGCTGATGGATTGGTCCAACGAGCGCTACGTTCGTATTTACTTGCGTCAAACCACGGCGTGGAAGCTGCTCGGTTGGGAGGGCCAGGCAGCATTTTGCCTCCTGGAGATGCAGCTCGATCGCACCGGTGCGCTGGAGATTCAGGACCTCTCACCTGCAAATGCCATCGCTCTGACGACTGGGCTCCCGCCCGACGTCGCCGCGGTTGCCGCCGAGAGGCTGCTGCGGCTCAAGTTCTTCGAGCACGTCGACGGTTACCTGATCGATCCGACGTTCATCGAGGCTCAAGAGGCATCGAAGAGCTCTATCGCGCGCCAGCAAGAACATCGGATGAAGCGGCGCGACGAGATCCGCCGCGGGCTCGACGCCTCGCAGCGCGAAACCGCGATCTACTTCGTCCAGTCCGAGCACGGCGGCGAGATAAAGATCGGTCGCGCTGACGACGTTGCCAAACGCCTCGTCGGTCTGCAGACGGGGCGCGCCGACAAACTGGTACTCCTCGCCGCCACCCAGGGCTCCGTTGCGCAAGAGAAGGCGCTTCACGCGCGGTTCGCAGCACACAGAGCGAAGGGCGAGTGGTTTCACCAATGTGACGATCTCGTCGCCCTAACCAAGGCCGTCTCGGCTAACGGATCGGCTGCGCTCACAGAATGGTTGGCGTCACAACCCGTGACCACAAACACACTTGAGCCTCCGAACGAGGCTGTGACCGGTCACTCCGTGCCGTGCCGTGCCGTGCCTTCCGTGCCGTGCCTTCCAGAGAAAGAATTAAACCTCGTCGCCGCTGATGCTTCTTACGCGCGCGAGGACTTCGGCGGCGGCCGCGTGATTCGAGTTGCTCGAGTCACGGACACCTCGCTCCCAGCCGCCCGAGGCGCGGCGTGGCTCTCGGAAGCCCTGAGCCAAGAACCCTTCCCCCACTCCGGCAAATGGGCTGGTGCGCTCGCTGAGCTCATCGCGAAGCCCGAGCCGGAGCGGGAGATCGCTGCCCGCACTCTCGCAGCCGAAGCAGCTCGTTTGGAGAACCCGAAAGCAGTGCTGAACCCAATCCACGTGCGCGACTACTGGCATTTGTACTCGGCCGGAAAGGCACCTGGAAAACGCGGGGATTCAGTGCAGCTAGGAGCGGCAGAGGTCGAGGCTGCTCGGCGCGAGAACGAGCGCTGCGAACTCGAGTGGGAGCGCGCGCCGTCGCCCGAAGCGAAAGCGATCGCGCAACAAAAGTGGCTGGAAGCAGGCAAGAAACTCAAAGCGGCGAAGGAGCGATTCGGATGGACGGGGTAGCGCGACCAGCGACGCTGATGGAAACCTTGCGCAAGCGCGACACCGTGGCGATCGCGCTCACGGTCTTGCACAGCTGCGATGAGCTCAGGCCACTCGCGGTCCCGCGCATCGCGCAGCCGTCGAACGAACTCGCGGCGCTGCTCGACGCACGCACGCCGCGGAACGTGCCCGAGGAGCTCAAGGCGGAGTTCAAAGCCTGGCACGCAACGCGTATGGCGCGCATGGAGGCGAAAGCCGAAAACCTGCGGCGCATTCGCACGACGCTGTGGGCCGAGCAGTGCTTACGCCGCCATCAGCGGCAAGAGCACGAGGTGATCCGCGCGTTCAATCGCGACGTGTGGTTCATCCACGAGTCTGCTTCGGGCGACATCGCAGCGCGCGAAGCGCAGGCGAGAGAGGTCGCGTGAGCGCAGCACAAACAGCTTTGGCCGGCGTTGTCATGTCGGGAACGGTTCCCGGCGCGACTGCTTCGACGCCAGCCAATCGTCGCACTCCGATCGCAGAGGACGGGTCGGAGTGCGACGCGCAGTACGCGCGCAAGCTGTGGGAGTGCACGCGGCCGCACGCGTTCATTCCGCTGCGCGAGCGGCACATCGGGATGCGCGTGGCCGAGTACGAGCACTGCATGCGCTGCGGCGCTGACACGTTGCACGAGTTCACGCTGCTCGAGTTGCGTACCTGGGAATCACGGTGCTTTGAGTGCCGCCCACGGCGGCGGGAGGCTGATGATGGACAAGACTGAATACAAAAAGGACATGGCTGCGTTCGAGGATTCGTGGCTCGAAGTACGCAAACACCTGTCGGATGCCGACGGTCAGCTGCACGGCGCCGCCCTCAGCTGCGGCGTATTCTTTCTCACCCTACTCGAGGAACTCGAGCGTATTGGGGACGAGCAGCTGTGACGCCAGTGGCGGCAAAGCGTAAGCGCAAGCCGAAGGCGCTGCTACCGTTCCAGGCGATTTGGTCGCCACGTGGGTACACGGTTGAGTTCCCCGTGATCACGCAGACCGAAGGCAACGCGAACGAGAACAGGTTCACGCGTATCGACCGCTGCAAGGCGCAGCGGACGGCGGCGATGTTCGCGCTCAAGCAGCTGCCTAACAGCGAGGCGCGCCAACGCATCAAGCGGGTGCGCTTCGTGCGATTCGCGCCGGGCGAGCTCGACCTGGGCGACAACTTGAACAGCGCGTTCAAGCACATTCGTGACCAGGTCGTAGCGTGGATCGCTGGCGACAACACCGTCGCTGGACGCGGCGATGATGGCCCGCGCTGCGGGCTCACGTGGGAGTACGCGCAGGTGAGGTCGAAAGAGTACGGCGTGCGCATCGAGATGACTTTTGAGGTGTTCACATGACAACCAGCGAAGGCGGTCGGGGCCATCACGAGTTGGGTGCACTGAGAGGAGAGCACCGCGCGTGAACTTCTACACAAACCGCATCCGATTCGCGACCGAACGAAGAACTCGCGGCAGTCGTGAGCTTCTTCGACGCGCCAGAGCTGCGCGAATACCACGCGAGGTTGATGGAGGACTGCCGCTGTGAGCTGCGCCTTCGCGCGATAGCCAAGGAGGATGCCGATGGGGCAGCCGAAGCTCAGCGATGAACAGGTCGAGCAGGTGCTGAGGTTGCGAGGCCAACGCGTTCGCCAGTGCAGGATCGCGAAGATGTTGGGTGTGCACCCGGACACGGTCGGCCGAGTGCTAAGGCGCCGCGGCATCGCAGCTCGCGAAAAGCGGAGCCGCGAGTGCGCGCCGGATTGCAGCACGCCACCTCCCCCGCCGCCAGGCTTCAGCCCGGGCGACCTGCTAACCGGAAAGCCGGTGATGTGATGCGCACGTGCCCACGCTGCGGCGCAGAGCACGAGCGCAAGCAGAGCTACTGCAAGGCGTGTGCGTCAGCCCACGAGCGCGAGAGGCAGCGACGCCTAGGGCGGCTCACCACACGCTTCGAGCGCCTCACGAAGGTCGACGCGCCGCGAGTGCCTGCGCCTCCGCCGGGCTTTGACCTGCGCGACCTCACACGCGGCAAGCCGATCGCGTGAGCGCTTCGACACCCGCGAGCAGCACGTCACGCGCCGACACGTCGCGAGCACGCTCGACGCGCTCCACAGCGGCCGCCTCGGCATCGGTGAGCCGGATAGCCACCGTGTGCCGGCGCAACTGCTTGGGGGCCTTGGGCTTGCGCCCAGCCCCATCACGTTTGCCGCCGTGGGTCACCCTAGCTCCGCCGGCACCTCAATGCAGTAGCCGGCCTCGCCGCGCAGCTTGCGTAGGCGTTCGTTGCGAAAGTCCTCGCGGCTGGCATTGCGAATGACGACGCCGTCGCGCTCTCGCACGACCTTACGACCCTCGATCACCACGGCAATGATCCGCGTGTCCATCACACCACCCCTGGCTGAGCACCGCAGACGGCTACCACGCAGCCCAGCGCTCGTAGGTCGCGTATCTGCTCGTCGGTGAGCCGCGCGTCGGTCACGCGTGGCGTCACGCGAGCCGACATCCATAGCTCGTCGGCCCGCTCGCGCGCCCGCTCTGCATCTGAGCGCGTGTAGTACGGCCCCCAGCCATCTGGGTACTGCCACCCGCGATGCGGCTCCGTCTTGATCGCGAGCACATACTCCGTGAGCCTGCAATTGCGCGTCATTTCCATGCCCAGTCTCCCTCTCGGCGGCACCGCGCCGCCACAAGAGGAACATAGGACCGGGTTGATTGCGCGTCAACAGATTTCAAGTCACATGTTGACGATTATCTGTGAGCGCGAGCACAAAGCGCCACCAGTACAGACCTGAGAGCTCATCGTCTGCGAGCGCCAGGGACAGGCGCGACCGAGAGCTCTTGCTGCCGACCGCGCGAGTGTGACGGCGGGAAACTCTCCGTGTCAAGAACCTATTCTCAGCCTGTCCAGGCTTTTCGCCACGACAGGACACGAGAGGTGTGTTCCGTGCACAAGGCGCGCAAGGCTCACAAATCCTGATTGAGTTCGGGACATTACCGGCTTGCGTGAGGCTGTTCAGGTGATTCACAGTTCTCACTATGACAGTCCATGGTGACGCAGTACGCGGTGGGACTGCCGCGTGACCGACGTCCGCAACAAGCTGCGGGCGTACGCGCCTGAGTTCCTCGCGGTGATCGAGGGGCTGCAGCGGCGGTGCGATGAGCTCGACGCTCGGGTCGCGCTGCTGAACGAGAAGTACGACGCGCGCGATCAAGTCCAGGCGCTGGTGCGGGCGGCGTCACGCGTGGTGGCAGACCACGGCTCGATGGAGCGCTGGGATGTTGCTCGCATCTGGGAGCTGCGCGCAGCCCTCAAGCCCTTCGAGCAGCCGTCAGCGGCTCCTGAGCACAGGCCGTTCGCGTACGAGGACGGCAAACTCAAGTGCGCCACGCCCAACTGCAAGGCGTGTGCTCTCGAAGATGGAGCGTTCGGATGAAACACCTCGCACTGATTGCCGTGATGTCGCTCGCAGCTGTTGGCTGCGGCGCATCGCTACCCGAGGACGCGCTCACGCGCATTGCGCACAGCCTGGAGGCGATGCGACACGCCTACCTGGCCGTGTGCGAGCACCGCGAGGAGACTGCGGAGTGCACAGCCATCCGCGCCGCGGTGAACGACGCGATCGAGCTGTACACGCGCGCCAATGACACGGTGGGGGCGCAGTGAGCGCACTCGCCGACATCGCCACGAACGTGGCTGCAGCTGTTGGCGGCGGGCTCGTGACGTGGCTCATCGGTCGCAAGCTCAAGCGCGGGCCGAAGGTCGAGCGCTTGCCGGAGCCTGGGGCGGGCCCAGTGCCTCCGGCGCGCAAGCTGCCGCCCGCTTACTGGAGCGATGGCGAGGTGCGCGACCATGCCGCAGGTGGATGCGCTGACTGCGAGTACGAGCTGGCGCGTCGCGGCCTGCTCGCCAAGAGCGAGCGAGAGCGCAAGTGACCGTCACGTGCTCACCGTGCGAGATCGCGCTCGGCATCGGCTGGGCCATCGGCGCGTGCACGTGGGTGATTGTGTACTACGCGCTGCGTGTGTTCGCGGCGAGGAGTCGCGACCAGTGAAGGCGCTCGAGTACATCGCGCGGAAGCAAGCGAAAGCTGGCAAACGACCCAGCAGGGCCGTGCTGGCCAAGGAGCTTCGCGACAAACACATCGCAGTCATGCGTGATCAGCTCCAGTTGCGAAGGCTGGAGCGCAAGCGTGCTGAGCTAGTCGCGCAGCTGGAGAAACAGCGGTGACCTGGCTCCGCCGCATCCAACGCTGGTTCTTCGGGCCGCCGCTCGAGCAGACGGTGTTCGCGCACTGGGTGCCGCCGCACAACAGCGTGCAGGCGTGGTCGGTGGGCGTCGGGCGGTGCTTCTACTGCCTCGCGCGTGAGGACGCCGAGGAGTTCGCGAGGCCGTGTCCGCGCAAGCGGCCTGTGGAGTTGGCGTAATGGCGCGCAAGTGCTTCGCGTGTCCGA
>Ga0081455_10007661_pt1 | contig 11341 bp, 10 predicted proteins | sample TabmetS3T2R1_FD_70207 | JGI IMG/M metagenome (GOLD analysis project Ga0081455, IMG submission 70207) | Tabebuia heterophylla rhizosphere microbial communities from the University of Puerto Rico - S3T2R1 | ecosystem: Host-associated > Plants > Roots > Rhizosphere ...
GCCGGGTGTAGCGCAACAGCGCGAGCAGCAGTGCGAACACGGTGAGCGTGAACAGGACGATCCAGAGCCGGTTGTAGGTGATGCTGAGCTGCCCGAGCTTGAACGAGCCGCTCATCCAGAACGGGCTGCTGACATCCTTGTTGGTGGGGCCGAACATCGTGCGCACGGCCTGCTGCAGGATGAGCGAGAGCCCCCAGGTCGCCAGCAGAGTGTCGAGTGGGCGCCCGTATAGGAACTGGATAATGCCCCGCTCGATCAGGATTCCGACCAGGCCCGTTATCAGAAAGGCAAGCGGAACGGCGATGATCAGCGAGTACTGGAGCAGGGCGGGATCGGATTCGGGAGAGTACGCCCGTATGATCTGTTGGACGACGAACGTCGTATAGGCGCCTAGCATGACCATTTCGCCATGCGCCATGTTGATGACGCCCATCACGCCGAACGTGATCGCCAGGCCGATGGCGGCGAGGAGCAGTACTGATCCAAGCGAGACGCCGAACCACGCATCGCGCAGGATGTCCCGGAAGGCAAGCATCCGCTCGCTTGCGGCGATCGCGTCCGCCGCAGCTTTCTGCACAGCAGGTGAGATGTCGGCTGGAAGGCCCTTGAGCAGCGAGAGGGCATCGTCGTCGCCGCGCTCGCGAAGCACGGTGATGGCATCGATCTTCTCGGCTTCCGATGCGGTGTCGAGATAGAGAACGACCGCGGCTCGCGCCTCAATCAGTGCTTGTTTGACGCGAGGGTTGGTTTCCTTGGCGACGGCCTGCTCGAGCGCAGGTAACACGTTCGGATCTTTGGACTCCAGGATAGCCTGCGCTGCTTGCAATCGCTTCGCCGGATCGACAGACAACAGCGTCAGGTTGCCAAGCGTAGCCGCGATGATGATTCGAATTCGGTTGTTTGTGCGGACCTCGTCGAGATCCGATGGCGCCGATGCCACAGGCAAGCCGGACGTGGCGTCGAACAGTTGATCCGCCTCGTCCTTGAAGAAGACCTTTTTTTGCTCGGCGCTGAACAGGAGGCGCCTGCCCTGCAACGCGCCGAGCACCTTCTCGGCAAGGGGATGGCCGCTCGCCGCGACGGCGTTGATGCCTTCGATGGTGTCATCGAAGCTGTCGGCGAGGAAATGGGCGAGGGCGTCCTCGTAGGCGTCAGCGCGCACCGCGGAGGCGGCGACGCACAGAACACTCAGCGCGAAGACCAGCGCCAGCAGGCGTTCGCAGAAGGCACGCATATCTCAAGCCCCGGCATTGCAAGTAAGGGGGGCGGCAAAGGGCCGCCCGCCCGGATTCATGCGCAGTCGCGTCGCGATCAGGCCCCTCCGCACTTCTTGGTGGCCTTGTTGTAGTTGCCACATTTGAGGGTAACCCAGTCAGCTTCGAGGTCCTTGGAGCCGTCGAGAAAGTCGGACCAGGCGTCGCCAGGCACGAGGCCGGGTGTCTTCCACACCACATCGAACTGCCCATCGCCGCGCACCTCGCCGATGAACACCGGCTTGGTGATGTGATGGTTGGGCAGCATCTTCGAGGTGCCGCCGGTCAGGTTGGGCGCCTCGATGCCGGGCAGGGCGTCGATGACCTTGTTTGGATCGATCGACTTCACCTTCTCGACCGCCTTCACCCACATCGCGAAGCCGATCACGTGGGCTTCCATCGGGTCGTTCGAGACGCGCTTGGGATTCTTGGTGAAGGTCTGCCAGGTCTTGATGAAGTTGGCGTTGACCGGCGACTTGATCGACTGGAAATAGTTCCAGGCGGCGAGATGGCCGACCAGCGGCTTGGTGTCGAGGCCGGCGAGTTCTTCCTCGCCCACCGAGAACGCCACCACCGGAATGTTGGTCGCCTTGACGCCCTGATTGCCGAGCTCCTTGTAGAACGGCACGTTGGCGTCGCCGTTGATGGTCGACACCACCGCCGTCTTCTTGCCGGCAGAGCCGAACTTCTTGATGTCGGAGACGATCGTCTGCCAGTCGGAATGCCCGAACGGCGTGTAGTTGATCATGATGTCGGATTGCGCGACGCCCTTCTGCTTGAGATAGGCCTCGAGAATCTTGTTGGTGGTGCGCGGATAGACGTAGTCGGTGCCCGCGAGCACCCAGCGCTTGGCCGAGCCGCCGTCCTTGCTCATCAGGTAGTCGACGGCCGGGATCGCCTGCTGGTTGGGGGCGGCGCCGGTGTAGAACACGTTGCGCTCGCTCTCCTCGCCTTCATATTGCACCGGATAGAACAGGATGCTGTTGAGCTCCTTGAATACCGGCAGCACCGACTTGCGCGACACCGACGTCCAGCATCCGAATACCACAGAGACCTTGTCCTTGGTGATCAGCTCGCGCGCCTTCTCTGCGAACAGCGGCCAGTTCGAGGCCGGGTCGACCACGACCGCCTCGAGCTTCTTGCCGAGCACGCCACCCTTCTTGTTCTGCTCGTCGATCAGCATCAGCATGACGTCCTTCAGCGTGGTCTCGCTGATCGCCATGGTGCCGGAGAGAGAATGAAGGATGCCGACCTTGATTGTTTCCTGAGCCTGGGCAGGGACCGTCAGGCCGGCCCCGAGCGCTAATCCCGCCGTGGCGATCAGCCAACGACGAGTGAGCGGCCGTCCGGCGGCCGCACGATTGGGAATGAACATCGCGATGTCCTCTGTTTGACGCGTGCGAGCGGCCATTGACGCCGGATCGCAAGCGGCTAATTCGCAAAGACCATGCCAATGCTGTGCGTCGTTCTAACCATTTGATTCAATGGGATGACCGTTCCCGGCCCAGAAAGGGTAGGCGGTTGCGCCGGCTGCGGGCGGAGGTTTACCTGTCGTTTATCGCCTAAATTTTAGGCATGGCCTTGATGGTCGATGGATAGAAAAGCGGCAAAGGGAACCGAGAAAAATGCTGTCTTCCGCCGACGGCAATTGCGTTGTCTGGCCAGAGCCCCTTGCCGATGTTCGGTCAAACTGACCGTTATTATTGACGTCGGCAGCCCGCGCGTAGGAAAGGGCCACAGCGATGGCAACGCGTCAGCTGGCAGCACTAGCGACCATTTGGCAGCTTCTGCAACCGACGCCGCTGTCGGCCCAGACGCTGCCGCGCGAGTCAGGATGGGGCGCCACGATGGTGATCGAGCCCGTCATCATCGCGCATGGCGGATTTTCGGCGCTATGCAACCCGCGCGCCGCAGCGCGAGCCGGGTGGGGCGTGGAGCAGATCGAGAAGGCAGTGAGCCCGACCGGTCCACAACTGGGCGCGCTCGCCGAGCTGAAGACGGCGGTGGTCAAGGCCGCCGACCTGAGCAAAGGCGTGTGTCCGGCGCAGATCCCGAAACGCTCGAACGAGCGGCTTGCTTTCCTGGGGCAACGCCTCACCGCGTTGCAGGGGGCGGTGCACATCATCGTGCCGGCTTTCGAGGCCTTTCATGTGGCGCTCAATGACGAGCAGAAGGCGCGGCTGGATTCTGGCCCACGCGGCTGGCGCTGGCCGCGGAGCTTGGGCGAATAGCCGCGCGATGCTTCATGCCGTCGTCTCGATGCTCGCGCCGGCGTGAGAGCTAGCGCGGAATCCGGCCCGCAAGGCATTGATAGATGAAGAAATCGAGATTGCGCTTGTCGCCGACCGTCACAGTCAGGCCGCGCTGCAGGGCAAGGTGGAAGCACGCATCGTAGCTTCGCGATGTTGCCGGTACGCATCCAAGTCCTGATATGCAATGCTGGTATTGAGCAAAGCTCGGCGTCGACAACGTGATTGTGGAGACGGCCAACGCCGTCGCAATGAAAGCCAGGCGCATCGGGGTTTCTCCCATCAGGGCGTTTGTATCCGCCAGCGTGCAGCTAGCGCGGAATCCTGCCGGCGAGGCACTGGTAGATGAAGTAATTGAGATTGTAGCGGTCGCCGACCGAGACGTTCAGGCCGCGCGCCAGGGCCAAGCTGAAGCACGCGTTATAACTTTCCTGCGTTGCCGGCACGCAGCCGCGGCCCGCGATGCAGTGCTGATATTGGGCAAAGCTCGGCGTCGACAGCGCGATCGTGGAGACGGCCAGGGCCGTCGCAATGAAAGCCAAGCGCATTGGGGTTCTCCCTTTCAGGCGTTTCCATCCGACTGCAGAGAAGTAGAACCACGTGCTGGTATTCAGCACGCCATTCTATCCCAACGCGCGCCGGGCCGGGCGTCAATTCGGCGTAAATACCGTCAGTCTGGCAGCTTCGGCTCGCCAGCCCAGAAATCTTCACCAACCCAAGATCTTCACCAACCCAAGACCTTCACCAACCCAAGACCTTCACCAACCCAAGATCTTCACCAACCCAAGATCTTCACCAACCCAGGATCTTGGCGGTGCGCGTCAGCACCGGCTTGGGCGTGTCGGCTACGCGCGTCGCCAGCGTGGCGACCTGCGCGCCCGTCTGCGGGCGCAGCTCCATGTTGAGCTTCCGCGTCTCGGCGAGAAATTCGGCGTCCTTCAGGGTCGCCATGTAGGCCTGCCGCAGCGCCTCGACGCGCTCGGCCGGCACGCCGGGCGCGACCCAGTGTGCATAGCCGAGCGCGGTCGGCAGGCTGACCACGTTGGCGACCTGCAAGTCGTCAGGATTGCTCACCACGTCCTGCAGCAGCGGCACCGACTTGAGCTCGGGCTCCTTCTCGAAGCCGATCTGCAGGAGGATGTTGAGCCGATTGCCTTCGAGCCACGCCCGGTTGGCGCTCTGCACGCTGGCCCAGGTGGTGCCGCCGCGGCCCATGACCTCGCCGCGCTCGATCGCGATGTTGATCTGGCCGGTGCCGGCATAGCCGGGGATCGGCTTGAATTTCGTGCCGGCGAGGGCGTTCACGACGGTTGGAAAGATGTAGGAATCGGAAGCGACGCCGACCGCGCCAAGCGGCACGAGCTGCGTCTTGGCGTCCTCGATCGTGCGCACGCCGCTGGTGTGCCACGCGTAGATCACGCCGTTGGAGTTCGCCATGCTGCCGAGCCAGACGAGCTTGTCGGCCTCGAATTGCGCGCCGGCGCCGCCGAGCAGCTGGTACATCGGCATGTTCTGGTTCACCGCCGCGATCACGGTGCCGTCCTTGGGGGCGACCGCATAGACATAGTTCGCGGCGCGCACGCTGCCGGCGCCGTCCATGTTCTGCACCACCACGGTCGGATTGCCGGGGATGTGGCGGCCGATGTGGCGGCTGATGACGCGGGCATAGAGATCGTAGCCGCCGCCCGGGCCGAAGCCGACCACGAAGCTCACCGTGCGCCCACGATAGAAATCGGCAACGCCTTGCGCGGCGGCTGGCGTGCTCATCAGCGTCAGTGCAGTCGCAAGCACTGCCGCAAGCGATGACAGAGCCATGATGATCTCCTCTGCGGCGCCAGCCGCAGGACGGAGCCTAGCCCGAACCGGCGGCGGGCGGAACGCGCGCCAATGTCCCAGGCGGTCTCGAGCAGGCGTTATGGAAAAAGGGAGAGCCCGGCGGGGAGAAACGCCGGGCTCGTGAACCGCAGGATAGCCGGGGATAGGCATTTAGCCACGGTCCGCCATTGGTTGCGGCAGGCCGGCCGCAGGTTCGACGGCGCGATGGAAATCACGCCACAAAATGATCGCCCTCAGACTAGCAATTGGTCGAATAGTAAACGGTTCGTTACGCTACGCCGCCACGTCTTCTTCGCGCGCTTGGCTGCGATAGCCGGCTTCGGCTGCGCACTTGGCGACATGGGCGTCGCGGTTGATCACCTGCAGATTGGGCAAGCCCCAGTAGGCGAGGAGCTGCGGCCATGGCAGCTCGCGCTGCTCCTTGAACACCTGGAACAGCGGCACCCTGTGGTCGACCTCGGCGGACTTTAGAAGCCGTTTGCCGCTCTCCCGGCAGCGCCGCTCCTGCACGCGACGAAGCAGCCGCACATGGTCGCTCGGGGCGCTCCAGAAGTTCCAGGCGGTGACGCAGGCCGAATGCCAGCTCGCCTTCTGGTTCGGCCCGGCGTCCCAGAGGTCGACATGCCAGCCGAGCCGGTAGACCGGCTGTCCGCATACGCAGCAGAAGCCGCCGCCGCGCGCGAAGGCTCGCTCGCGATAGGGCGCCGGCGGCTGCCGGAAGCTCTTAGGCAGGTCGGCATTGCGGCCCTCGCCCAGCCGCCAGGTCCAGCCGGCGGGCGCGCCGCTTTTCGCTGCCAGCGCGCGGGCGAGCCGGTCGGCGCGCAGAGGGTGGGCACGCCAATAGCCGTCGACCGCGAGCCGCGGCATCGGCGGAATGAACGCCCGCTTGAGCGCGTAGGCGAGCACCGGCGCCGGGAAGATCGCCGGCAGCGCCTTCATCAGCCGCGCCAAGGCCTTGCGATTGCGCTCGGCGCGCCAGGCGGAGGTTTTCAGGGCCATGCCGCGATGCTGGCACGAAGGCGTAAAGGTTTTGTTCAGCAGCTCATATGGTGGCGCGCCGTTTTTCGGTGAGCACGAGGTAGAGCGAGGCGGCCACGATCAGGGCCATGCCGGCAAAGCTCCAGGGCCCTGGCATTTCGCCAAACAGGAGATAGCCGAGCACCGCCGAATACACGATGCGCGAATAGTCGAGCGGCACCAGCACGGTGGCTTCTCCCAGGCTGAGCCCGTGCGTGATCATGCCCTGACCGGCGATGCCGAGAAATGCGATGACGACAAGCAGCATGAGCTGCGGCAGGCTCGGCGTGACCCAGAACAGCGCCGCCGGAACGAGCGCGAACGCGGCGTTCCAGAACGCGTAATAGAACATGATCACGCGCGTCGGCTCCGTGGTGGCGAGCCGCTTGATGCAGATCACCACGAGGCCACCTGAGAGCGCCCCGAGCGCCCCAATGAGCGCGCCGGGCTCGAAGCCGCCCGTGAACGGGCGCGCATAGAGCAAGATGCCGAGAAAGCCGATCATCGCCACGGCGGTGCGGCGCAGGCCCGGGCTCTCGCCCAGCAGCAGCACCGCGAGCGGGATCATGAACAGCGGCCGCGAGAACTGCAGCGCCATGGCGTCGGCGAGCAGCATGCTGGTGATGGTCCAGAAGAAGCAGGCATTGCCGACGGCGCCGATCGCGCCGCGCACGAGATGCATGCCGGGACGCTTGGTGCGAAACGGCTCGAGCGGATCGCGGGTGAACAACGGCAGCACGAACAGGAAGCCGATGGCGGAGCGGAAGAACAGGATCTCCATCGCGGGCAGCTCGTTACCGAGATGCTTGACCAGCGTCGCCATCGCCACGAGCGTCAAGGAGCCTGCCGACACCAGCGTGGCCGCGCGCGCGACGTTGCCGGACGTGATACTGCCGGGCGCGGCACTGCTTGGCGCGACACTGTCGGATTTCGGTGTCGGGTCTCTCATGCGCTGCGCCGCTGCAACTGCGCGATCGCGCCGGAGACGCCGAGGCTTGCCCCGATGATGAGGAAGATGCCCGCCACACCAGCGGCGGCGGCGATCAGGCCGGCGAGGAATGGAATCACGAATTGACCCATCCGGTTGCCCATCATGCGCAGCGAGTTGGCAGTGCCGCGGGTCTCGTCGTTGGTGGTCGCGAGCAGGGTGGCGATGCTCACCGTGATGGAGTTGCTGAGCGAGAAGCCGGCGGCGGCCACCATCACCACCAACAAGGCGATCGGCAGCGGCGCCGCAATGGCGGCATAGAAGATCGCGCTCGTCAGCGTGCTCACCGCCATCAGCCGCCAGCGTCCCATCACCACGGTCAGCCACGGGCAGATGAAGCGTGATGCCATCGAGGCGCCGGCGCGCACCGCAAGCAGCATGCCGATGATGTCGACCGAGATATTGCGCTCGGCCCCAAGCGCCGGCAGATAGACGACAATCAGGTCCTGCGCCGCGACCGTCACGACGCTGACGAAGAAGATGAGCTTGAGCCCCGGAATGCGCACGATCTCGGCGACCGGTACCACCTTGTGACCTTCCGGCCTTGGCGGCCGCGGTGGCCCGGGGCGCAGGAGGAGCGAGACCGCGAACGTGAGTGCCGCGAAGCCGAGCCCGATTGCGAACAGGAGGCCGGTCGGCGGGATGCTGGCGGAGCCGCCGGCCCAGCCCACGATCACGGGGCCGATGCCCTGGCCGATGGCGTTCGCCACCATGTAGTTGCCGATCATGCGGTCGACACGCTCGCGTCCACCGTGACGCGCGCACAGGACCTGCTGGCTGATCACCAGCATGAGATGAGCGATGCCAAGAAGCGCAGTGCAGAGGAGGAGCGCGGCGAGCGACTGCAGCAACGTAAAGCCCGCGCAGGCAAGGACCAGCAGGCCGCCGCCGATCCAGGCGGTACGGGCGTCGTGCCCGCGGTCGATGAAGCGCCCGACCTTCACGGCTGTCGCCATCGGCAGGATCGCGAAGAAGGCCGTGATGATGCCGAGCCATACTACCGAGAGCCCAAGCTCGACCGCCCGATAGGAGGTCGTGATGCGCATCAGCGACGTCACGATCTGCTCGCAAAGCGCGGTCAGCAGCAGGGGAAGGACAAATCGGTAGTTCATCGCGGCGGCGGGATCCTCGATTCTCTCTTAGCATGCCCGCGCGCCCTGCCGAGCGCGTATTCGCGCATGACTGCGGTGCACGCGCCTGCCTGCGGCCGTAGCCCGGATGGAGCGTCAGCGAAATCCGGGGTCTTGCCGCGCGGCGAGGCCAACCCGCATTCCGCTTCGCTTCATGCGGGCTACTGGCCACGCCGCAGCCTCAGCGCGGTCGTGCCTCCCGCTCGCCCAGATCCCAGAACAGCCCGGCCATCAGGCCAAGCCCTTCGCGCGCGATCGGCGCCAATAGATGCTCGTCCGGCGCGTGCTGCGAGCAGCCCGCGTAGGAGTGCGGCACCCAGATGGTCTTGAGCTTGAGGACGTTGACAAAGATGTCGTTGGGCAGTGAGCCGCCAAGGTTCGGCAGGATGGTAGGCGCGTGCCCGGTCGTACGTTCAAGAGACGCCGACGCGAAGCTCACCCAAGGGTCGGCCGGGTCGAGGCGGCTCGCATGGTGAACGCTGCCGCGGCCGCGGCGCACCTCGACCTGGTGGAAGCCGTGGCGATCGAGATGCCGGCGCAACGCCGGGATGACGTCGTCGACCTCGGTGCCGACCACGTAACGCAGCTGGCAGTGCGCCCGCGCCTTGCCGGGGATGGCGTTGACCGGCTCATCCGGCGTGCCGGCCGTGAAGGCGAGCACCTCGAACGAGTTCCAGCCGAACACGCGCTCGGCGGAGGTGAGCTCCGGCTCGCCCCAGTCGTGGTCGATGCGCGGGCCATCCTCGCCGCCGTCGACCTCGACGCCCTGCAATACGCGCCGCACCGACTGCGGCAGCGGCGGTCGCCACTCCGGCACTTGGATGGTGCCGCGCGCGTCGGTGATCGAGGCGAGCGCGTGCGCGAGCACGATGCCGGGATTGGCGAGCAGCCCACCCCAGTTGCCCGAATGGTGAGCGCCCTCGCGCAGATCAACGATCAGATCGATCGGCTCGCCGCCGCGCGCGCCGAGAAAGAGCGTCGGCCGGTCGGGTGTGATGCGCGGCCCGTCGGAGGCGATCAAAAGGTCGGCTTTGAGGAGACCGTCTTTGTGCGCCTCGCAAAGCTCGCGCAGTCCGACCGAGCCGACCTCCTCGCCCATCTCGATCAGGAGCTTGACGTTGAAGCCGAGCCGGCCGCGCTCGCGCAAGACCGCGGCAAGCGCCGCGATATTGACCGAGTGCTGGCCCTTGTTGTCGGCAGTGCCGCGTCCGTAGATGCGCTCGCCCTCGACCGCGATCGACCACGGCGAGAGGCCTTGCCGCCAGCGATCGTCAAATCCGCGGACGGTGTCGCCGTGGCCATAGATCAAAACCGTCAGGGCGGTCGGATCTTCGATCCGCTCCGCCACCAGGACCGGCGGGCCGAGCGCGTTGTCGAGGATGCGGCTCGTGAAGCCAAGCGGCGCGAGCGTGGGCGCAATCTCGTCATCGAGATAGGCGCGCAAGGCCTCGGCGCGGCCCGGCTCCTGGCTGCTGCTCGGTATCGCGACGCGACGGCGCAGGTCGGCCAGAAAGCCGCCGTCGTCGAAATAGGCGCGGGCGCGCGCGATCGCGGCGGCGCGGCTGGCGGCACGATTCATTGGGCGCTCATCCCTTGAGCGGTCGTTAGGGTTTCCAGACGGCGGCAAATAGCCCGTGGCGATTGCCCTGTCGAGCAGGCTGCGGCGTGCTATGTTTTATGGGAAGTTCATCCGGCAATTGAGCAAGCCCCAATGACCGACCCCAGGCGACCAATTTGCACCCTGCTCGCGAGCATCGTCCTCGCGGCCACTGCCGCCGGTACCACCTTCGCGGCCGACCTGATCCGTGTCGGCAAGGCCTCCGCTACTACCTTTGCGTTCGCGCCGATCGACATCGGCAAGGAGAAGGGGATCTGGGCGAAGCACAACCTCGACATTGAATCGACCGGGTTCGGCGGCGACGCGCGGCTGCAGCAGGCGATGGTCGCCGACTCGATCGACTTCGCGCTTGGCTCCGGCCCCGGCATGGGTTTCCTCGCCAAGGGCGTGCCGTCAACCACAGTCGCCGCCATGGCGAACGAGCCGCTCGCGATGGGGCTCTCGATCGGCAAGAACTCCCCGATCAAGGGCTATGACGACCTCAAGGGCGCGACCGTGTCGGTTTCGACCGGCGGCTCGCTGACCTATTGGCTGGTGCGCGAGTTCTCGCGCCAGCGCGGCTGGGGTCCGACCGGCATCAAGACCGTGCCGCTCGGCGTCAATCCGGCGCAGGTCGCGGCGCTTCGGGCCGGCAACGTGCAGGGCATCGTCACCTCGTCGTCGATCGGCTACATGCTGGAGAAGAGCGGCGACGGCCGTGTGCTGGTGGAGTTCGGCGACCACGTGAAGGACTTCCACACCCACGTCATCTTCGCCACCAAGGCCGTCGTCGCGCGCCATCCGGACCGGGTGCGCCGGTTCCTCGCGGGCTGGATCGAGGTGGTCGCGTTCATGGCGGCCAATCGCGCGGAAACGATCAAGCTGGTCATGCCGGTCAGCGGGCTGACCGAGGACATCCAGGCGCGCGAATACGACAAGGCGATGCCGATGCTCTCGCGCGACCTGCGCTTCCAGCCGAAGGCGCTCGATGTGCTGGCGCGCTCGTTCGTGGAGCTCGAGATTCTGCCCACCGCGCCGGACATGAAGACACTTTATACGGAAGAGTTCTTACCAGCGAGGAATTAGGAGCAAGGCACTTGAGTCGATCCACTCTCGATCCGCTCGTCCCCGCGAACGCGCTAGCGAATGCACACGTGTTGAAACGCGAACGCAAATGCAGCGTGAGAGGTGTGAAGAGCGGTGCCACAGCGTTCCCTCCCCCCATGCGGGGGAGGGACAGGGAGGGGGGTACAACAAGCGCAGCGCTTGTT
>Ga0081455_10007662_pt1 | contig 11341 bp, 12 predicted proteins | sample TabmetS3T2R1_FD_70207 | JGI IMG/M metagenome (GOLD analysis project Ga0081455, IMG submission 70207) | Tabebuia heterophylla rhizosphere microbial communities from the University of Puerto Rico - S3T2R1 | ecosystem: Host-associated > Plants > Roots > Rhizosphere ...
GGTCGAATATGCCTGATTGTTCTTCGTTTGGATAGAGACCGCTATTAGATAAGATTTGGGGAGAGGTCCATCCGGGTACACCATTTCTGTAAGCGTCAGACTTGAGGATGTTCTTTGCATCGGTATCCGTAATCTCCAAAGTAAAGGCGTAGCCCTTATCTCGCTTATCGACACTTCTTACTCTACCTACTGCAAACTTCTCCTGCCAGTTATAATACTCTTCTGCGTTTGGTGAATGACCTAACTCTGTTGCTGCTTCTTCTGGTGTTGGATGAATGAATGCTCCAGCCTGCTTAGTATGAATAGGATTGTTGGGATTCTTTTTGTAGATTACAACTGGCTTGTTTACAGCAGTATGGATGTTTGCATGTAAAGAAGTCTCAGTGACTCCCCATTTGTTGCGATTGAAGCCGGGTATTATTGGGTAGTATACTAAGAAAAGGCGGTCGGTGCCTTCATCGTACCGCCTTGATGGTTCATCAAACATTTGCTCTTGCTCAGGAGGTTGAGAAAGTAGTGACATTAGTATGGAAGTAGGAAAAGATAAAAGTTATGATGAGAACTATAACATTGCATTCATCGTCGGTCGTTAGTAGTGGTGGGCCTTGCTTCCATAAGGTTTAGTTGTGTTTTCCTTATGGAATCCACCACATTAGCGGATACATTATAAGAATCCACCATAACAGGCGTAACATAAGAGTCATTTGTAGTATATACGAGCCCCATAGAAGATAGGGTCATCAGTAGATACTGTTGATTTAGCTTGTAGTTTGACTGACCTAATCTGGTCCTGATAATATGCCGATAGTGTGCCAGTAGCTACATTTCTACCACTTGCACAGTCAGCTATAGTTGCTAAAACATCTGAAGTAGTTTGAGAGATAAGTTGTACTGAGTGGGTTCCTGAGCCAAAGTTCTTGGCCCATGACACATAAAATCTGTAACCAACTCTACCAGTACCATCTACATCACAACCATTGCCCTCATTACCGGAAGCGGGTAGAATATCAGTATATGTTGTACCAAGATTTGTCTTTGTTAAACCTGATGTGGTATTCCAGGCACCAACAATGTGCTCAGACCTTCTTAATGAGATATCAAACCTATCTGAGCCAGAGTTCTCTGTTACATCAAAGTCTGCGGCTGTTGCTAGGTTGATTCTCCTGGCTACTGCACCAACTTGAGTACCTGCTTCAAATAGTATGGTCTTAGTATCAGCAGAAGCACTTGGAGCAGCCCAACTTGGTACTCCAGATACTAATGTTAGAACATGGCCGTCAGTTCCTACTGCTATTAGTGAGACATTACTAGTTCCTGCACCTTTCAATAGTGCATTTGTAGTAATAGTATTAAGTCCTGTACCGCCTTTGGAGACATTAAGGACTCCTCCGATACTGTTGTGACTGAGATTAACCTCAGCCACATCAATATCGACCTCATTATTCGTTGTATCGTCTGTTACCGTTATCTTTGTTGAGCCCGCATTAATCTTCTTGAATCTGAGGTCTAGGGCAGATTTAGAATGCCAGACTCCAACTCCAGCCGTACCAATGTTACTTGCAGTATTGGCTTCTCCTATTGACCCGCCGCCTAATACATCAAAGTCTACAGTAGTTCCTGCTGTTGACTTCATAATGAAATGATTGTCTGCAGGATTGACATAGAACCTCTTTGTGTTGGCTGGAGGATTGGCAGGAGTAACTGCTGCTGCTTGAACATCGAAGTTGTCACTGAAGCACCAGGGATTTGATATTTTGACTTTTCTGTTTGAGACTACCTTATTGTTGTATATTTTCATCAGTTCAAGAACGTCATCAGAGCCGTAAACTGTAGCTGTTCCTGGATTGTTGATTGATACCTCTTTAAAATCTGTGAATGACATTACGACTAACTACTACTTTGCTGTTGTGCTTCCTCACTCTTGTGAATCAACTCCCAAACTTGAGGAGTCATCTGTAAAGATTGCATTGCCATCTCTGCCATCTGTTGCCTCTGCACTGCTGTAATATTATCACTAAACGCTTCGTTCTTTAAACGTCTAGCTAGGGTATAACACATTGCCGTTAGTTGAGCTATTCGCTCATCTTTCTGAAGGATTTGCTTCTGTAAATCTAGAAGCAAGTCATTATCGACTTTATCTAACTGTGTTCCTTCTCTAGGAGCGTCCATCTTTATTCCATTGCTATTTTCGTCATCGTTCATTTTTGACATTCTGCCGCTATACCTTTGTTATAAACTTGTTAGAGTAAGTTTTGGCTGCTGATTGAGTCATATCAATAGGGGCCCCTCCCGTAACAAATGAAAGATTCTCTGGTGTTTCTAAGAATGATGCATGATTTGTTACTGTTGTAGGATTTGTTGATGAAGTATTTACGGTAGTGCCATCATACATAAAAGAACATGTTGTTGAGGATGATGTACCATCGTACCTCACCCATGCTTCAACTACTATAACGTCATTAACTTGACATGTTACTGCTGCTCCGGTAAATGTACCATTTTGTAATGTCTCGGCTGTTATATTCTCAAAGCCCAAGTCCCAATATGTCGCAGCTGTTGTATTGCCGTCAAAGATATCTCCCACCTTTGCACCTGTACTAGGACGCCATACATAACAACAGAGAGGAACCCTATCATTAGTAGAGGGAGTAGGATAGGCATTAGTTGGTGCAGTATTATTTAGTTTGGCTGCAAAGTTCCATCTCCAAGTATTAGCAGCTACAGATGTTTGATTGAGATTAGGAGATACCCATTTACTTACATATCCAAAAGCATCGCTTCTTGCTGTTGTATTTACGAAATCTAACTGTACTTGAGCGGTGCCTATTGTTGTATCCATGCTGTGATTAACCGCTTGCGATTCAAAACTAAATTCGATTGCTTTAGCTGATTGCTCTGAGTTTGGAAGAGTACCTGATACTGCGCTACTAGCCTGATGTAGAAACATACGAGTGACCATGATGATTAGGCTACAGCAATCCAGTAAATGACTACATTGTTAGTGCCTGAGGATGGCGCAGATGAAAATACAACAACAATGTTTGTTGAAGTAGTAGTGTATGAATAAGTAAGATTGGCACTACCTGATTGTGCTACACTAACAATAGCATATGTGGGAGTTGCGCCAATGCCGTGAGCGATGTTAAATGTAGTCGTTGAACCGTTGCCTGATGCTGTGGACTTGCCTATTCTCTCTGAATCTAATGAACCCCATTCAATATCGGTTCCACCTGAGTTAGTTCGTAGTACCTGTAGTGCAGTTCCTCTTGGCATGCGTTGAAACTGAGTACCATTTGACTCCATAATGTCGCCTGCTGCATTTGTAGTAGAATGTTTGAATGTATTCTGGTCTATGTTTACTGTCTTGTTTGTTAGAGGTTGTGCAAAAGCTTGTGTTACTGCAGTATCATCTGCTGTTAGTAGTGGAAGTGTGATAGTCCTATTTGCTGCAATGGCAGAGCCAGCAATCAAATATGAGAAAGTATCACCGGGATTTCTGACTAAAAGCCGACTAGATTTGAATATCTGGTCCAGATTGGTGAATGTATTGGCCTGGTCGTTATACACTATTGCAGTATTCAACTGACCTTTTGCTGTTGTTGTTATCTTTGTGGTAGTATGTGATGCAATATGAGCATCGCCAATCGCACTAATAGTATTGCTGGTGGCTACTATGGTCTTGTTTGTGAGGGGTTGTGGAAAAGCTTCAGTGACCATGGTATCGTTGCCAGTAAGTAAGGGCAAAGTTATGTTGCGAGCGGCTGCTATAGCAGCACCTACGAATGTATAGCCAAAAGTATTAGCTGGGTTTCTGAGAAGTAGTCTAGAAGAGCGGAATGTACTGTTAAAGTCACCGAATGTATTGGCCTGATTAAGAAAGACATCACCTCCCCCACCTCCACCACCGCCAGTTTCTAGCGATGTTGTAACTCCTGCAGTAGTTCTTACTGAAAGCTCTCCGGTAGCCTGGTCAACAAATACCCTTCTGGTACCAGCAGATGGATTAGTAGGAGTTGAGATTTGAGCGACATCCATATAAAAGGAGCCTATACTATTGTTTTGGTCTTTGTAGTAAATCTGGGAATGTAGTTTAGCTTTGTCTGTTATTGTCTGCAAAGCACTGTTAGCAATATCAAGATTCTCGACATCGATTACCGTGCCGCCTGTCTTCTTTATCTTTATCTTGAAATCTGAAGGGTCTGCATAGATACGAGAGTTGTTTGCATCTGTTGGAGCTGCAGGAGTTCCTGATGCTGCAGGAGTAAGGTCGAAGAACTCGGTAAATCGCCAGGGATTCTTAATAGATACTCTTCTTGTTGCGACCGTCTTATTGTTGAATATCTGCATGATATCTTTGAGGTCGTTACCGCCGTACCTGGTGGTAGAGCCAGAGTTGTTTGATGATACTTCCTTGAAATCTGTAAAGGACATTACTAAGAAGTCACCACTACCTGAGCATATACAATACCTAATCCTCTTTCTGCAGTTGTCGCTGATTCAATATGCATGAAGAATGCTAACGGAGTAGTAGTTGCTGGGATTGCTGTTGTATATGTAAAAGTTGTTCCATCTATAATGACCTGACAGTTTGTAGTGTTTAGATTGAACTCTGCTGTATGTGTACTAGTATTAGCTAATGCTTTGGTTGAGTCCTCTTCTGTTTGTGATGCTGCTCCATTATTGCGGGATACTCTGTAGTTTGTGTGGGTTCCTATTGTTCCATGAACCATTATGCCATTAGCCAGTAGTAAGGGAGTATCGCCGCTAGTACCCGAAGTTGTAGGTGCAGTCTTGATACGCATTCCAATACCACTGGCTTCGGTACTCCAGGTGCTACCGGTAAATGATTGACATGTCATGTTAGGATGTGAACCTCCGGTATCATCCTCATCCATCTCCATTCCATCTGTTGAATTGCTAGGGAACTCGACACTTACTCTATCACCTGAAACCATGTCATATGTATTTGAAGAGGCATTGATTGTTGCAGTCTGTTCACCTGAGCCAAACGAGTTAGGAGCAAATGTTCCCAGTGAGATGAGTGAGCCATCTGATGCTTTGCGAATACCAACAGTACAGTTTCCTGAAGGAGTTCCATACTTCCGGAATCGTACAACAACTTCTACTACTGACTCTCCTAATCCGGCCGCACCTGCATCAAAGCGAACACCGAACCGGCTAGGTCCATCAAACTCCAAGTGGCCACCGCCTGACTGAGATACATCATATCGGGTTACTGCTGTGCCTGTTCCTACTCCCCCTGTAGGTAACTGGGTAAGGTCTGCTAATCCTATCTTTACCTTACATCCAGAAGTAGAAACTAATCTCCACTTTACTTTGAAGACACATGTTGAATCCCTTCTAAATCCTACCGCAGTCTTGAACTCTGCATACTGCCCCGCTCCTGCGTCAGAATATATTTCAGTTACAGATTCAGTTGCCGAAATAGTAGAACCATGTAATCTAACATATTTATCAGCAAAGCCCATTAATCCGGTTCCATCACCTGAACCACCCCAGAATGAACCCCATCTACCAGTAGTAGGTGCCATTGAGTTATCTGGTAGTCTAACACCTCCACCCGCTGCTGCTGTTCCCCACTCTACAGCAGTACCAGATGCATTCATCTTTAGAATCTGGTCAGCTGCTCCCCTGGGGAATCTATCATACTTTGTTCCGGTATTAGCTACAAGGTCACCAACATTGTTAGTAGAAGAGTGTTTTAGTGTGATAGTGTTGATGTCTGCAACTGTTCCACTCCCTAATGTCTTATTCAGTAAGGTGGTAGCATGAGAATCAAATACTATGTTGTCATTTGCTGTTAGTTGTGGTATTGTCATGTTTCTAGAGGCTGTTATGGCTGAGCCAACAAAGAAATAAGCAAAGGTGTTTGCTGGATTAGTGATTGCTAATCTACTCGAACGAAATGTATTTTGAAAGTCTCCGAATGTATTTGATGTACCTGTCTTTGCTACTCCTGCCGGTAGTGTTAGGTCTATCTTTTGGTTCCCAGTATCATCGCTGATGTTGATTGATGCATCCGGCGAAAAGAATGATTTAAACTGTAAATCGAGTCCTAGCTTCTGGTAGAATACTCCAATGCCGGCACTACCAACATTGGAAGCAGTATTGACTTCTCCACCACCGCCGCCACCTGTTACAGTGCCCCATTCGAGAGTTGTACCAGCAGCATTAACTGTTAATGATTGGCTGGCTGTACCTTTGGCTAATCTGATGTACTTGCCTGCAGTTGCATCATAGAACATGATATCGCCGGTAGCATTTGTTGTTGAATGCTTGATAGTATTGGTGTCAATGTTGACTGTCTTGTTAGAAAATGTTTCAGTAGAACTATTTGACCATGTTCCGGAGCCAATATTCTCTAAATCGACAATAGTACCGCCTGTTTTCTTGACCTTAATGTGATTGTCAGCAGCAGATTGAAACAGATGGACAACATTAGCCTCAGAAGGTGTTGGCACTGAAGCTTCTGTCATTTGTTGTATCTCTTGATATGAAGCCCAACGCCAGCGATTGTTTATGACAGGTCTACGGTTCGCTACAATAGTACCGTTTAGAATCTTCATGAGGTCCAGTAAATCGTCAGAGCCGTAGCGGGTACTACTACCAGGGTTTGCTACTGTTACTTCCTTGAATGGAGTAAACGACATTACTGTGGAGGCGTCCTTTTAATGCCTATTCGTTTAGGTCGTGGACCTTGATTTGTTGGAACATTCTGGCCTGTTATGGATTTACGAAGACTCTCCTGGAATACCTGCCGCTGTCTTTCAATACTTCGAGCTTTAGCGGGGTCTTTGGGGGGCTTGTTGGCTCCTCCTGGTATTTCCCTCTGTTGTTCGGCTGCTACTTGAGCACCCTGCATCTGCATATTCTGTTGTCTGCGTTCCTCTTCCATCTCTAGAAGTTGAGCTAACTCATTTTCATCTGTTATACCCAAAGTCTTTAGAGCCGTTCCGGTAGTCATTAAGCCATTATTCTTCAGTAGTATGACACTCTCTGATTTCTCTTTGAATGTATCATAGTTTAGTGGTTCAAGTTCAATCTTAATCTTCCATGGTAGTCTATAGACCAATACTTCGCCTGTCTTTGGGTCGATAGCATCTAAAGGTATGACCTCCTTTGCAAGGTTAGGCGTTGTCTTATCTACTGCTTTTTGGTCTGCATCTAGTTCTGCTTTCGCTTTATCCTCGGTCTGAGGACCTGGTTCCTCTTCAGGCTCTTCTGGCACTGTCTCTTCTAATCCTGTTTGTGATTGTTCTCGCTGTGCTTGACGCTCGCTTTCTATCAAGGTCTTGAGAATAGGATTTATCCATTGGTCTTGTACAATGTCTTTAAACCATGAACGGTATATTTTTAGTACTGAAACAGTCCATGCTTCCATTAGTTCTTGCGATGTAGCACGATTTAGAATATCGGGGTCAAATAGTATGATAGGAACTTGGAGCTGTCGTATAATCTCACGGTAGTTTCTATCTCTCTGGTCTAATAGCTTGTCCATATCGTGGCCTAACTGGTGTACTTCCACAGTTGCGGCTTGATTGGTGAATATGCTGTTACCCGCTCCTCTAGCTATTTCCTCAGAAAGTTTCTTCATAATATCGGCATTAAATGAGCCGGGTAGTTTGATTAGTAGGAATGCGGCCCACAGTCTAAAGTTAATCTCTTTTAAGTTTCGCTGATTAGTAATCCTATTGAGTTCTGATAAATCAACGACTCTCTCAAGTAGTGAGTATCCATACTGAAATGTTGAAGGACTTATGTTGTGATTGCGATTGGCAAAATACATCATATTCTCCGATTTTATGATGGAAGCGGGAAATGGGAAATCAAGATGCTCAACACCGATAACTTCCCAGGTCTTGCGATGGACATAGACCTGTCCCAAATGCATCGATGGCAAAACTTTGATTGCTATTGGTAGTTTATCAACATCAGAGTATTCGACTAAGCCACATGCCCTACCAAATGCAAAGCATTGTAGTAGTAGACTAAACATGTGAATCTGAAACTTTGTTTCTCTGTTGATTCGGTCTATTCTGCGCTTATATGCTCTGATTCTAGGATTGTTTGTAAAGAACTCTAATGCTTGAGCGGCTTCCTCTTCGGTATCAAACTCTGCATTTACATCTATAATCGTCTTGAAATGGTCGCCGAGCATGAACTGAATAAGGAAGTCTATTGATGCCTGAGCTATGCCATCATCTCTCAATACTTCGTGGAACCTAATCAGGTCAACAGTATCATATGGAGATTTAAACTGGTCTGAGTAGTCTGGTCCCAGAATAGCTATTAGTTCCTTGTTATCTGGCTTCTTTAAGTCTGTACTCTTGCCTTCTTTCTCTGTTTGTAGCTGACTGTTTCCAGTTCTAGCAGCTACTAAGGCGGCATTACGGGTTATGAAAGATGTATAATGAGGCTGAGGTTGTTGGAAATCCTTGGTAAATATAATGGGGTTTTCTGCTTCTGCTTCTCCACCGGCCTGCTTTAGCCGGCCGGGTTCATTCTTTGCTGTAGGCATATACTGATATACGAATCAACTACTGTTCACTTTATAAAATGAAGCAAAGCCCTAGTAAGGCACTGATTGTCCAAGTCTTGAGGTAAATGAACAAGGAAGGGCTTTGCCTCATCGATGTCAAATCGATTCAGACTTGTATCTTTTTCGATATAAGAGTTGCTGAAATATTCTTTAGCCACTGGTCTTCGTTAGGTTCGGGGTCATATGGCTCTGGCCTAACAATGTTACTACCCTTATCCTCTGGTACTATCACAAAAGAAGGTGCTGATAAGTCAAGTGGTTGAACACTTTCTAATGCTGGTGGCTTAAACTGTGAGAAGTCTATTATTATGTGACATTGAGGGCAGATATAATGTGGCCCTCTCTCCATTGGATAATGTTCAGCCGATAGATGCGATGGATACAACAGTAAGAGAGTATTGCAGTCATCACAAACATACTGCTGGTCCTGGTCGAACCTTGTTAGGTCAACCGGATACCTGTTTTGCTCCTTCTCTATAATGTACTTCTTGCTCAATCTGTTTTACTACCTTATCCATTACTTCTTTCTGTAGTGCAGCTTTGCTGTTATTGAATATTGCGTGTAGTGCTTCCTCTGATGGGTTTGTATGTCCATCAATCTCAACATATCCATTTGGCTCGAAGAACTCGATAGTGTTATCTGAATCTGGAACTGCTTTGATGCCTATTCCTGTTACCGGGTCATACTCTCTAGCCCAAAGAATGTCTTGACCAAATCTATTGCGAAAGTGAAAGCGAAGCCGCATCTCCGGCGGTGCGTCATACCTTATGTATTTCATTTTGTTTTATGTTTAGGCCACAATTCTCTAGATGGCAGTCCATGATTCTTGATAAGATAATCTGTCAAGAGTTCTTCTAGTTTACGTTTATCCTCTTTGTTGTTCATACCTTATATCAAGAATGATTCTGCTTATACATATTATCTGAAAAATCCGCTCTTCGTTTATCTCTTATACTATTTTCATACTCAATAAGTTCGTCCTCATATTTCTTGGTATTATCATTATATTGTTTAGTCCGTAGATTGTGGTCGTGCCCCATAGCTATGTGTTGAATGACGCTATTGCCTTCAAATGACATTAGAACTCCTGTCTTTTTGTTTCTTATACTGAAATGGTCATCAACATATTGTAGTTCGGTAGGGCGGTGGAAGATACGCGGCAGGTTCTCATGATATCCATCTGGCATTTTCTGAACTCCCTTATCGAGTAGGTAAACAGGTAGGCAGTATGCTTGTTTGTATGTATGAGCATTATCCTTAACCTTCTGCTCCAAGTCCTGAACAAATAGGGTCCAGTTAGTTTTATCCGGCAAGAAATATTCGTCTGAATCCATTACTATGATAATATCCAAGTTCTTTGCTAAATCGAAGTATATCTGTCGTTTAGCATTCTGATTACCGGAGTATGGAAATACTTCTACCTTTGTTTGGAATGAATCGAATAAGTCTAGAACATCCTGGTCTGAATATTCTTGCTTTGTTGGATATCCGTCATATCTTCCATCAATAGCTATGATTTTGTCAATAGGATATGATTCACATGACATTAACATCCTTCTGAGCGAATCAAAATCCTGATAACATGATAAGCCTATTCCTATCTTAAGGGTCATAAATATATCATTCCTATTTTATCGACTTTAACTTTTATGTAGTCCTCTCCATTTGATTCGGCCCATGTTTTTGCACGATTTAATGCTCTACTATTAAGAAAGTTGAGAGATAGAAAATATAGTCCTCTAACCTTTTTAACAATGGTGATTGATGTCCTGCATCTGCTACAACAAACTCTGTGCTTGAGACTTTGGGTATCCCATTTATGCCCGCATTTCTTACATGTAATATTCATTGCATAGTATGCAATAACTCTTACATATATGATTATGTGAATCTATTCTCCCTAACCCAGATAGTAAATATCCATTTCTCATAAGGGCTTTTCGGTGGCCTGCCTTCATGTCTTGTAGACTTGTCAACTCCCATATTTGGGAACACATTATACCACATACAGGCTTTACCCACATCTGGCCTAATCCCAATACCTGCCATGTCAAAGTATGTTTCTCCTCCATAACCTTCTGGAATGCTATTAAGATACACCATGAAAGTTATTATTCTATTACCACCTCTAGCAAATGCTGAAGCACTACCTGACCAGGCGGGGTCGAAGTAATCCCAATGCACTTTATAGTACTTCCCTGGCGGGTAGTGCACAACTTGAATAGCTTCTTGATTGGATACTGGATAGCCTGTTATGGTCGCAACCCTATTCTCAATATCTCTGATTAATGGTGTCTCGCTTCTTTGTATGAACATGTTATCAGAAGTGCGGTAGTCTGATACATGCTCAGTACCGGATTGAGTATCCCAGCCCCTACTGCGTTGTACTCGAGTACGGGCCAGCTCAATGATTTCTAAACATTGTAAATCAGTAAGGAAGCCGGGTATTATGGCCTGTTGCATATCGTTTAATAAAATGGCTGTTACATATAATCATCATGAGCGGCCAGGCTATGAGTGTGGAAGAACGAAATGACCTAGCAGAGCTAAAGGAAAAGGAAAAGAATGGAACAATCACAGCAGCCGAGCAAGCAGAGCTAACCTTTCTCAGAGACACATATCAATGTGAATAACAACAACAACAACAGCAATAGTTAAAAAGTATAGAACTGTAGACGGCGTATGCAGACTATACAAATGCTGTTAGTAGTGACTGCAATCATTATGAGTATAGGAATGGGAACACATATGGCATTTGCAGATAGAAATAACAACGCTCA
>Ga0081455_10007663_pt1 | contig 11340 bp, 6 predicted proteins | sample TabmetS3T2R1_FD_70207 | JGI IMG/M metagenome (GOLD analysis project Ga0081455, IMG submission 70207) | Tabebuia heterophylla rhizosphere microbial communities from the University of Puerto Rico - S3T2R1 | ecosystem: Host-associated > Plants > Roots > Rhizosphere ...
CGGATCGCCGACTACGCGAGGCAGGGGGAGGTGCTGGTCAGCCAGGCCGTGGCCGACGCGTCACAGGAGGAAGGGATCGCGTTCGCGGACATCGGCGCGGTCGAGCTCAAGGGCGTCTCCGGGACCGTGCACCTGCTGCGGGCCCAGACCGCCTGATCACCACGCGATCACACCCCCGGTTCCGAACCTGCGCGACACGGCCCCCTTGATGGTCCCGTCCGCGTCGACCTGGATGATCTGCGGCCGCCAGTGCCGCCACGGACCGACGTCGACGACGTCGTGACCCCGCGCGGTGAGGTCGTTTAGCGCCTCCCGGCCGATCCGCGTCTCCGCGTCCACCCGGAGCGGCTGGGCGCTGTGGGGGAAGAACGAGCTTGGGAAGTGGTGGCTGATGACCGTCGGCATGTCGACCGCGTCCTCGGGCGCCCAGCCGTGCGCGAGCGCGTGGAGCAGCTGCGCCTGAATCTGGTCCTGCGCATCGCCTCCGGGCGTTCCCAGGACGAACTCGACCCGGCCCTCGCGAAGGACGAGCGTCGGTGTGAGCGTGGTTCGCGGACGCTTTCCCGGGACGAGGGCGTTCGGGTGGGTGGGGTCCAGCCAGAACGTCTGGCACCGGGTGCCGAGGGGGAACCCGAGCTCCGGGATGACCGGCGAGGAGAACCACCCGCCCGAGGGTGTGAGGGACGCGGCGTTCCCCATGTCATCGGCGAGATCCAGATGGGTCGTGTCGCCGCTCCGCGCCGGCCGATCGGTGATCGCCGATCCGTCCCAGGGCCGCAGGTCCGGCCGCGGCGTGCCGGGGGCCGGCGCGTTGGCGCGCTCGGGATCGATCAACCGGGCCCGATCGGCCGCGTACGCCGGGGAGAGCAGCTCCTCGATCGGAACGGTGGCCGTTCGGGGGTCGGCGTAGTAGCCCTCGCGATCGGCCATGGCCAGCTTGATGGCCTCGATGGTGGCGTGCAGGAGTTCGGGCTCGAGGGACTGCCGATCGATCCACGAACCCGCCTCCATCATGGCCAGGTGTTGAAGCAGCACCGGCCCCTGGGTCCACGGTCCCGCCTTGCAGATCGTCCTGCCGTTCCGATCGGTCCACGCGACCGGGTCCTCCCAGCCCACGTCGAACGTCGCCAGATCCGAGGGCGCGAGGAACGAGGGGTGATCCCCGACCGAGGACGGATGGGGCTCCCGCGCGAAGCGGAGGATCGCCTCGGCGACGAAGCCGGTTCGGAGCTCCCGCAGGACCGCCTCGTGGTCGCCGGCGTCCCCGAGCCGCGTCAGGGTCTCGGCGAGCGCGGGTTGCCGGATCACCGTTCCCGCTTGTGGGGGAGCGCCGTCCGGCAACCAGATCTCCGCGGTCTCCGGCCACATCGTGCGGAACGTCTCCGCGTCGGCCGCGATGTCGCTCGCCAGCACGTGATCCAAGGGGAAGCCTCCGGCCGCCGTTCGGATGGCCGGCTCGGCCGTCTGCGCGAACGACGCCGTTCCGAGGTCGCGGAGCAGGACGACCATGGACGTCAGGAGGGCGGGCGGGCCGGCGGCGAGGAGTCCGTCGCCCGGGATCACGTCGAGGCCGAGGCGGGCAAATGACGCGGGAGTCATGGTCGCCGGAGCGATCGTGGAACCGGCCAGGACCCTCGTCCGGCCCTGGGCGTGGACCACGCCCGTGACCTCGCCGCCCGGGCCGAACAGATGCGGCTCCGCCACCGAAAGGACGAGGGTCGCCGCCACGGCCGCATCGAACAGGTTCCCCGTGCGATCGAAGACCTCGGCCCCGGCCTCTGCGGCCAGCCGATGACCGGCAGCGACCACGAAGCGTCGCCCAGACGCGGGCGGGATCGCCGCGGGCTCTCCTGCATGTCCGACATTGGAGACGACTGGCGTCACGGCGGCTCCAGACCCGATCGGTGCGGTGAGGATGGGCGTTCCACATGGGAAGTCGTCATCTCCGGAGCCACCCATCAGCGGAACCGATGATTCCCCGTTGGGGATCCGCCGGCGTGTCGGATACGCCAGTCCCGCCGCGCCTGTCGGGCAAGCAAGAGGCTGGCAACCAGGAAGGCGCCGGCGATGAGGAGCTCGAGCGCCCCCGAATGCCGATCCGGATCCACCCCGAACAGGAACTCGATCCAGTCCCTCCAGACCAGGGTGAGCAGCGCGAGGGCGAGTCCGACGACCGCGGAGATGGTCTCGAGCCAGGCTCGCGCCCTCGATCCTCGTCTCATCCGCGCGTCGTCCTCGATGTGAGGTCGATCGGCCGTCGGTCGACGCACGCGATCATCAGACGTGGATCTCCCAGACGCCCCGGCTACGGGTACCGACGCGGAGGAGGCGGAGCCTGGGGTGGAAGATGAGATCGACCGCCAGGGCCCGCGGGAGTCCACGCCCGAAGATCGACCAGGTCCTGCCACCGTTCGTCGACTGAAAGACGCCGACATCCGTGGCCACCCAGACCCGGTTCGGCTTTTCTGGATCTGCCTCGATCGCGTTGACGGGCACATCGGGAAGATCGGATGTCCTGTTTCCCCAGCTTCCACCCTGATCGCCCGAGAGGAAGACGTGCCTGCCGCCGATCGCCGAATACGTGGCCCAGTAGCGACCGGTGGTCGTCACGAGCAGATCGCTGAGGTATGCGCCGCGCGGCCGGCGCAGTCGGCGGGGGGGACCCCAGTCCCCGGAGATCCGGTCGATCGAGAACACCTCCCCGTCGTCTCGGCCAACGAGGATCCGTGCATCGTTGGCGAAGGTCATCGCCGTCGCGAGCCCGCCCGGCGGCAGCTCGACCTCGACCCACGTCCTCCCTTCGTCGTCCGAGACGTACACGCTCTCTCCCGCGCGCACGAGCGTGGATCCGTTCGCCTCCAGGGGCGGATAGAAGTGCGAGACGTAGTCCTCTGAGACGGGCGGGGTGACGTCGGTCCAGCGATCGCCGGAGGATCGCGACCGATCCGTGGCCATCCCGTAGTACGAGTGAAAGCACGTGTCTCGGGAGGACCACGTCGCCGCGCAGTCCCCACCGTCTCCGAGTGCCACTTGGTCCCAGACGCCCGCACGCCGATGCCGCAGCGTGCCGTTGTCCTGCGTCCCGCCGATCATCCACGTGCGATTCCGCGGGTGCTGGGCGAGGTACTCGAACTCGGTGATCTCGAGTCCCCGGTTGATCGACCTCCACGAATCGCCGCGGTCGGGCGATCGGAAGATGCCACCGTCGTTCCCGACGTACAGGATCCTCGGGTCGGTCGGATCGAAGACGAGGCAATGCTGATCGGGATGGATCGAGTCGCCGGTCGAGCGAGATGAGATGTCGGTCCAGGACCACGTTCCGTTCGCCCTGCGACGCCCGCGGAAGACGTCGACCGCCCCCAGGAAGACCGAGTCGGGATCGTCCGGCGCGATGGCCAGGCACCAGTCGTGCCAGGACTGCGAGATCCCGTAGCCGTCCGAGTCCGAACCCGGCGGATCGATCGACGACGGCGTGATTCGCGAGAAGGGGCCGCGCGGTCGGTCCCGGCGCAAGAGCCAGAACACGTCGTCCTTGGCGGCGAAGACGTACGCCACACCTGGATCGGACGGGGCGTGAGCAACGGCCATCCGGCCGATCGCGTTCGCGAAGGTCCTTGGTCCGCGAAGTGGTACGGGGTCCCAGGAGGCCCCGGCGTCACGTGAGACGTGGAGTCCGTCGCGATGCGCGGCGAGCAGCTCGACGTTATCGCTCTCGGGGATCGCCCGCGAACCGATGGACAGGTCCCAGCACCGACCGGCTTTCGTTCTGTTCCACGTCTTACCGGCATCGGTCGTCACGAAGATGCCGCGCTTGGTCGCCGCGAAGACCCGGCGGCGGTCCGTCGGATCGACGACCAGTTGGTAGAAGAAGGTTCCGCCGAACACCTCGGTGGCGGTCATCTTCCAGGTCGTCCCCCCGTTGGTTGACAGCAGCAACCCCAACCCGGGGGTCTCGAGCGTGTTCCCCTCGCCCGTCCCCGCGTAGACCCTCGATGGATCGGACGGATCGAACGCGAGGGCTCCGATCCCGAGCGAGGGCTGATCGTCGGTGCGCGGCGCCCAGGTGCGACCGCGGTCACGGCTCTCCCAGATCCCACCGCCGGCGGACCCCAGGAGCAGATGACGACCATCGGAGGGATCGACGCCGAACGCGGTGACCCGCCCGGAGACCGAAGGGGTCGATCCGGCTCCGCTCCCGTACGTCTGGCCGCGCGGGATCGAGCGCGGACCCAGCGGCCGCCATTCCGGCCCTCGCGCGCCGCGGCGTCTCGGAGCGGCGAGGGCCTCGAGATACATCTCGAAGGGCGACTTGGCCTCCCCGTCGGAGGCCGCCTGGGTCCCTGGTGTATGCACCGGAACTCGGATCGGCCAACCCGGGTCGGCATCGTCGAGCAGGCGGCGTTTCAGAGCGAACGAGCGGAGTCGAGCGGCGGCCTTCCCACCGACTTTGGCCTGACCCCGGGCCGCCGCCCGGAGGCTCCGGGCGCGCCGCCCCTGTGGCCGGCCCGGTTTGATCCTCATCTGCCCTTCGTGCCAGAGGTTGGATCTTCCTCACCGGAGTCCGGCTCTTCCTCCTCCTGAGGCGGCTCGCCCGCTTCGGGAGTCGGCTCTTCGTCGAGCGCCTCGTCGATGGGTAGCCCTCGTTGCTCGAGGAACGCGCGCCGTCGTTGCATGGCCCCGTCGGGCGGCCGATCCTTCCCCTTCCCCTGCGGCACGCCGGATCCCCTCCCAGGAGAGACGAACGGGCCCGTCACGCCTCGGCGGGCTCGGCCTCGAGATCCGCGAGCGACGCCCGGACCCGTGCGGCCGACACGATGTTGCCCTTCCGTTCGTAGAGCTCGAGCGCCTCGCGCGAGCGAGACGCCGCGTCGCCGATCCTTCCGGCGAGAGTGAGCACCTCCGCCAGATCCGTGCGGGCGTCCGCCTGCAGGTTCAGGTAGTCGGTGTCGGCGGCCAATGCCACCGCCTCATCCACCAGAGCGACGGCCGACTCGATCTCCCCTCGTCTGGCGAGCACCTTGGCCCGCGTGCCCCGCCACTCCACCTGTGTCGCGAAGTCGTCGAGCGGACCAAGTTCCTCGCTCACGCGCGTGTATCGGTCCGACTCGTCGAACCGGTCTTGCTCGTACAACGCCTGAGCGAGTTCGGCCGCGACCGTCGACAGGTACCCTTTCTCGCCCATCCCCTCGAGGATCGCGTAGCCCGTGCGCAGTTCGCGTTCGGCGGCCTGGGCGTCGCCGGCCAGCTTCTCCACGAACGCGGAGGATTGACTGTAGGCGGCGGTCAGGATCTTGAACCCCCCGTCCTCGAGGATGGCCCGGCCGTGCGCTGCCTTGCTCCTCGCGTCATCGAAATGACCCCCCATCGCGAACAACACGGCCAGGGCGAGTAGCCCTCGGGCCTCCACGATGCGCGTCGTCCCTGCATGGGCGAGGATCTCCTCGCAGCGACGGATCCCCTCCGCGGCGGGCAGGGGCCCCCACGCGGCACCCGCGGCGAGCATGTAGAGACCCCACGACTCCTGCCGCGCGTCGCCCGCCTGCCGAGCGTGGTCCAGGCTCTTCTCGTAGGCCTCCTCGGCGTTCGCGAAGTGGCATTTCATCCAGTGGGCCTCGCCGATGACACCCCACGCCTTGGCCAGCCCACGCTGGTCGTCGATGTCCTCGAAGATTCGTGCGGCCCGCTCGGCTTCCGCGATCGCCCGTTCGGTCCACCCCTGGGGGCGTGTCGCCAGCTGCAGGAGCAGGCCGGCCAGCATCGCATGCGCCTGCACCCAGGGTTGGTCGAGTCGCTTGGCCTCCCTCATCGTCTCGTCGAGCAAGGCGTCCGCCGCTTCGAAGTCGCCGGTCTCCTCGAGGGCGATCGCGAGATCGGGGAGCAGCTCGAGCCGGTCGGTGTCCACTGCCATGAGGGAGGTCGCCCGCGTGAGCAGGTTGACGGCCGCCGACATATCCTCCCTGGCGAATGCCCGCCGACCCGCGGAGGCGAGTCGTGCGGCCGCTCTCACCCTCACCTCCTCGGCATCCCCGGACAGGGGTCCGAGCTCCGACCGATATCGGTAGGCCTGCTCTAGGTGATACCCGACCAGCGCGTCGTGGTCGGTCGCCCGGATCCCATCTCGTTCCTCCAGGAAAGCGCCGAATCGTTCGTGCATGTCCGCCCGCGCCTGCTTCGCCATGCTCTGGTAGGCGGCGTCCCGGATCAGGTGATGGCGGAAGCGGAACCCGTCCTCGCCGAGGTATCGGGAGGGTTCCGGCCGGACGAGTTCCTTCCGGATGAGGGCCCGCAGGTGCGCTTCGACGAACTCCGGTTCGTGCTCCCACGTGAGGGTCCTCACGTCATCGAGCGAGAACACCCTGCCGATCACCGAGGCGCGTTGGATCACGACGCGCTCATCGGAGCTGAGTCGGTCGAGGCGCGCCGCCAGGAGCGCCTGGATCGAGGGGGGAACCGAAACCGTCGCGAGGTCGGTCGCGGCGACCCAGTGCCCGTCATCTCGCCTGAGGAGCCCGGTGTCGATCATCATCGAAACGGTCTCCTCCACGAACAAGGGATTGCCTTCCGCCGCCTCGGCGATCCGCGATCTGCTGTGCGACTCCGAGACCTGGATCCCCATGAGGTTCGCGATCAGACGACCGCTCTCCTCCTCGGAGAGCGGCTCGAGGTGGATGGTGGTCGCGTTGAGCTTGCCGCCCCCCCAGCCACGCCGTTGATCCAACAGCTCCGTGCGAGCCAGACAGATCAGAAGGATCGGCGCATCACGGGCCCAGTCGGCGACATGCTCGACGAGATCGAGGAACGAGGGCTCGGCCCAATGGATGTCCTCGAGCACCAGGATCAGCGGGGCGTCACCGGCCAGACCCTCGACGAACTTGCGGAACGCCCAGAAGATCTCCTCGGTCGGGATCTCCGCCTCGCCGAGACCGATCAGCTGGCCGACGCGATCGGCGATCAACCCCCCCGGGTCCTCGCCCCGGAGCGATGCCGCGATCTTCGATCGGGCCTGTTCGGTGGAATCACCGACCTCGATCGCAGCGGCCTGCCGGATGACCTCACGGACCGGCGAGAACGTGATCCCCTGGCCGTACGGAAGACATCGCCCCTGCAGGACCCTGACACCGGGCGCCGCGTCCCGCACGAACTCCGTCACCAGCCTGGACTTCCCGACACCTGCGGCCCCGAGGACCGTGAAGAGATGACACACCCGCTCCGCAGCCGCTCGATCCAACGCCTGCCGGATCAGCGCCAGCTCGCGGTCCCGGCCGACCATCTCCGACTCGAGGTGTCTGGCGATCGGCTCGGTGGGGAGGACCTGTACGAGTCGGTAGGCGTGGACGGACCCGGCCTTTCCCCTGAGCTGCAGCGGCATCCGCTCCTCGGCATGCACGGCATCCTTGACGAGCGAGTACGTCGCCTCACCGATCCAGATGTCGCCTGCGTCCGCGGACTGCTCGAGCCTGGCGGCGACGTTGACCGCATCGCCGGTCACCAGCGCATCGCCGAGGGTGGACATGCCGGCCACGACCTCCCCGGTGTTGATGCCCGTTCGGATGTCGATCGCCGCTCCCCAGTTGCGCTCCAGCTCCTCGTTGAGCCTCGCCAACGCGAGCCGCATGTCGACGGCGGCCCGGATCGCCCGGAGGGCATCGTCCTCATGCACGATCGGGATGCCGAACACCGCCATGACGGCGTCCCCGATGAACTTCTCCACGGTGCCGCCGTGGCGCTCGAGCGCTGAGCGCATCGCGTCGAAGTATCGGGTCATGACCTGCCGCAGGGACTCGGGATCCAGTCGTTCGCCGAGTTCCGTCGATCCGATGACGTCGGCGAACAGGATCGTGACCGTCTTGCGGACCTCGTCCGTTTTCACACTCGTCGGTCGCTCGTCCATCGCGGTCCTGGTTGTACACCCCTTCCACGCCGGTGAATAGCCGTGGCTCCCGAGGCATTGGGTGGTTCTCACGTTGCCCGTTGATCGGGGTTGCGACGGGCCGAATCGCGCTTCGGCGCAACCCGACGAAGCGATCCGCTTCGTCGTGAGCGTTGAGCGGTCACGCGCAGGCGGATCAGAGAGATTGACTGTTTCCTTCGAGCTCACCCAGGATCAGGGGAGCCCCTCTGGCGTTGTGACCAGCGGTAACCGATACTCCCTCCCCGATGACCGGTCCAGCCGACACGGTTCCGCCGTCCGGGGAGCGCGACGCTTCGATCGCGGAGGCCGACGCGCGGGCGGAGGACACGCAGGTTCGCGCCTTCGTCATCGCGGACATCCGCGGCTACACGTCGTTCACTCAGGAGCGTGGGGACGAGGAGGCAGGGCGGCTCGCCGCCCGGTTCGCCGTCCTGTGCCGCGATGTCGTCGCGTCCAACAACGGGCGCGTGCTCGAACTGCGCGGGGACGAGGCCGTGTCGGTGTTCGGGTCTCCCCGGTGGGCCATCAGGGCTGCGGTCGCGTTGCAGGACAGGTTCGTCCAGGCGACGCGAGACGACCCGAGCCTCCCTCTCACCGTCGGGATCGGCATCGACGCCGGCGAGGCCGTCGAGGTCGAGGGCGGCTATCGCGGGTCTGCACTGAACGTGTCGTCGCGTCTGTGTTCGCTCGCCAGGGCGGGCGAGGTGCTCGCGAGCCGCGAGCTGGTGCACCTGGCCAAGCGCGTGGATGGCGTCTCGTTCGCCGAGCGACCCGACGCCGTGGTCAAGGGCATCGACCGGCCGCTCCAGGTCGTCGAGGTCCGTTCGAACGGGCTGGATGCCGTCGCCGCCGTGGCGCCGTTCGTGCGCTCAAAGGCACCGGCGCGGCCATCGCGTCGATGGTGGCCCGCGGTCGCGATCGCGGCGGCGCTCGCCGTCATCGCATCCTTGATCGCGATCCCGCTGATCACCGAGGACGCCGGAGCCGGTCAGGAGATCTCGCCAAACTCGATCGGCGTGCTCGACGCCGCGAGTGGGGACCTGACGTCGACGCTCGGACTCCCGTCGCGGCCCGGTGCGATCGCCGCCTCCAAGGACGCGGTGTGGGTGGCTCATCCGGACGTCGGCACCGTGACACGCATCGACCGGGCGAGCCGAGCGGTCGTCGACACGATCCCCGTCGGTAAGGACCCCTCGGCGATCGCGGTTGGCGACGACGCGGTGTGGGTCGTGGAGAGCGGCGAACCATCTGTGTCGAGGATCAGCCCGGATACGAACACCGTCGTCGACACGATCCCCGTTGGCAACGGTCCGGCGGGCGTCGCGATCGGCGCCGAAGGCGTGTGGGTGACCAACCGATTCGACGGGACGCTCATGCGGATCGACCCGGCGCGAGGGAAGGTCGTCGAAACGATCCCGGTGGGCCTGGACCCCCGGGGCGTCGCGGTCGGCTTGGACAGCGTGTGGGTGAGCCTCTCCGGCTCGAACACCGTGGTTCGTGTCGACCCTGCCACGAACACCGTCGTCCAGCCCGTCGGCGTCGGGAGCGGACCGGGGCCCATCGCCGTGACGTCCGATGCCGTGTGGGTCGTCAACGTCCTGGACGACACGGTCTGGTCTATCACGCCGGAGGGACGGGTCTCGTCGGTGGTGGAGGTAGGTGTCAGTCCGTCGGGCATCTCCGTCTCGCCGGGGACCGTCTGGGTGTCGAACGAGGGCGACGGGACGATCTCGAACATCGCTGCGGGCGGCGGTACTTCGTCGACCCCACTACAAATCGGCAGCATGCCCCAGAGTCTTGCGACGGCCGCGGGCGACCTCTGGGTCTCCGTTCGTGGAGCTGCGACCTCGCACCGAGGAGGAACGTTACGGGTCGTGTCCAGCCCGCGTCCGAGCACGCTCGACACGAACGTCGCCTACGACATTCCCGCGTGGCGGGTGCTGCACATGATCGGGGACGGTCTGGTCGGCTCCAAACTGGTCGGTGGGGCGGACGGTGCTTCCCTCGTGCCCGATCTTGCCACTGTTCTTCCGAGACCGACGGACGATGGGCGGACGTACACGTTCGAGCTGAGACCGGGCATCCACTATTCGAACGGTGACGTCGTCGTCCCGAGCGACTTCCGCCGGGCATTCGAACGGGGCTTCCGTCTGAACGACTTCAACTACGGCGCGCTCTTCGGATGGCTCGAGGGAGGGAAGGCCTGCCGGCGGGCTCCCACAATGTGCGACCTCTCCCGTGGCGTCGTGGCGGACGACGAGTCCGGGATCGTCACCTTCCACCTCGTCGAGCGCGACCCGGAGTTCCTGTACAAGCTGACGATGCCTTTCGCCTACCCGGTGCCCTCCCCGGTCCCAGCCGAAGAGCAGACGAGCACGGGCATCCCCGGGACGGGCCCATACATGGTCGGGGCGGCGATGACCGATGCCGGGCTCGTCCTGACCCGCAATCCGCACTTCCGGCAGTGGTCGGCGACGGCCCAGCCGGAGGGGTACGCGGATCGCATCGAGTGGACGTTCGGCGTCGATCCCACCTCGCAGGTCGAGGCCGTGGAGGCGGGAGATGCGGACCTGGCGTACGACGCTGCAACCTACCCAGGGCTCGACGAGATCCTCGTTCGGTTCCCGGCGCAGGTCTACTCGTCCCCGGCGGCGGCCACCGACTTCCTGGTCCTGAATGCTCAAACGCCGCCGTTCGACGACGGGTCGGTCCGACGCGCCCTCAACCTGGCGGTGGACCGCGATCGCATCGCCCAGATCCTCGGCGCAGTGCCGACGTGTCAGCACCTGCCTCCGAACTTCCCGGGCCACGATCCATACTGTCCGTACACGGTGAATCCCGGTCCGGATGGCATCTGGACCGCGCCGGATCTGGCGACCGCGCAACGGCTGGTGCGTCGTTCGGGCACGTCGGGCATGCGGGTCACCATCGAGTATCCGCCTCAATACTGGGGCGCTCTGGGGCAAGGCGTCGGCGACTACCTCGTCGATCTGCTGAAGGATCTCGGCTATCGGGCGCACGTGGAGACCGCATCCCCGGGTGCGTTCTTCGCTCCCGACAACCGGTTCCAGATCGCGCTGGACGAGTGGGGGTCGGACTATCCGGCGGCGTCGAACTTCTTCGTGAATCGGTTCACGTGCGGGTCGACCCTCACACCGAACTTCGGGTTCTGCGACCCCGGGTTCGATCGGATGGTAGATCGTGCGCTGCGGGTGCAACAGACGGATCCCTCGGCCGCCGGCGCGCTCTGGGCGTCTGTCGATCGCGCGGTCGTGGATCAGGCCCTGTACGTATGGCTGGACAACCCTCTCGTCGTCAACTTCGTGTCCGCCAGGGTGGGCAACTACCAGTACACCTCGACCTGGGACGTCCTCCTGTCTCAGCTCTGGGTCCGCTAGACCCGGTCCGGACCTCCAAAAAACGTGGTG
>Ga0081455_10007664_pt1 | contig 11339 bp, 11 predicted proteins | sample TabmetS3T2R1_FD_70207 | JGI IMG/M metagenome (GOLD analysis project Ga0081455, IMG submission 70207) | Tabebuia heterophylla rhizosphere microbial communities from the University of Puerto Rico - S3T2R1 | ecosystem: Host-associated > Plants > Roots > Rhizosphere ...
GCCGGGGTGCGCGGCCCCGCGGTCGATCTCCATCAGCAGATCCTGGGTGCGGGCGCCGTCGTAGATCCCGGGGCCGCCCAGGCTCGGGATCGGCGCGGATGGCGGCGAGGCGTTCGCTCACGCGCTCAGGCCAGAGCGAGAGCGAGCCGGCCAGGCCGGCGGCCAACGCCTCGGGGTCGGCCGTGAACCCCTCCTCGACCACCAGCCGTCCGTCGGCCAGAGCGACGAACTCCACCTGGTCACCGGGCATCCCAGGTGCATCGACCGTGGCGACGGCATCCCACTCGCGCTGGCGGGAGAGCCCCGTGATGCCGGGCGGGAGCCAGCCTTGCTCGGGATCGACAGGCAGGCTAGGCCGTTTCCTTCGAGCGCGATGCCTCGCGGCGGCGCTCGACCGTCCGCTTGTCACGGTACCGCTCGACTTGACGCTCGAGCTTGTCGACGAGCTCGTCGATCGACGCCTTCATATCCGGGGACGCCTCACGCGCGCGAATCACCGGGCCCTTCGTGTAGATGGTCGCCTCTGCGATCTGGTTCCGAGAGATGGACGGGTTGCGCTCGACGGCGAGCTCGAGGACGACGGGCGTGGGATCGGCGAGGAGCTTGTGGAGTTTGCCGATCTTGCGCTCCGCGTAGCTGACGAGATCGGGCGTGAGGTCGAGATTCCTGCCCTTCAACTGGAGCTGCATCGCGTCCTCCTTCTGCTCGGGACGGTCCCGAATCAATCTACCTCACGGCTCTCGCAAGGCTGACCACGTGGACGCGGCGCGCGCCTGCCTTGCGTAGGACCGATCCGGCCGCGTTCACGGTCGCGCCCGTCGTGTACACGTCGTCGACGAGACACACGCTCGCAGGCGCGACCGCGCAGACGACGAACGACCCGCGAACGTTGCCGCGCCGGCCCGCGAAAGCGAGACCTGCCTGCCGCGGTCGCGGCCCCGAGCGACCAATGGGCACGGCCACAGGGAGGCCCCAGCGGTCGCCGAGCGCCCGTGCAAGAGCGGTCGCAGGATGCTCGCCGCGCGTGAGTACACGATCCGGATCCGGTGGTACGGCACAGAGGGCAGCCGAGTCGGGCCGTGCGATCGACCCTGTCACGAGATCGGCGGCGATCGGGGTGAGGCCTCGCAGGCCGCGTTCCTTCCAGCTCCGCACGAACGCGCGCGCACGCTCGTCGTACACGATCGCGGCTCTCGCCGATGCAAACGCGAGCCTCCGTCCCGCGCACTCGCCGCACCGGCGCACCGGCCAGGACGTTGGCGCTCCGCAGCGCTCACAGAGCGGCGGCGGGATCCGGCGCAGGCCTTTGAGACATGCTTCGCACAGCTCACGGCCGGAGCTGCGGCAAACGACACATCGGCGCGGAAACAGCAAATCGAGCACGCCTCTCGAGCGTACGGCGGCCAAAGCGCCGTCTCTGTGTCAGCTTCGTGCCGAGAAGATCCGGTCGGCTTCCTCCAGCTGCTCGCGGGAGCCGATGTCGTACCAGTCGCCCGGAACCGGCCACGTGTAGACGTCGACTCGCGGGTAGAGCCACTGGACGAGCCGGCCCGGCTGGTCCGGGTTGTTCCCCGCGGCGAGGTAGTCGCGGATCAGCGGCAGCGAGTTGCGCGGATAGAAGTAGAGGCCGATCCCGGAGAGCGTCGAGCGCGGCTCGTCCGGCTTCTCCTCGAAGAACGTGATCCGCCCGTGCGCATCGACCTCGATCGAGTTGTACCGGCCGCGGATCAGCTCGAGGTCGCCCACGTCGTGGATCGCGAGCAACGGGGTTCCCTTCTCCCGGGCCGCCCGGCCGAAGTCGACGAGCGTCTCTGCGAAGAGGTTGTCTCCCGCCACCACGACGAGGTCGTCGTCTATGCCCTCCCTGTCGATGACGAAGCCGATGTCCCCGATCGCCCCAAGGCGGTCGTCGTCGCTCGTCGTCCCGTCGTCGACGACGGTCACGTCCTTGTCATCCGCCCACTCGCGGAAATGCGGCGCGAACTTCGCGTTCGTCACGACATACGTGCCGTCGAACCCGATCGGCGCCAGCGCATCGAGGACACGGTCTGCCATCGGCCTACCGCCGACCGGCAGCAGGGCCTTCGGTCGGTCGCGTGTGAGCGGGTAGAGCCTCGTCGCGTAGCCGGCCGCCAGCACGAGGAGCTTCATCCGATGAGCGCACCTCGCCTGACGCCGTCCTCGGTCACGATCGCGTCGATCAGCTCCGCGGGCGTGACGTCGAACGCCGGGTTCACGGCAGGGTAGCCCCCGCTGACCTCCGCGGAAGCTCGTTCCTCGATCGGAATGGCATCGCCGTCCGCTGCAGCATGGTCGATCGTCGACGTGGGCGCGACGACGACGAACGTGACCTCGTGGCGCCGCGCGAGCACGGCCAGGCCGTACGTGCCGATCTTGTTGGCCGTGTCGCCGTTGGCCGCGATGCGGTCAGCGCCGGTGAGCACGACGTCGACGAGCCCACGGGCAATGAGCGATCCGGCCGCGCTGTCGACGATGACCGAGAAGGGAATGCCGAGGCGCTCGAGCTCCCAGGCCGTGAGCCTCGAGCCCTGGAGCAGCGGGCGCGTCTCCGTGACCCACACATGCTCCACGAGCCCGCGCTCCCAGGCGAGCCGGATCGCGCCCAACGCAGTGCCGTAGCCGCCCGTCGCGAGGCCGCCGGTGTTGCAATGCGTCAGGGCGCGCGTGCCGGGCCGAAAGAGCTCGAGCGCGTGCTCTGCCATGTGCCGGCAGCGCGCGACCTCGTCGTCGTGGATCTCGCGCGCGCGTTCTGGCGTCGGCTCTTCACGCATGCGGTCGAGCGCCCAGCCGAGGTTTACTGCGGTCGGCCGCGCCGACCGCAACACGTGATCGGCTTCCTCGAGGTCGTCTCCCCGCTGAGCGGCGAGCGCGTACCCGTAGGCAGCGGCGACGCCGATCGCCGGCGCGCCGCGAATCGCGAGTGTCCGTATCGCCTCCGCCACCTCGGCGGCGTCGCGGCACTCGAGCTCGACCTCCTCGTCCGGCAACCGGCGCTGGTCGAGGAGAACGACGGCATCCGCTTCAAGGCGGACGATCGAGTCTGGTGTCAACGACGTCACGGTTGGCGCTCCGCGGCCAGGAGCGCGTCGACGATTCGGTCGAGCGCGTCGGCCGCGTCCACTCCCTCGAGCTTCGGCGTGCGCCGGTAGACCTCGGACGCGGCCGTGTGGAACCCGTCCGGAAGCCTTGCCGCCGCGAACGTGCTTGCGATCTCCTCCATCTCGCCCAACCAACGCCAGCCTTTGCGGCCGGCTGACGTCGCAGCACGGAGCGAGCGATCGGGGAGCTCGGGGATGGACTCCTGCCACTCGTCGAGCAATGCGTCCTCGACGCCCTCAGCTCGAGCGACCGCTCGGATCGCGAGCAGCAGGGCGGCAGTGCCTTTCGACCATGCCGCATAGACCATTTTCAGCGCCGAGGCGGTACCCGGCTCGTTGGACAGGACGCGGGCCTGGACGACGCTGCCATCGAAGAGGCGAGCGATGTCCGGTGCCGCCGGCCCGGACAGGTAGAGGCGCGTCGGGACGCCCTCTCGTGGTGGAGGTCCGACGATCCCGCCGTCCACGAATCGCGCTCCGCTCTCCTCGATCACGTCCGCGATCTCGCGGGCGGTCGCGGCTGAGACGGCGTTCGCGTCGACGTAGATGCCCGTGAAACCGGTCCAGGCCACCGAACTGGCGACACTCAGCGCAGCGTGAGGAGGGCAGATGCAGAGGATGAGGTCGCAGGATTCGGCCAGCTCCTCCACAGTGCAGGCGTCGCGGAGGTTGGCGTCCTCGGCGCGCCGGATCGTCTGGTCTCCGCGACCTGATGAAGCCCAGAGGACGGTGCGCCCCTGCCTCAGCTGCGTGGCGAGGGCGGCACCCATCTCTCCTGGGTGCAGCACGCCGATGACTGCGTCAGACCCTACGTCCCCTCGTCCCACGAGGCGAGATAGCGCTCCTGCTCCTCGGTCAGCGTGTCGATCTCCACGCCCATCGACGCGAGCTTCAAGCGAGCGATCTCGGCGTCGATCTCCTCCGGTACCGGGTATACGCGCCGCTCGAGCCTTGCCGCGTTCTCGACAGCGTATTCGGCTGCGAGCGCCTGGTTCGCGAACGACATGTCCATAACGGACGCGGGATGCCCCTCTGCGGCGGCGAGGTTCACGAGCCGCCCGTCCGCGACGAGGTAGATCCGTCGGCCGTCCTCCAGGAGGAACTCCTCCACGAACTCTCGAGCAGCTCGAACCTCGGCGGCCAGCGACCGCAATGCCGGAATCTCGATCTCGACGTTGAAGTGGCCCGTGTTGGCGAGGATGGCGCCGTCCTTCATGTTCGCCAAGTGGTCTCGTGAGATGACGTTCTTGTCGCCGGTGGCCGTGCAGAAGATGTCGCCGACGTGCGCTGCCCGGGACATCGGCAGCACCTCGTAGCCGTCCATCGCCGCCTCGAGCGCGCGCACGGGATCGACCTCGGTGACGATGACGTGGGCACCCATGCCCCGGGCGCGCATGGCGACGCCGCGGCCGACCCAGCCATAGCCGGCGACGACGAAGCGGCGCCCGGCAAGGAGGATGTTCGTCGCCCGGACGATGCCGTCGATCGTCGACTGACCCGTGCCGTAGCGGTTGTCGAAGAGGTGCTTCGTCTTCGCGTCGTTGACGGCGATGATGGGGAAGCCGAGCTTCCCGTCTGCCTCGAGCGCCTTCAACCGGATGACGCCGGTCGTCGTCTCCTCCGTGCCCGCGATGATCTCGCCGAGCTGCTCACGCCGCGCCGAATGGAGGACGCCGATGACGTCTGCGCCGTCGTCCATCGTCAGGTGCGGCTTGTGGTCGACGGCGGCGTCGATGTGCGAGTAGTACGTGTCGTTGTCCTCGCCCTTGATCGCGTAGACCGACACGTCGTACTCCTCGACGAGCGCGGCCGCGGTGTCGTCTTGCGTCGACAGTGGGTTCGACGCGCACAGCACGACGTCGGCGCCGCCCGCGGTGAGCGTGCGCATGAGATTGGCCGTCTCGGTCGTCACGTGGAGGCACGCCGAGACGCGGTAGCCGGCGAGCGGCTTCTCGCGCTCGAACCGGTCGCGGATCGCTGCCAGCACCGGCATCTGCCGGTCGGCCCACTCGATCCGCCTCGCGCCCTCGGGCGCAAGTGCCAGATCCTTCACGTCATATCGCTTCGTAGCTGCCATGGGTTCCCTCTCCAGTCGGTCGCTATGCGGCCAGCAGCCGCTCGTGCTTTCGCTGTTCCCATTCGAGAGCTTCGAGCTCCATGCCCGCGAGCCAGCCGTCGACGGCCGCTCGGAGCGCAGGGTCCCGGCGCAGTCTGGCGGCAAAGGCAACGTCGCCGATGTCGATGTCGAAGCGGACGAGGAGCTCGCGGAGCGAGCGCAGCCGGTTGAGCTCTGTCAGCCCGTAGCGACGGTAGCCGCTCTCCGACCTCGGGGGCTCGACGAGCCCGGCCTGCTCGAGATACCGGAGCATGCGCGGAGACCAGCCCGTGCGGCGGGCGGCCTCGCCGATCGACAGTCGCTCCACGCGCAGAACCTTAACACAACTACGTCAAGGTTGGGATGTGCCCTCGCGGCCGTAGGCGTCCTCCAGCCGGACGACGTCGTCGACATCGGGCGTCGAGACTTCGATCACGAGCGTGTCTTCGATCGCGCGCACGCGATGGACGGTGAGGGGCTGGAAGCGGAAACAGTCGCCCGGGCCGATTTCCACGACCTCGCGTTCCGCGTCGCCCACGGCCGACAGCTCGAGCTCGGCCCGGCCTTCCTGGACGTACCACGACTCGTCTTTCGTCTCGTGGTACTGAAGCGAGAGGGCTTCGCCGGCGCGGACGAACAACAGCTTCCCGCAGTACTGCTCGGTGAGAGCCCAGATCAACTCCCAGCCCCAGGGCTTCTCGACGCGCCGCGGCTCGACCGTGCATCCGGTCATGCGAGCCAGTCAGGGTTCGCCGCCACGTACTCCTCCGCCCGACGGAGGTCCTTGGGCGTGTTCACCGTGATCCAGATGCCCTCGTAGCGATAGGCGGCCAGCCGCCCCGCCTCGGCGAGCTCCGGGAACGTGCTCGTCTCGTGGTCGCCGCGCTCGGGTAGAGCGTCTGCCGCCTCGTCGCCGAACACATACACGCCACAGCTGACCCAGTAGGGCACGCGACCGGCCTCCTCGAAGCCCGTGACCAGGTCGCCGCCGTTCAGCTCGACGACGCCGAACGAGGACGTAGGCCGTGTAACGGTGATCGTCGCCGCCGCACCGGCGTCTCGGTGCCGGCCGAGAAGCGCGGCGAGGTCGAGCGCGAGCAGCTCATCTCCGTTCAACGCAAAGAAGTCTCCGGACGCCCGTCGGAACGCGGCTGCGAAGCGGAGTCCTCCCCCACGCCCGAGTGGCTCGAGCTCCTCGGCGATCGTGATGTCCGTCCCGAGGTCGGACAACTCCTGCTCGAACTCCTGCCCCGCGCCGGCAGCGCAGCTGACGATGACGTGGTCGACGCCGGCCGCCGCGAGCGCCGCGACCTGATAGGCGGCTAGCGGTCGGCCGGCCACGGAAACGAGCGACTTCGGCCTGCCGCCGGCCGCGTCTCCCAGCCGCTCGGCCTTGCCGCCGGCGAGGATGATCGCGTCCACGCTTCGCCCTAGCTCTCGACCTCGACCGGCACGGGCCGCCCGACACCCTCGTAGAGGAAGCCGAGCGCACGCATCACCTCGGGATCGAGGATGTTGCGCCCGTCGACGACCACCGGCCGCCGCATCGCCGCGTACGCCTCGGGCGTGGCGAGCGTGACAACCTCCGGCCACTCGGTCACGATGACGGCCGCATCGGCGTCCCGCACGGCGTCGAGCACCGTCGAGCAGACCGTCGCATCGGGGAGGAACGCGCGCCCGTCCGCCACCGGGTCCCACGTACGGAGCTCGGCGCCCTCCGCGAGGAGGCGCGCAGCGATGACGAGGCTCGGCGCCTCGCGCATGTCGTCGGTCCCCGGCTTGAACGCAAGCCCGAGCAGGGCGATCTCCTTGCCGTGGAGGTCGCCGAGATGCTTCCCGAGCTTCTGAATGACGCGCCGCCGCTGAAGCTCGTTGACCTCGATGACGGCAGCGAGCAGCTGAAAGTGGTAGCCGGAGTTCCCCGCCAGCTGCTTGAGAGCCGAGACGTCCTTCGGGAAGCACGAGCCGCCAAAGCCGAGACCCGCCTTCAGGAAGTGCGGGCCGAGGCGATGGTCGAGGCCGATGCCGGTGGCGACGTCGACGACGTCCGCGCCGACGAGCTCGCAGATGCTCGCGATCTCGTTGATGAAGCTGATGCGCGTGGAGAGGAACGCATTCGACGCGAGCTTGATCATCTCGGCCGAGGCGACGTCGGTGCGCACCACCGTCGTATCGAGCGGCTCGTAGAGGGCAGCCACCCGCTCCGCATCGTCCGGGTCGAACGCGCCCACGACGACGCGGTCGGGGTGCATGAAGTCGTGCACGGCCGTCCCCTCGGCGAGAAACTCCGGGTTCGACACGTACCGGACGTCGTGCAGCCCCCGTGTCTCGAGAGCGCGCCGCACCTTGTCGCCCGTGCCCGGCGGCACGGTGCTCTTCATGACGAGCGTCGTGTCGACGCCTGCGGAGAGCTCGTCGACCACGGTCCAGACTGCCGAGAGATCCGGATCCCCCGAGTACAGCGGAGGCGTGCCGACGGCAACGAACGCAAGCTCGGCGCCCTCGAGAGCCTCGGCGAGGTCGAGCGTGAAGCGCAGGCGCTCACCCGCGCGCTCGACGACCTCCTGCAGCCCCGGCTCGTGAATGGGGATCTCGCCGGCGAGCAGCGCGTCGATCCGTTCGGGCAGCACGTCGCGGACGACGACGTCGTGGCCGAGCTCGGCGAAGCAGGCTCCGGTGACGAGGCCGACATACCCGGCTCCGAAGACGGCGATTCGGCTCACGTCTTCGACTTCGACTTCGCCTTTGCCTTCGCCTTCGCCCTCTTCGGAGGATCGAGCGGCTGGAGGCCCTTGGCGATGGCGATCATCGTCTCGTTGGAGAGCGAGTCGAGCAGCGTGTTGACGACCCAGTACGACGCGTCGCCCTTCCGCAGGACGATCATGTGCAGCTTGCGGCCGCGGTAGTAGAAGTCGTAGCCACGGCCGTTGATCACGCGGTGGAGGCTGCGGCTGTCGAGGGCGGGCGCATCCGGCCAGTTCATCTGTTGGACGCCCCAGTACTCCAGGCCGCGCCGGAACACGAGCCGCACGGCGTCGTAGTCCTCGTTGATGCGGTACGTGCGCACCGGCATCTGCGAGTCGACCGACGATGCGCGGTCGAGCACGGAGGGAACCATGAGCTCGAAGTCCACCTTCGGCTTCTGCGCACGCACGAACGAGACGGTGGCCGCGCGGTCGCGACGGACGTCTGGCGGCACGCGCTTGATCTCGACCCGCGCAGGCACGGGCGCGAGCGTGTTGTGGAACGTCTGGCCGACGACGACCGTGAGCATCGCGCCGTTCCTGAGCGGCTGCAGATGACAGCTCCGCGGCTGGTTCAGCGGGGGGCCGATGCACTGTCGCCGCGGTGCGAACGGCACCGCCTCGGCGGCGCCGAAGAGCTTCGCCATGGCCACCGCTGCGGCGCGCGCCCGCTGCTTGCCACCGTTGTAGAACACCTTCGTGTGGAACTGGTCGTCCCAGGGCGCGTTCCCCGTGGCATTCACGGGTCGTTCGACCGTCGCATAGCCGCGCTGCGAGAGCAGGTACTGGGCTTCCCCGGCGGCACCGGGCACGACGTAGCCGTTGAGGACGGTGACCGTCGTGTCCTCCGGCTTCGGCGTCAACGACTTCAGCTTGCGCTCGAGGGCGACGGCTGTTGCGACCTTCGGCGCCTCGACATCGGGGCTCGAGAACTCGGCGACGGCCTCCTGGATGTTCGCGCTGTCCGTCGTCAGCTCGGAGTAGCCCGTGATGCCTTCGATCTTCTCCTGGAAGAAGTGCCCGCCCTCGAGGCCGTAGGCGAAGAGCGCGTAGCGAAGAATGGTGCGCGCTGTCAGCTCGTTGCCTCCGCCGACGCCGACCTCGACGTTCTTCGTGACAGCTCCGACGAGGCTCGGGATCTTCGTCAGCGAGAAGGCGCGGCCGAACTGCTCCTTCATGGCGGTGACGAACAGCTGCTGACGTGCGACGCGATGGAAGTCCGAGTCCGAGTGCCGGTAGCGGACGAAGTCGAGCGCTGCGCCACCCGTCAGTCGCTGGTAGCCCGGCCGGAGATTGATCTTCGCGAACCCGAAGCCCGGGCTCACGCCCGCGTTATCGTTGAAATAGCGCCGGTCGACGTCGACCCAGACGCCGCCGAGCGTGTTGACGATCTTCTTGAAGCCGCGAAAGTTCACGGTGATCAGGTAGTTGATCGGTAGCCCCGTGAGATCGCGGATGGTGTCGAGCGCGCCACGGGCGCCGCAGGTGGAGTACGCCGCGTTGATCTTCGACGTGAATACGGCGTTCGGGCAATGAATGGGGACGACGAGGTCGCGCGGGAACGAGAGCATCGAGATCGTGTCCGTCTGCGGGTCGGCGCGCAGCAGCATGAGCGTGTCCGAGCGCGACGGTGTCCCCTCGGCCTCCCCGTGCCGGCGGTCGTACCCGATGACGAGGGCGATCGCAGCCCTGTCGGCGGGCGGGACGCCGTCGAGCGTCGTCTGTGCCGCCTTGACGTCCGCGGAGTGCGCGCTGACGGCGGCGACGCTCTCGTGGAGCCAGAGGTAGACGCCGCCCACGAGTGACACGGCGAGCATCAGCGCCCCTGCTGCGACGATGCCGAGCACGCGGCCGATCACACCCATGCCGCTGCGCCGAGGTGGTTGCACCTCGTACACCGTCACTGGCGACAGCGCGTCGGGGGGCAGCATCGCGCGGCCGTTCCCGTCGGCGCCCGCGCTGCGCCCCTGCCCTCGTTTCAGCGTAGTCCGCACGATCTCAGAAGCGACTCATCGCACCTACGGGGCACGGTCGTCGCATCGCGCCACGATACCCGACGCGACGGAGCGGCTTTCCGCTCAACCCGGCTCGTACCCGAGGTTGGGGCTCAGCCAACGCTCCACTTCCGCGAGCGGCAGATCCTTGCGCGCCGCGTAGTCCTCCGCCTGGTCGCGGCCGATCCGGCCCACCGAGAAGTACCGCGACTGGGGGTGATGGAGATAGACACCGCTCACGCTCGACGCGGGAAGCATCGCGAACGTCTCCGTGAGCGACATCCCCGCCTCCGCCGCGCCCAGCAGCGCGAAGAGCGGCCTCTTCTCCGAGTGATCGGGACAGGCGGGATACCCGAACGCCGGGCGGATCCCCCGGTAGCGCTCTTCGATCAGGCCGTCCGCCGACAACGTCTCCGTCGGCGCGTACCACTCGTGTCGAGCCTGCTCGTGCGCAAGCTCGGCGAAGGCTTCGGCCAACCGGTCGGCGAGCGCCTTGACCATGATCGACCGGTAGTCGTCGTGCTCCGCCGCGTAGCGATCCGCGAGCTCCTCCGCGCCGTGGATCGAGACGGCGAACGCCCCGATCGCGTCGCCGTCCGGTGCGACATAGTCGGCGAGACAGCGATTGGGCCGCGAGTCGCCGTGGTCGGCCTGTTGGCGGAGGAAGCAAAGACGCGTCTCTCCGTCGACGAGAACGTCGTCCCCCTCGGCATGTGCACGCCAGAAGCCGTAGATGCCGCGTGGTTCGAGCCGTGACTCCCGGACGAGCTCGTCGAGGAGTGCCGTCGCGTCCTCGAACAGCTCCCTGGCCGCCGGCTGCTCGAGGATCGCCGGATAGCGCCCCTTCAGCCCCCAGGCGTGGAAGAAGAACGTCCAGTCGACGTAGCGGACAAGCGCCTCGAGCTCGGGGGCGACGGTCCGCGTACCCGTAAACGGTGGAGGCGGCAGCTCGTCGAAGCCCACGCGGTGACGCCTCGCCCTGGCATCTGCAAGCGGCAGGAAGAGCTTCCGCCCGCGCTCGGCGTGCTGCTCGCGCAGCGTGTCCTGCAGCGCGACGTTCTCCCGCTCGAACCCCGGTCGGCGCTCCTCGTCGAGCAGCGCGGAGACGACCTTGACGACGCGCGAGGCATCGAGCACGTGAACTGTCGGAGACGAGTACTCAGGCGCGATCCGGACCGCCGTATGGAGCTTCGACGTCGTTGCGCCGCCGATCAGCAGCGGCCGCGTCTCGCCGCGCCGCTCCATCTCGCGCGCCGCGTGAACCATCTCGTCGAGCGAGGGCGTGATGAGGCCCGAGAGGCCGACGATGTCTGCGCCAACCTCGTTCGCCGTCTCCAGCACCTTGTCCGCCGGCACCATCACGCCGAGGTCGACAACGTCGTAGTTG
>Ga0081455_10007665_pt1 | contig 11339 bp, 8 predicted proteins | sample TabmetS3T2R1_FD_70207 | JGI IMG/M metagenome (GOLD analysis project Ga0081455, IMG submission 70207) | Tabebuia heterophylla rhizosphere microbial communities from the University of Puerto Rico - S3T2R1 | ecosystem: Host-associated > Plants > Roots > Rhizosphere ...
TCTTCATCTACTTATTATACAGTGATTAACTATGTTAACTAAGAGTAATACGATTATTTATCTGAACGTATTGAGTAAGGTAATATCAGCACTTGTTAAGTGATCTAATTGGACGAAGGGGACCTTGTTTTCACATTATCCAACTTCTTGCAATAGTTATTCCAATAATTTTACTTATAATACTAGTCCCAGCTATCCCTAAATCATATGCCCATGCCTTTGTGATAAAAAGCAACCCATCACCATCACAATCATTGACTACACCGCCTACAATAGTTGATGTCTATTTTAGCGAGCCCGTGGATCTGCGTTATAGTAAACTGTCGGTTATAGACCCAAATGGGAAACAGATAGACAATAAAGACATCAAAAATATCAATGGCGACCAAACGACCTTATCAGTTACTCTTCCTTCAAGTAGTCTTAAAGACGGCGTTTATACGGTAACGACAAAAGTACTCTCACAGGTTGATGGTCACGTTACAGATAATGCCTTTGTTTTTGGAGTCGGCGAATCTGGAGCCTCCAAGGATTTGTCCGCAGCGGCAGGAGCGAATACCAATAAACAAGGAGCTCAACTTTATATTCCTGATGCAATAGCAAGGTTTCCTGCGCTAGTAGGTCAGGTAATAATTGTTGGTTCAGCCTTTACTTCATTGTGGTTGTGGCGACCAATTTCAAAGATAAATTGGTTTAACGATGTTTTGAAGCCGACAAGAAAATCAATTGATAGAAGACTAACGATCTTAATGATTATCGGCTCTGCTATTCTAGTAATATCTGATTTTGGTATAATATATGTTCAGGCAGCATCCATCAATGTGGGTATTGGTGATGCGATTATGACTAACTTCGGAAATGTTTGGGTGGTCAGGGTTGTATTGTCCTTTATACTTCTTATTACTTCCTTATTGGAATATAGAAAGCTAAAGAAAGACGATGATAAAATAGTGATTTCAAAAGAGGGAACCATTTCCCTATTAGTCATAGGTCTCGTCACACTTTTGACTACTAGTTTAGTTGGCCATGGTGCTGCCAACGGAAAAATGCTACCAATTACAATTGATCTAATACACAATTTAGCTGCTTCGATATGGATTGGTGGAGTCATATATCTAGCCCTTGTAGTAGTCCCTGCAATAAGAAAATCGACATCACTAACCGAATTTATGAAGATATCAGTGATTTCTGTTATAATTCCTCGCTTCTCTTCAATTCCTATAATTATTCTTGGCATAATAATAATTACAGGACCCTCTTTGCTGTATATTCTTGAAAGTAATCTTGGGTTGACATTGGCATCATTGTACGGAAAGATTCTCATTGTAAAACTATTGCTTGCTACAGCGATGATATTTATTGGGGGTTTCAACCAGTTCATAGTCCATAGAAAAGCAGTAGGTGTATTAGTTACAGAGGTTTCAACCGGATCAAATACACAATTATTGTCTGCCACTGATACTCATGAAAATATTGACAATCACAACAAAGAAAAAAGAAGAGGAACAATATGGAGAAAAATACGGCCTTATTCTAATGGTAGTAAAAATAACACACAGAATAATAATTCAGTTATATCAACTTTTAGCAAGAGCTTAAAAATTGAATCTATAGTCGGTATTGTATTACTTTTGTCGGTAGCTTTCCTTGTTAATACTGGATTACCAGCTAGTGAGTTTCAAAATCAATTGCAGCCCAATCAACAACAACAACAATTTACTGCTGCATCCACGTCTTCTTATACACCAGTTGCTGCTTCAACAGGAGATAATAACAGTAGCAACACAAGTAGTCAAAATGGATTTGTTTCTACAAAATTTTTAGATAACGGAAGTAAGATGACACTTTCAATTGATCCATTTTCAATAGGTAACAATAATTTCAAAATAGTTTTTACTGATTTAGCAGGGGATCCCATAGGAATAAAATCAACACAGATGAAATTTAATCAAATAGAAGAAGGAATTGGACCCATAAATGTGAATGCTCAACAGATAGCTAAAGGAGTGTTCTCTGCAAATACCCCCGCATTCAGTCTCCCTGGTAAATGGGAAGTACAAGTCGAAGGAGTTCAGACTAAACCCAATTCTCCCAATCTAGTTGCAATTTATGAGATACCAGTTAAGCCAAATCTAAATCAATTACAGTTTAACGTAAGAGAATTTAAAATACCAGGCAACAATACCAGCCAACCGCTATATCCTCTCTTCGATAATAGTCGCAATGTCATATGGGCCGGTGATACATCTATTGGTAGTGGTAGTAGTGGTAGAATATTTGAGTTTGACCTAAACTCCCATAAATTTACAGAACATAAGATTAATGACACCAATATTATAACCGTTATGGCTTTGGACCGTGATGGCCAAATATGGTACGTTGATCCATTAATGAAAAATCTTGGACATTACAATCCAGATAATAACAATAACCAGATATACAAAATTCCAAACCCTGATTTTATACCATCAGGCATCGCCATTGATAAAAATGATAATGTATGGCTTACATCTGCTGCAAGCAATGAAATCCTAAGATTTAATTCTCAAAGTCAGTCGGCAGCAGCTAATAACTTCACAGCATTTTATTTACCATCTGCAAATGCAACATCGTTGGGAATAACAGTAGATGATGAGTCTGGTCAGATATGGATTGCAGAAAATATAGGAAGGCTAGCAAATATAGATCCGACTATGAATTATAAAATTGTAGAATATAGTCCTGAGGGTAATGATAATGCCCTCAAAGATCCTACTGGCTTACTCGTTGATCCAGTTACTGGCAATATTTATATTTCAGAGCACGAAGGGCATTCAGTGGCAGTTTTTGATCCTATTCTAAAAAAGTTTGACAAAAGATATACCGATCTCGATCCAAATGGTTTACCGTTTGGAATGGCGATGGATAAATATGGCAATCTGTGGGTTGCAGAACATACAATAAATAAAATTGCGGTAATTGATCCGCAAACCGGTGACCACAGAGAAATAGAAATTCCCGCAGCAACTCCTTTTGTTCAATGGATAACTTCTGATTCTAATGGCAACATCTGGCTAGCAGAACAAAGAGGCAATGCCTTGGCTTCCATAACATCAAATGAAAATCTTTCTCAATCCAATCTGGGAGCAGCTGAAACCTCCAGTGGGGCAAGTAATTCAGCGTATGAGGGTGTTACCATCCCATTTGGATTAAGCTATGCTGATATCATAGGACCGTCGATTGCTGCTGGAATAGTTATCTGTACCTTGTTTTATACAAAAAGTATAGTTGACTTCAAAAAGAGTATGAATCAAATATTGAGAGGAAAACCTCAAAGTTAATATCTTATCTTAAATGATACTGGACGAATATAGGAAAACGTTATTTCTTCTTATTAATGACAGCGACCAAACAAGAATAGTTTGAGGCTAACTCACTTTATGTAATTCACATGATGATTTCTATTTTCTTGGCAGTTAACGACATCTGATTCTAGGTCAGATTTTTAAGTTACTCCATAACTTCAAGCGTTGTTTTTACACTCTAAATAATTGCTAGTTGGTTGATAGATACGATAATTTGTGCTGTCATATATGTGATCTAATTTCCAATGGTTTGCCTCATAGACTGCTTGAGTTTCACATGTAGAAATATTGCCAGTGCCATAGTGAACATGGGTAGACATGAGACTGTCGTTGAAATTTGCATGACCAAGACCTAGGGCATGACCAATCTCATGTTTAGCTATTTGCTCGATTTGATCTTCACTAAATCCAAAAGGAAATTCCCTATCGTAAATAGTAATAAAAGACTTAGTCATAAGTCCAAATCTATCGAACAAATTTCTGGTCAATCCGGCTGCTTCACCCCCACTTTCTCTAAACCTTATTTCAATGTCTGCATCATACCTATTTTGTACTTCCTTGAAAGTCAATCCATTTATTTTTAGATCCCATTCTTTAACTGCATCACGAACAGCGTTGTTCTTCGACGTACTCGAATCCATACCTTGATAGTTGACACTTTCCTGGTTTGTGTCATCACCTTCATCTCTTATCATAAATGTAAGTTCTCCATCAGCAAGTTCTTCTCCCCAGGTACAACAGATTTTGATAAGATTTTTACTCGAGTCTTGCCAGGAATTCATATCATCATAATCATTAAAGTACCTGTCACTTTCACTGTCACTAGTTCCCAAATCAATGATAGTTTTTCCTGATACCAGAATAAGAAGAAAGACAAGCGCCACTATTGAGAGCGTTGCAAATACAACTCCTAAATAAAACTGAGGATTAATGGTCTTGGCTGACATTTATTTCTAAACCTTCAAATTTTTACAGATAGACAGCTGCTCAAAATGGAATATCTTGCTATCTAATTTCCCTCTATTCACTCTTGAAGATATTATGCCATATGAATAATTAAATGATCTGTATTTCAGCAAAAATAATAGTTTTTGATAGTGATTGGACTTTTTGAGATAAGAATATCATCAGTGGTTTCTAAAAAGCTTTAAGATATTTGTTACCTAACTAGAATAGTAGTTACACAGAACATGGACGCTTTTGAATGTATAACGACCAAGCTTGAGGTAAGAGAATTCAGTCAACAAGGTGTACCTTCTGATATAAGATTAAAAATTCTTGAAGCCGCCAGACTGACAGGTACTGGTATGAACACCCAACATTGGCGATTTATATTGATAGACAAGAAAGAAAATCTCAAGAGGCTGGCAGATGATAGTACAAGTGGGAATTGGGTTGCGGGTGCCAATTTTGCAATAATAATTCTAACAAATCCAAAGTATGGTTTTCATATGATTGATGCAGGAAGGGTACTACAAAATATGCAGCTAGCCGCATGGAATTACGGAGTAGGTTCAGGTCTTTTTACAGGAATAAAACAAGAACAACTTAGAAGTGACTTTGGGATTCCAAATGAACTAAGTCCCACAGTAATAGCAGGTTTTGGATATCCTGCAAGAAAAATAATGGGAAAAAGAAAGAATCGTCTTTCCCTTCATGAGCTAGTATATCACGAAAAATATGGTAACCCGATAGACAACTCGATAGAATAGGCATATTTTGATTCGAGTATAATGAGGGCTTATACAGAGAATATTTAAATTTCTAAACTGAAGGAAAGTATAGATAGATTGGAGTAAAGATGAAGAAAATAACTAAATCCCTGCTCCTCTACTATAATACATGTGGTCCTCACGATGGCCTCCCTGTCCCATTCCAATGTTTTTATAATCTGCTACAAATTCAATTGACCTGATCCATTTCACCATTTTAAAGCCTAGTTGGGTTTCGGCTCTTAAACGAAGTGGAGCCCCATAGGGAATCGTAAGATTCTCACCATTCATCTCGTAAGCCAGGATGGTTTGTGGACTCTTGGCAAGCTCCAGGTCCAACACTTCATAAAATTCATCGCCATCTGTGATTTGAAACGAATGAAATACAACATACCGACTCTCCTTATATGGCTTACATGACTTGATAATGTCTTTCATCGCAACACCTCCCCATTCGGCAATAGCAGTCCATCCTTGAATACAAAAGTGTTCCGTAATTTGTACCTGTTTAGACATTGAATATAGCTCATTAAGTGAGTAAGCAGTAGGTCTTTCTACTAATCCATAGATCTTTAAATTATAATTAGCAAAATTAGCTCCTGAAAGTTCTTTGTATTCATTGGTATCAGGGGGAATACCATTTACCCGAAAAAATGAGGAAACTTGTGACCTATAGAATTGTTGTTTAGATTCAGCTTTTCCAAATAGTATCTTTTTTACTGGTATTATGATTCTGTCCAGAGTATTCTGAGTAAATCTTGGCCTTTTAAGCGAGATGCCAGTTGCCCAAACATGTACAATTACAACTGCTATAACTAAAAGAACAAAAAGTCCAATAGCAACACCTAAACTAGTGCCTTTCCCTCCATATCCTAACATGATGTTATTCATGTTTTCTGGAAAGCGTTCAGCAGTTACCATGGTCAAATGAATAATAATAAATAAAATGAATGCAAGCAGTCCCAAAAAAGGAGGCTTCTAGCGGTTTGTCTACCTCTAAAGATCTTTTGATATTTCGGAAACTGAGCAGCTATTGATGGAGACATGGCAGCTCCTGTAGCGATCATAAATGGTCCAAGCAAAAAGACGACTCCGAAATATGTAAGCTGTTGTATTGGATTGTAAGGATCACCTGGAGGTGGAAAATGAAATGTGGCATATGTCATCGCTGCCTTAATAGCTTCGGGGAGTACATTCCATGATGTAGGTACAAGGCGTGTCCATTCACCACTAGTAAATAGAAGGATATAATATGCAACGCCATTTGCAAACCAAAAAATCATGGAAAAAAAGTGCCAATGTCTTCCTAATCCCAGATTTTTATGTCCTGGTAAAGCTATCCAAGATGACCAAGACTCTTCTTCAGCAAGTGATGTCCACAATTTATTTTTCTCATCTGGTATCTTTTTTCTTGTGAACTTAATCCACTCACTTCCCGGTTTTGCGTCATCGTTGAAGTAAAGCTTTGGGAGGGCGCTAAGTATCTCGATACCGCTACGAATAAGCAAGGTTATGAAAATCAGATTAATGAAATGAGCAAACCGAAGCCAAAATGGAAAGTCGATGCTTTCAATTGGCATATTTTGTTATATTCACCTTTATGCTTTACCTTTATCATCTATCGATGATATATTGTCACCATTTATCCTAGGTTCATATATTTCGTGTAGTGTGATTCGACTATTATTTATGGAATAAGCATCTTTTGCAATTAGTCGAATTCGTAAAAATTGACCTATGATGCTATGCTTGTAGATGTGTTCAAAGAATTGCACGAGTTTGCCACTAATTCTACACTAATTTTATACTTTATTGTATAAGACTATTACATGAAGGCTTCTAGAATTGTCAAACCAAATAAGCCATTACAATCACAAGAACTTGAACTTAAAACTCTAAAATCTAAGGGGTCGCATGTTAATGCTTAAACACCAAGAAAAATTGCACATTAACAATAACCTAAAAAGAGAAAATGAAGTTGATAATAATAAAATACATGTAGTGATATTAGGCAGTGGATTTGCAGGAATTGAGGTTCTAAAGGGACTTCAAAAAAAACTCAAGCACAACGAAAGTGTAACTATTACACTAGTTAGTAGGGACAACTTTCTTCTCTTTACTCCGATGCTGCCTGAAGTATCTACTGGGATGATAGAAACAAGACATATAGTGACTCCGGCTAGATCATTTGCTAATAAGGCTAGGTTTTATGAAGCAAATGTAGAATCAATAGATCTAGACAATAAAAAAGTCATTATAACACATCCAATTGGTAGACAGTTCCAACCTACGACATGGGATAAGCACTCTCTCGAATACGATTACCTTGTTATTGCTTTGGGTAGTGAAACAAATTTCTTTGGAATGGATGATGTAAAGGAAAACTCATTTACAATGATGAGCATTGATGATGCGATCATTCTAAGAAATCATATTCTAAGTATGCTTGAACAGGCCAGTATTGAAGAGCATAATAGAGATTTGATGAAAAGTTTATTGACATTCGTAGTTGTGGGAGGAGGATTTAACGGGATTGAAACAGTTGGAGCATTAAATGATTTTGTGCGTGAAACCATAAGGACTTACTACAAGAATATCTATATGACAGACGTAAGGATATTCCTTGTAAACGCTGAAGACAGAATACTGCAACAGGTAGATGCGGATCTGGGAAAATGGGCATTGAATAAACTAAAATCTAACGGAGTAGAGTTTATTATGAATACTCATGTCAAAGGAGCGACCCAGACTACCGCACAACTAGATAACGGGGACTTGATTAATACACACACAATAATTTGGTCTACTGGTGTTACTCCAAGTAATTTGATTGCAGGTCTTCTATGTGAACATGACAGAGGACACAGAATTGTATCAAATAGCTATCTGGAGGTGCCGAAGTATCCTGGTGTATATGCACTAGGAGATTGTGCCTCGATAACCGATCCGAATACAGGTAAACCTTATCCTCCAACAGCACAGCATGCTATAAGACAAGGGAAAGTGGCTGTAAAGAATATAATTTTTTCATTAAAAGAAAAAGAAGGAGTAAAAAGTGACAAGAATAAGAAAAAATTCGATTACAAAACACGGGGAATGATGGCTGAGATCGGGAAAAGATTAGGTGTCGCATCAGTCTTCGGATTCAAAGTACACGGATTTGTAGCGTGGTGGCTTTGGCGTACATTTTATTTATCTAACCTTCCGACAACTAAGAAGAAATTAAAAGTCATGTCGGACTGGACAATGGACCTAATTTTTAAACCTGATGTAGCGATGATCAAACGGTTTGTAAAGGGTCATAACTAAAGTAATGACATTCACAGTTCCACATTATAGGGATGTCATAACTACTTTTTTTGTAAGTATAACCTATATTATCTCAAAAATCAAAAGTCAAATCGAGATAACATACTATATGGGATATTAAGATGAAGTTCGTTACCATCACATGAGTCAACTTTAGATTTCGGTATCATATGCTGATGTGAGACGAATTCTCCATGCATTATTATGATACTATCTTTATATTCTGCGATAACATTTCCACACACAATTTTATCGCTAGCTCTAACTGGTTTTCTTGTTTTGATAATTTCACTCCAATCTGATATTGATGAATCCGTTGTCGTGTTTACATGTTCCCTCCAAGTAACAAGATAAAATTGATCATCTCGTGCTCGTATTTAATAAATTAATATGCATTATAGAGCATTTTTTTCTATCTCATAAATTAATAAAAAAGTTTTGAATACTATTTTGTATAATTAGAAAGGAAGAAAATAGAAGATAAAGTGAATAGAAAAAGAAAACTTTGTGATCACTGCTACATCGACAAACTCATTTATATTAATAAACACAAGAATGTTGATAAATCCCAAGAGCTTGTAAAAAATATGAATATTGGTCTTATTTCAACTTTCGGTAGCCTGGTAACTGCATTCTTATTTTTGTTAGCTCTTAATAACATTGCATACGCTCAAAGTATGATAGGTCAAAATGTAAGTAACAGCAACAACAGTACGTTAACTGTTATAGGAAACGCAGAAACGATGGTAAAACCGGATAAAGTCACACTTACGTTATCGGTTGAGACGACAAATAAAACAGCTAATGCAGCGTTAATTGCAAATTCAGAGACAACGACTAACGTACTTGATGCCCTAAAATCGTCAGGGGTTAAGGAAAACGAGACTAGCACTTCATTTTTTAGTATCTCTCCAAATTACAATTTTACACAGGAAGAGAATTTTCAACCCATCCAGAATAGAGATATCATCAGCTATACTGTAACTAATTCCATTACGGTAGATTCTACCAATCTTTTGAACGTATCTCAATGGATTGATACTGCAGTACAAGCAGGGGCCAATGATATAAGCAACATATCATTCCTCTTATCAGATAAAAAGTCTGAACTTGTCAAAAATGACCTTATGAGACAAGCAATTATGGATGCAAAAAATAAGTCTGATATTGCTGCTTCCACTCTAGGGTTGGAGGTAGTTGGAGTAAGATCAATAGTTATTGGAGGAATCGATGGACTTCCTATATCACAACAACCATTCTTTGCGAGCGAAGCTACTCCAAGAGTGAATCTTCCTCCAATTATTGCAGGAGAACAGAAAGTAACTTCCAGTGTAAATATAACATTTCTTATCAATTAATTAACTAGTCGTTAAGAAATCATCTACTTGGAAAACAATTGTTGATCCAATCCCATCATCTATACTTCATCTATCAATTATAACATTGTCTTATAGAGAAGCGAAATGTTCAATCCTATTAAGGCCTCCTCTAGATACAAATTTGAATTTGAAAATCCAATAATCGGGCATCCATAATCAAGGCTAGATGATATCGAAATTATCTTTATACATAAAATAAAAAAAATAAAAATAAATAAAGAAGAAGCCTCTTCTTTATTATTCCACGTTTATTTGTTTACCTTTTGGTTTTGCCTTTTTGTTTAGAGTTATTTCAAGTATCCCGTTTTTATATGTCGATCGAGCGGTTTCAATATCTGCTTCTGATGGGACTTCAATTATCTTCCTGTATTTTCTCGGAGCGCTATTAATAGTGAATACTTCAACTGTGCCATCATGTGCATTAATTTTGATGTCTTTCTTTTCTATTCCTGGCATTTCAACCACTACTTTAACATCCTTGTCTGTAGATGTTACGTCTGCCAATGGTTCTGTTTCGCCTGAAATCAAGGGCTTATTAGCAAATCCCACCGCAGGAGATTTTATATTTCCAAATTCTCTTACCTTCGGTTTACCATCAGGTCCAACGGTCATCGAATATCCATATACAAGCGGCCCTACCTCGCGTACCTTGCCGCCTTCAGGAGTTTGGTATTCTCTGACAAGATCCTTTGGTACTTTTGTCTCATCAATATCTGCAAACTGTTCTTGAAATACTCTTTCCATTTCCCGTCTCATTTGATCAAATTGTCTGGGCATATCTCTAAACCAGTCTCCGCTATTTCTTCCGCTAGAGAACGGAAAATTGCTACTACCAAATATTCTTCTGAACCAGTCATCTGGTTCGATTCCCCAATTACTCATGATAAGATATTATACTTCATAATATATATACGTTACTCACCATGTGTGTGTAAGTATAAGCTTCAGATGTTTCGGATTGCATATCTATACCATTAAGATAAAGCTGATTTTGACAAAGTAACAATTATGAAATACGGATCAGGAGCGTGGTATATATTATGATCATGTTCTCCCTATTGCTAAAAATAATGTTTTGTGATTATGATTATTTTTATATATCTTTTTATTCATTTCATTAAGTGCATTCCTTATACGTGATGGCTTTTCATTTAATATGCTAGCTAACTCAGAGACTGACTTTGGAGACTCGGCTATAATTGTATGTAGTATTCTGCGTTCAAGCACTTCTTCAAAGTTATCTTTTGCTATTTTATGAAGACGATTAGCTATTAACTGTTTCAAAGCTCTCAAATCATTTAGTCGTGAATCCAGATTAGAGATTTCTTTTTCTATTCTTATTAGGTTATTTTGAAGTTGATTTAATGTCGTTCCGTCATTATCCTGTGCAAGTAATTCATATTCTTTATAGAATTCGTCTGATTCTTTATGTCGATATTGTTTAATTTTGCGATTCTCTATTGAAAAAGCGTCCTCAGACAGACAAATAGTAAGACTAAATGAAGAGCTAAGTCGATAATACTTTCTATCAGGAGCCCCCAAACTACTCCTTTCACCATATGATTCAATTAGACCTATATCCTCTAGAGTCTTCA
>Ga0081455_10007666_pt1 | contig 11337 bp, 10 predicted proteins | sample TabmetS3T2R1_FD_70207 | JGI IMG/M metagenome (GOLD analysis project Ga0081455, IMG submission 70207) | Tabebuia heterophylla rhizosphere microbial communities from the University of Puerto Rico - S3T2R1 | ecosystem: Host-associated > Plants > Roots > Rhizosphere ...
CAGGAAGTCCTCGCCGACGAATTGGTCCAGTTCGAGATAGTGCACATGCCCGCCGGCGCCGATCTCGGGTGCGTGCACCACGATGAACACGTGGTGCGGATAGACATGAACCCGCGGAATGTGGTTACGGTTCTTGCTTTTGGCGATCGCCATGGGATGAAACTCGAACTCATTCGTCAAGATCGCCTCGGCCTCGTCGCTCCACTCGGGAATGTCGAGCCAGACGAATCCATCGGTGCGCTTCCGCAGACTCGGCAGCTCGGCCACCTCGTGGTCGCTCAAGCCATGGGAGCCGATCCAGCGCAGCTTCATCGCCAGTCTCCCTTCGAGGTCCTTTCTACCCCTGAACCTGATCATCTGCCATGCTCAGACTCAGCTGAAGAGCACCAGTCCTAGGAGGCGGGCATGGCCGACGGCACAGCGGTTTCGAGCAGGTACGCGGTGAGCTCGGAGGTGGGCACGCTCCGCAAGGTCCTGGTCTGTGCGCCGGGCCTGGCACACAGCCGGCTGACTCCGAGCAATTGCGACGAGCTGCTGTTCGACGATGTGATGTGGGTGCAGAACGCACAACGTGATCACTTCGACTTCATGTCCAAGATGCGCGAGCGCGGCGTTGAAGTGGTGGAGCTACACAACCTGCTGACCGAGACAATGGCCATCCCTGAGGCGAGGTCTTGGCTACTGGACCGCAAGATCACAGCCAATGAGGTAGGTCCCGGTTTCGTTCAAGACGCGCGGGCATACCTGGACAACTTGGATGCCCGGCCCCTCGCCAGATTCTTGATCGGAGGCTTCGCAACCGACGACCTGCCGGCAGCATCGGGGTCCGCGACCGCGAGCTTGGCCCGAGAGGCACTAGGTGGCCGTGAATATCTGATGCCGCCACTGCCGAACACGCTCTACACCCGTGACACCACCTGCTGGATCTACGGCGGCGTCACGTTGAATCCGCTGTACTGGCCTGCGCGGCATGACGAAACGCTGCTCATGAAGGCCATCTATGAGTTCCACCCGGATTTCGTCGGTTCGACGGTCTGGTGGGGCGACCCCGAACTGGACTGGGGTCTGGCCACCTTGGAAGGCGGCGACGTACTGGTACCCGGCAATGGCGTGGTGCTGATCGGAATGAGCGAACGCAGTTCTCGGCAAGCGATCGGCCAGGTCACGGCCAAGCTTTTCGCTGAAGGTGCCGCAGAGCAGGTGATCGTGGCTGGCATGCCCAAGCTGCGGGCGGCCATGCACCTGGACACGATCTTTACCTTCGCCGATCGCGACCGCGTCACTGTCTACCCGGGCATCGTGCACGGAATTCACACCTTCACGCTCCGGCCCAGCGACACCGCGCCGGGGTTCGACGTCACGGAAGAGACTCGACCGTTCCTGGAGGTCGTTCGGACCGCCCTCGGTCTCAGCGAATTGCGTGCCATCGACACCGGCGGCAACGTGTATGACACCGAGCGCCAACAGTGGGACAGCGGCAACAACCTGGTCGCCATCGAACCGGGCGTTGTGATCGCCTACGACCGCAATACCACCACCAATTCCCTGCTCCGCAAAGCAGGTATCGAGGTGATCACGATCGTTGGCGCGGAACTGGGACGAGGCCGTGGCGGCGGGCACTGCATGACCTGCCCTCTCATCCGGGATTCCGTCGACTATTGAGAGTTGGCGCGCACGGATCGCAGGTCAACGACTCATCCCGGACATGCTGCTCCCCATTGCCGTCAGCCATCGCTATAGCTGACGGCGATCCCTCCTGGTCTTCAATCAAGTGCCCGGGTGATGGTGGGCGAACTCCTCTTTGTCGAACCCCGCCTGAGGTCCCGTATTCGCGAACGTGTTGTGCTGCGGTGCCGACTCGTCGCCCATCATTCGGTAGTTCACCTCGTACGGCAACATCATGGACTTGAGCTGCTCGAGGTATTCCGGATCTCGATGCCGCCGCCGCGAGGGCAAGAAGCGCAACTCGATCAAGTCGTCGAAGCTCATCGGATGGCTCGCGAAGGTCGCATAGATAATGCCTCCGGCAAGAAGGAGGAGGATGATGACCAAGATCAATTCAGCTCCTGCGTCCCGACGTGAATAGACGGGCGGCGGCACTGGCTGAAGCTGCGGGTCTGGGCCTGGCTGTGTGTGCGGCCCAGCGGAGTTGTCGCTGGGACATGAACGAGTCCTTCGGAGATGTGAGCGTCGGCCACGATGGCGCAAAACAGCACTCCCCACGCAAACGGCCACGCATCGTTGCTAAATCGTTACTTAAAACCAATTGACAGACATCCCACGACTGGAGTTGTTTCGCTGGCGCCCCCGGCAGGATTCGAACCTGCGCTCCCGCCTCCGGAGAGCCAACGGACGATGATTTGGCATGATTGGAATTCGACGAAACCGCAGGTCAGCCCCGATTTTGATGCATTGGCGTTGTTGGGCGTATTGGGCCGTTTTCGGTTCTGGTGTTGCCAATCTGTTGCCAAAGCGCCATCTCGGAGCTGGCGGACCGATCTTCTGCGGTTGAGCCATCTATAGCATAGAATGCTATGATTCGTGTATGCCCAGCCGTGGTGGTCTGCTCCGGGAGGTGATGCTCGAAACAAGCACCACCCAGTCCGAGTTGTCCCGTGTCAGCGGTGTGCATCAGCCCAGCATCAGCCAGTTCCTTTCCGGAAAGGTCGAGTTGAGCGATGAGCAACTCGATCGGCTCCTGTCGTGCATGGGTTATCGGCTTGAGGTGGTCCGACGTCCCGTCGTGCCCGAGCTGACCCGCTCCGAACGACGGTCGTGGCGACTGCACCGCCAGCTCTCAACACATCTGACGCGAACGAGCCTGGAGCAGTGGCTCCCGACCATCCAGCGCAACTGGGAGCGGCTCCGCAACGGCGTCAGCGGCGAGCCGCATATGCGCAATCTTGACCGGTGGAGGTCGCTGATCGATCGCGGCGATGTGCCAGGGCTCCGCCGGGTCTTGACCGGGTTGGACCGGGACTCGATCGAGATGCGTGAGGTTTCGCCGATGGGCGGGCTGCTCTCGCAGGACGAGCGTATGGACGTGCTCCAGATGGCCAGTTGATGCGTCGCGACCAGTTGGAACACGCCATCCGGACGGCTTGTCAGATCATCGGGCGACCGGAGGTGATCGTGCTCGGCTCGCAGGCGATCCTCGGAAGCTTCCGCGAGGATGAGCTTCCTGCTGACGCCACCATGTCTGTCGAGGTCGACATCCTGCCGATCGCCAACAGCAACGACGAGACGGCGCATCTTGCTGACCTGATCGAGGGCGTCGCGGGCGAGTTCTCCACATTCGAGGCACTGCACGGTTTCAGCATTGACGGCGTCGATCTGGAAACGTCGGCGCTCCCGGATGGGTGGCGCGATCGGTTGGTGAAAGTGCAGAACACCAACACGGCAGCGCCGGCTGGACAGCCGCAGTTCACCGGTTGGTGTCTGGACAAGGAAGATCTCTGCGTTGCCAAGCTCTGTGCGTTCAGGGAGAAGGATCGCAACTTCGTTGCAGCCCTGCTGGAGGCACGACTCGTCAATGCGGGCGTGATTCACGAGCGGCTTACGAGCGTCGACGAAAGACGCCGGCCCGATGCCGACCGTGCTGTGACGTGGTTGGACGCATGGATTGAAGTGGTTTGATTTCTCGGGATGTCGCGCCGAGGCTCGCCGCTCGTCCCGTTTGACCCACTACGCGCTCCGATCTTCCGCGCCGGTTTCCAGGTCGCGGCCGCGGCAATTCGGCATCCCTGAGCTGCACCCGCACGAGCTGCGCCACACCGCCGCCAGCCTGCCATCGCCAGCGGCGCGGACGTGAAAGTCGTGCAGCAGATGCTCGGCCATTCGAGCGCCGCGATGACGATGGACGTCTATGGACACCTGTTCAGCGACCGCCTCGACGAGGTCGCCGACACGCTCGACACCGCTCGATACGAGGCTGCCAGATCCGCCGCTGCTGTTGCCAATGCTCAAAATCCTGTTGCCAAAGTGTTGCCAAACGCCGACGTGGTCGACTTGGCCGCCTACAAGGCGAAAAGTAAAACCGCAGGTCAGACAGCGATTTCGGATGGCGCCCCCGGCGAGATTCGAACTCGCGCTCCCGCCTCCGGAGGGCGGTGCTCTATCCCCTGAGCTACGGGGGCCGGCCTGTAAGTCGTGGCCCGATACTGGGCCGAAGGGCAATGTACCAGCGTGACAGCGGCTAGCCACTCACAGCGGTCACGGCGATCATCTTCGTCGTTCTATTCTCGACCCCGTGCCAGGCGGTCGGCGGAGCGCGTATGCCGCGCGGGTAGCAGCGCTCATCGTGCTGCTCGTGCTCAGCGGATGCGTCAACCAAGCTGCGCCGGCGCCAGCCGCCCAGCGGAGTACGCCACCTCCCTGGGACGCTCCCCGAGACGCCGTCTCCTACATCGCCGCTGCTGGCCTGGAGGCCCAACCTCTGAGCAGTAACGAGAATTCGCACGTCGTCGATCTCCACATCAGCCTGGATGGCGCGGCCGTCGAAGTGCCCGCATACGTCGGAATCGACAGGGTTCGCGCAGTACAGGCCCCGGTGCATACTCACGACAGCACCGGTCAGCTGTGGCTGGAGGGCCGGGAAACCGATGGCGTGACACTCGAACAGTTCTTCACCGTCTGGGGAGTCCGATTTAATGATCATTGCCTCGGGTCGGCATGTCGCGGCCTGGTCGTCACCGTCGACGGCAAAGTCAGCTCCTCCCCCGGCGACGTGCGTCTGGCAGGCAGTCGCACGATCGACATCTCGGCATCGTCCTAGTACCGAGTCGGACGTCCGCGGGCTGATAAGTCCGCCTAGGTTTTGCCTGGTCTGGCACAGTTCCGCGCTATGACCCATACCCACGTGGCCGGCTCCATCCACGCCGATTCCGTCGCGCGGGCACCCAGCTGGCTGAGCGTTCCGAGCGACGTCAACGCGTTGCTGCAAAGCTTGTGGAGCACAGGGATCCGCAAGGACGAGAGCGGTGTCCTGACGGTGGCTGGCCTCAGCGTGGTCGAGATTGCCGACCAGGTAGGAACACCTGTCTACGTGGTGGATGAAGCTGACCTGAGGGCACGAGCCCGGGCCTTCGCCGATGCCTTTCAGGACTGGGATGTCTATTACGCCGCCAAGTCTTTCCTCTGTACCACCGTGGCCCGCTGGGTGAGCGAAGAAGGCCTCGGCGTCGATGTTTGTACCGGTGGTGAGCTGGCCGTAGTACAGCGCGCCGGACTCGATCTGCGGCGGGTGGGACTACATGGCAACAACAAGAGCGTCGAGGAGCTCCGGTACGCGCTGACGATCGGAGTCGGACGGATCATCATCGACTCGTTCGATGAGATCACCCGGCTCGGTGGGATTGCCGAGGAGCTGCAGATTCGACCGCGCGTCATGGTTAGGGCGACCACCGGTGTCGAGGCGCACACCCATGAGTACATCGCCACCGCACACGAGGATCAGAAATTCGGCTTCTCGATCGCCAGTGGTTCGGCGGCCGATGCCCTGTTCGCCTGTCACCGGCATCCCTGGCTGGAACTGATCGGCATTCATTCCCATATCGGTTCACAGATCTTCGATGCGGAGGGTTTCGAAGTCGCGACACGCCGTGCCCTTCGGTTGCACGCCGACTTCGCCGCGCATACCGGCGTTGAGCTTGGCGAGCTCGACCTTGGCGGCGGCTTCGGCATCGCCTACACGAGTGCGGACACACCGTCCACGCCGGCGGCGCTGGCACGAGCATTGCGCGCGATCATCGCCAATGAATGCTCAGCGCTTGGCATCACCGTGCCGCACCTGGCCATTGAGCCAGGTCGAGCCATCAGCGGTCCGAGCACGTTTGCTCTCTACCGGGTTGGCACCGTCAAGCCGGTGGCATTGGATGGCGGCGCCAGCCGTCTCTACGTCGCAGTCGACGGCGGGATGAGCGACAACATCCGGACCGCGCTCTATGCGGCGGAGTACTCCGCCACCTTGGCTTCCCGCCGTTCCACCGCCCCTCCGGTGCTGTCCCGAGTGGTGGGCAGGCACTGCGAAGGGGGCGACATCCTGGTCAGGGATGAGTTCCTTCCAGCGGACATAGCCGCCGGCGACTTACTCGCCGTGCCCGGCTCCGGCGCGTACAGCCGCTCAATGGCGAGCAACTACAACTATGTGCCCCGACCCCCGGTGATTGCGGTCCGCGACGGTCGGATCACAACGCTGATGCGGCGGGAGACGATCGAAGACTTGCTGGCTTTGGATGCCGGATAAGCGCTACCTCGGGTGAAGGTACGTATTCTCAAAAAAAATTTGAGTTTCGCAGACATGCTGTGAATGGTGAACAATGAAACCGCCACGATTCGGGGTCGTGGTCTCGTTGTGCAAATGAGGTTTCTGTGACTTTGACCAGCGTGCGTCCCACGCCTCTTCTCAACGTCTCGTCGCTGACACCGCTACGGGTGGCCTTGCTCGGCTGCGGCGTAGTTGGCTCAGAAGTAGCGCGATTGATCATCGAACAGGCATCAGATCTGCGAGCTCGGGTTGGTCGGCCCTTGGAGTTGGTCGGCATCGCGGTGCGCCGATCCGGCCGAGACCGGCCGGGCATCGATCCTGAGTTGTTCACCACCGATGCCGAGGCACTCGTCACTCGGGAGGACGTCGATCTCGTGATCGAGGTCATCGGTGGGATCGAGCCGGCTCGGTCGTTGATCTTGGCGGCGCTGCGCCATGGCGCTTCAGTGGTGACTGCGAACAAGACGCTGCTGGCCGAAGATGGCGCTGCGCTGTTCGAGGCTGCAGAGCGGGCGGGGGCCGATCTGTATTTCGAGGCTGCGGTTGCGGGCGCCATCCCGATCATCCGGCCCCTCCGCGAGTCACTCGTCGGCGATGAGATCACATCGGTGATCGGAATCGTCAACGGCACGACGAACTACATCTTGGATCGCATGGACACCGCGGGCATCGGTTTCGCGGAGGCGCTTGCCGAGGCGCAGCAGCTGGGTTACGCGGAGGCCGATCCGACAGCAGACGTCGAGGGCTTCGACGCCGCGGCTAAAGCGGCGATCTTGGCGAGCCTGGCATTCCACACCCGGGTGACCGGGGCCGATGTCTATCGGGAAGGCATCACCGGAATCACTCCTACTGACATTGCCTCAGCACATGACATCGGCTGTGTGGTCAAGCTACTGGCGATTTGCGAGCTGTCCCCGGCCGCTGTTGGAGTTTCCGACCGAACGGTGTCGGTGCGGGTGCATCCGGCGATGATTCCGCGTTCCCACCCGCTGGCTAGCGTTGGCGATGCATATAACGCGGTGTTCGTCGAGTCGATGTCCGCCGGCCGGCTCATGTTCTACGGCCCCGGTGCTGGGGGATCGCCGACGGCGAGCGCCGTTATGGGGGACCTTGTCACGGTCGCGCGGAACCGGATGCGGGGGGCCGTGGGGCCCGGTGAGTCCAGCTATGCGGCACGCCCCGTCAGCGAGATCGGCAACGTGATGACGCGCTACCACCTCTCGCTCCAGGTCCTCGACCGGGCAGGCGTGTTGCAGACCATCGCTCATGTGTTCACCGAGCACGATGTCTCGATCGAGACCGTACGGCAGAACGGGCGAGGTGCCGAAGCTCAGCTGGTGATCGTGACCCATCACGCCCGCGACGCTGCGCTGAGTGCCACGGTGCGAGCATTGCGCAGACTCGACGTAGTGCGAGAGGTTACGAGCGTGATGCGAGTTGAAGGGGACTGAATTGATCCCCGAGTCCTTCGTCGCCGACCGGTCGACTGTTCTGAAGCGGCGTCCCGGATACGGAGTGATCAACCGCTACCGAGACTGGCTCCCAGTGTCGGACAGCGATCCGGTGATCACTCTCGGCGAAGGGGGAACGCCACTGGTGGCAGCCGAAAAGCTGTCGGAGATCCTGCGTTGTGAGACCTGGATCAAGATCGAGGGAACTAATCCGACCGGTTCATTCAAGGACCGCGGTATGACCGTTGCCCTGAGCGTCGCCGCGGGGCAGGGCGCGCAGGCCGTGGTGTGCGCCTCGACCGGCAACACTTCTGCGTCGGCTGCCGCGTACGCGGCCAGGGCCGGCCTCTCCACAATCGTGCTGCTGCCCGCTGGTCGGATCGCCACCGGCAAGCTCGCCCAGGCAATTGTGCATGGCGCCAAGGTGGTGCAGATCGACGGAAACTTCGACGACTGCCTGGAACTTGCCCGCAAGCTTGCCCATGAGTACCCGGTCGCGCTCGTCAACTCGGTGAATCCGAACAGGATCGAGGGTCAGAAGACTGCGGCATTCGAAGTGGTCGACGAGCTGGGCAACGCACCCGAGGTACATGTAATTCCGGTGGGTAACGCCGGGAATATTTCGGCGTACTGGCGCGGTTACAAGCAATATGCGTCGGCGGGCAAGGCGACGCGAACCCCACGGATGTGGGGCTTCCAGGCGACAGGTGCCGCACCTTTGGTGCTTGGACACCCGGTTCTCGAACCCGAAACAGTCGCTACCGCAATACGCATCGGCAACCCGGCGTCCGCCGAACAAGCTCGAGCCGCCCGCGACGAATCCGGTGGGTTGATCGAGGCGGTGAGCGATCAGCAGATTCTCGACGCTCAGGCCTTGCTCGCTCGTGAGGAGGGCATCTTCGTTGAGCCTGCCTCGGCTGCAGGAATCGCGGGTCTACTCGCCAAGCACCAGCGCGGCGAAGTCGAGTCAGGTCTGCAGATCGCCATCACGGTCACAGGACACGGCCTCAAGGACGTCGATACAGCTTTATCGCGACTCGGTCCGATTCATGCCGATGTCGTGACAGCGGATCTGCTCGCCATCGCGACGGTCTGCGGGCTGTTGGACTAGGACTTCTGATGCTGACCGCTGGCCGGTCCGTGACCGTGGAGGTTCCTGCCACCGCCGCAAACCTCGGCCCCGGGTTTGACTGCTTCGGGCTGGCCCTCGACTGGCGGGAACGGGTCAACCTCTCAGTGATCGAGCAGGGCTACCAGATCGAGGTGTCGGGAGAAGGCGCAGCCGAACTCCCCAGGGATGAGAGCCACCTGATCATCCGGTCCGCGCTGGTCGGCCTCGCTGATCTTGGGGTCAGCACGCCGGGGCTGCGGCTCGGCTGTCGCAACACGATTCCCCACGGTCGCGGCCTCGGATCCTCAGCCGGTGCGATTGTCGCTGGCCTGGTGGCCGCCGCCGGACTAGCGCAAGTAGAGGTGAAACCGGATTGGCTTCTCGGGCACGCGAACGCCATCGAGGGTCATCCCGACAATGTGGCCGCAGCCATCTTCGGAGGTTTCGTACTGGCCTACGAAGGCCGGAGCGGCGTCCGGATTGCTCGGGGACGGGTTCACCCCTCGATCGGTGCAGCGGTGTTCATTCCCGGGATATCGGTGTCGACAGAGGCCGCTCGCGGTTTGCTTCCTGAGGTAGTTCCGCATGTCGACGCTGCGGCGAACTCCGGTCGAGCGGCGCTACTGGTTCACGCTATGGCGTCCGAGCCAGAGCTGCTGTACGACGCCACGCACGATTGGTTGCACCAGGGATATCGGGAAGCTGCGATGCCGCGTTCCTATGAGTTGATGACATCGCTACGAGGTCGAGGTTTCGCGGCGATGATCAGTGGCGCTGGCCCGAGCGTTTTGGTACTGGGCAGGAAGCCGGATCTGGCTGCGCTAGAAGATCAACAAGCAACCGGGTTCTCAGTACGGCTCAGTGGCATAGGATCAGCCGCGTCAATCCTCGACGCAGACGTCGCTGGATCACGTGATTGCACTGTGATGGAAACTCCTGACGCAGGTGCTAGCCTTAGAGAGCCGACACGGTCAGGGCAGCTGCGGTGACCGGCTTCTCAACCAGCTAAGTCACAAAACGCACATCTGACCAAGGAGCGCCTCAAGGTCAGGTGCGACGCGGACGAAGCTCTCCGGCATCTCCCGTCAGCCACATCTCGAGAACAGTCGTCGCGATGCGCTGAGGACCTCAAGGAAAGGACCCGCTGGTCGGGGCAAGCAGAATCCCCGTGCCATGGATTGGGCACCAATACGTGCCCGAACGGACAAGGACACACGTTGACAGAAATCGCCGAAGTGACGAGTGCCTCTCAAAATGAAGAAGGCACCGGCGAACAAACCAAACACATCACCAGTGATCGTCGCAATCGCAAGGGCTCGGGCCTGGACTCTATGGTCCTTGCCGAGCTGAAGCAGTTAGCAGGCTCCCTTGGCATCAAGGGCACTGGCGCGATGCGCAAAGGCCAGTTGATCGACGCTATTCAGACCGCCCAGCGTGGCTCGGGCACCGCTGGATCTGCCGATGGCGCTGAACAAGACAATGGCCACCGCTGGCCCGAGAGCGCCCCCGATAGCCGGGATATCGCCAGCGCACCGGATGAGTCACCGCGCGAGGCGAGTAGCCAGCGCGAGGAGGCACACATGCTCGACAACCCCGTACAACCTGAGCTGGTCTCAGAGACCCAGCCCAGCGATTCGACACCGGACCGACGGCAAGAGTCGGTCCAGACCGTCGACGACGGCCAGGTTCGCGAAGAGAGCGGCGCGCCACAGGACGGCAGCGCCCCCCAGCAGGTAGCCGACCGGGCCGATACCCAAGAGGCCCCTGAACGCCGCGCCGAGGATGCCGAGCGGACCGACGGAGCTCGCGAGAACCGGCAGAACGAGCGGCGGGATCGCCGGGGCCGTGATCAGGGTCAGGCGCGCGAGGGCCAGCAGCGCGACAACCAGGGTCGCGACAACCAAGGTCGCGACTGGGACGAGGAAGGCGGTGGACGCCGCAGTCGGCGCCGGCGTAGCCGGGATCGCCAGAACCGGCGCAACCGCGGTGGCGGCAATCTCGAGCGCTACGACGAGCCGGTGATCTCCGAGGATGATGTGCTCGTCCCCGCTCGCGGCATCTTGGATGTCCTCGACAATTACGCCTTCGTCCGCACCAACGGCTACCTGCCAGGACCTGAGGACGCGTACGTCTCCTTGTCGATGGTCAAGAAGCTCGGCTTGCGCAAGGGAGACCTGGTTACCGGTGTGATCCGTACGCCGCGCGAGGGCGAGCGGAAAGAGAAGTTCAATCCGATGGTGAGGATCGACACCGTCAACGGTGTTGAACTCGACGGGATGCGCCAGCGGCCGGACTTCGCCAAGCTCACCCCGCTGTATCCCCAGGAGCGGCTCAAGCTCGAAACGACCCCGAACCAGATGGCCGGCCGGATCATCGATCTAGTGGCACCCATCGGCAAGGGCCAGCGTGCACTGCTCGTTTCCCCGTCGAAGGCCGGCAAGACTTTGATCATGCAGGCCATTGCCAATTCCGTTGCCATCAACAACCCTGAGGTGAAGCTGATGGTGGTG
>Ga0081455_10007667_pt1 | contig 11335 bp, 9 predicted proteins | sample TabmetS3T2R1_FD_70207 | JGI IMG/M metagenome (GOLD analysis project Ga0081455, IMG submission 70207) | Tabebuia heterophylla rhizosphere microbial communities from the University of Puerto Rico - S3T2R1 | ecosystem: Host-associated > Plants > Roots > Rhizosphere ...
AAGCCGATGGAGGGCGTCGAGGTGAAGATCGCCGAGGACGGCGAGGTGCTGATCAAGGGCCCGAACATCTTCCAGGGCTACTACAAGAACGAGGATGCGACGGCCCAGGCGCTCGAGGGCGCGTGGCTCCACACCGGTGACCTCGGCCGCCTCGAGGACGGCTTCCTGTTCATCACCGGTCGCAAGAAGGACATCATCATCACCGCGGGCGGCAAGAACATCACGCCGGCCAACCTCGAGAACGGGCTCAAGCAGAATCGCTGGATCTCGCAGGCCGTGGTGGTCGGCGACCGGCGTCCCTACCTGGTCGCGCTGCTCACGCTCGACCCAGAGGAGGCACCGGCGCTGGCGCAGTCGCTCGGCCTCGAGGACGACTCGATCGAGGCGCTGCGCACGAACGAGAACGTGCTCGCCGAGATCCAAAAGGTCGTCGACGAGGTCAACTCGCACGTGGGTCCGGTCGAGCAGATCAAGCGCTTCGAGATCCTCGATCACGACCTCTCGCAGGAGACCGGCGAGCTCACGCCGACGCTCAAGGTCAAGCGCAACGTCGTGAACGAGAAGTTCGCAGGCGTGATCGACGAGGTCTACGACCGGCAGCGCTGAGGCATAGCCCTCTCTACTCTCCGGGGAGGGCGCGCACATGGCCAGCAACGATCCAACCGATACTGGCGGCCTCTTCATCGGCCGCCGCCCGGGCACGGCACCCGTGCGCTACCGCGACGTCGAGCCGTCGTCGGAGCGTCGCCGGCGTGCCGACGAGTGGCTCGCACACGGGCTGCTGGCCGTCGAGTTCGTGCTCTGCCTGTCGTTGTTCGGCCCGCAGCCGCTCGCCTGGCTCTGGATCGGCTCGCAGGTCGACTACCTGACCGGCTACGTCACGGCCGGCATCGCGACGATCATGCTCGGCTGCCTCGCCTCGCTGCTGCTGACGATGGCTGCGGCCAAGCGGGTCGACCACGCCTGGAAGCTCGTCCGGCGTGCCGCCGGCCACCGCCAGGACCGCGGCGCGCTCGAGCGCATCTTCGCGTCCTGCGTCGGCATCGCGCTGGTTGTGTTCGCGATCTGGTTCCTGCTCATTCAGGGCCCAGGACCGAGCATGGCGCCCGGCAGCTGAGTCGGCGTGGGCTTCCGGGACTACTACCGGCAGTTCGACGACCTCGACGAGGATCTCCTGAACCGCGAGCGGCGCGAACGGCGCCACCGCGAACGGCGCCTGGCGCTCGAGCGCGTGCCCGACCTCGACATCTCCGGGACCGAGTGGCCTGACATGCCGCACTCCGAGGTCGTGAACGCGGCGATCGCCCGCGCGCGCGGGCGCGTCAACGGCTATCCCGACCGGCACGCCTCCGCGGTGCGGCGCCTACTCGCAGATCGCCACGGGATTGCACCCGAGAGGATCGTGCTCGGCAACGGCGCCGCCGAGCTGCTGCAGTCGGCCGCGATGGCGCTGCTCTCACAGGGCGACGAGCTGCTGATGCCGTGGCCCTCCTACCCGCTGTACCCGCTGATGGCGGCGCACGCGTACGCTCGCCCACACCCGTGCGAGCGCTCGCGCATCCTGGATGAGGTGTCGGAGCGCACACGCGCGGTCGTGATCTGCAACCCGAACGACCCCACCGGCGACCACACGCGCGCCGAGGAGCTCGGCGCGCTCATGTCCGCGCTCCCCGAGCACGTGCACGTGCTCATCGACGAGGCGCTCGTCCACTGCCAGGACGTCGAGGACGTCGACGCCTGCCTGCGGCTCGTGGAGGCGTTCCCGCGCATGCTCGTCGTGCGCACCTTCTCGAAGGCGTACGGGCTGTCGGGCCTGCGCGTCGGCTATGCCGTGTCGGGCGACGCCTCGCTGCTGGCGGCCGTGGCGCCCGTGCTGGGCGTGAACGCTTTGAGCCAGGCGGCTGTGGAGCACGCGCTGCGCACCGGCGACGCGGAGATCGACCGGCGCCGCCAGGCGGTCTCGCGCGAGCGCGCGCGGCTGCTCGACGGGCTGGCCGGGCTACCCGTGGACGTGTCCCCGTCGCAGGCGAACTTCGTGTGGCTCTCCGCGCGCGGCATGAGCGGCGACCAGCTCGCCCATGGCCTGCGACGCCAGGGCGTGATCGTGGCCCCCGGCGGGCCGCTCGGCGCGGACGACCACATCCGCGCGACGGTGCGCGACGCGGCGGCTACGGATCGGCTGCTGCGGGCGCTGGAGGTGGCGACGGCGGGTTAACGGCGTCGGGCCTAGTCCAGCCCCTCGTCCCAGTCCCGCACGTACCACCTCGCCACGACCCCGTTCAGCACAAACGGGTCGCTCTTCGCACACTCCTCGGCCGCCGCGCGGCTCGTGAAGATCGACATCGCCCCCTCGTCCTGCGGGTTGCCGAACGGTCCCGTCATCAGGAGCTCGCCGCGCGCCTGGACCTCGCGCATGTAGCGGCCGTGCTCGGCCTGATGCAGCGGGGCCTTCTCGAGGACGTCCGGGGCGGATTCGTAGAAGAGGACGTACTTCACGCCTGATCGGTCTGGCGGAGCAGCGCGCCGGTGGTCTGCTCGAGGATGCGCCGCCAGCCGGCCGACTTCTCGCGCTCCTCGGCGAACTTGCGGACCACCTTGCGGACGCGGTTCGCCGAGATCTCGATCCCGTGCTTGGCGCAGATCGCCTTGATCTCGTCGTAGTCCGACGCGAGCTTCAGCGTCACGGACTCGAAGCCGTGCCGCGCGATCTCGACGCGGCGCGTGAAGTTCAGGATGTTCGTCTCGAACATCAGCTCGTCGTTCGGGTCGGGCTCGATCAAGATGATGTCGACGCCGGGGTAGCGCTCCTTCCAGCGCGCCACCGCCTCGTGCAGGCGCTGGTGGGCGATCAGCTTGAACGCCTGGTAGCCCACCTGCGGGAAACCCATGTCGCGCACGCGCCGCACGCGGCTGCCCCACATCGTCGGGATGACCTTCTGGAAGTCGTTGACGTACGGCACGAGCGGGTTGACGACGACCACGAACTTGGCGCCCGCCTCGACTGCGATGTCGACGTTGGTCGTCGAGCGCAGGCCGCCGTCCACGAGATGGCGACCCTTGATCTCAACCGGCTTGTAGACCATCGGCAGCGCCGTCGAGGCGGCGACCGCCTGCGAGATCGGCACGTCGTCCCAGTCCTGGCCGCCGAGGACGATGCGCTCGCAGGTGTCGAGGTCGGTGGCCGTGAGGAACAGCTCGTTCTGAAGCAGCCGGAAGTCGTTCACCCGGTCGGGGTCGGAGAGCACGGCGTCGAGGTACTCCTGGATGCCGCTGCCGTCGTACAGGCCAGAGGGCAGAGCCTCGGCGAGCCCGACGGCGAGATCGATCAGCGACGTGCTGCGCGCCTGCGTCACGAAGGTGCGCGCCAGGCCGAGCATGCGCAGCGGCAGCAGGGCCGCGCTCTGAGCGAACTCGAGCGCATTCGGCCGCATCAGCGTGCCGCGGTCGACGTCCTTGAAGGGCGTCGGGACCTGCTGGTTGACCACCCGCATCATCTCCTCGGGGGTCACGCCGTTGGCGGCGAGCGATGCGACGAACGAGCCCGCGCTGGTGCCCACGTAGACGTCGAACTGGTTGACCGTGCGGTTCACGGCCATCAGGTCGAGCGCGCGCAGGGCGCCGATCTCGTAGACGCCCCCCGTGAAGCCGCCGCCGCCCAGGACCAGCGCCGTCCTGGACCGCCGCGGCCGCCGCCGGCGCGCCTTCGAGCTGCTTGTTTTCGCCTTCTGAGCAGGCTTCTGGAGCTTGACGACCTCTCCCATGCGGGCATGAGTATGGCCGATGGCCCGGCCGTGGGCTCCGGGACAGCGCTCCGCAAGCACCGTTAGCGTGTTGCACCTCTCTGATGCGACGAATCGCGCTGATCGCCCTCGCCGCCCTCGCCGCCGCCCCTGCCACGGCCGCCGCGCAGGACGCACTCGTCAAGAACCTCACCCGCAACATGCGGGCCGCGGGGGCCAACTCGGGGGCCTATGTGGTGAACCTGACCGATGGCGAAACGGTCTTCCGCTGGCGCGAGAAGCGGAGCCGCATCCTGGCGTCGAACACCAAGCTCTTCACAACCGCGGCCGCGCTGGCGCGCTTCGGGACCGAGGGCACGCTCGGCACCGAGGTCCACGGGGTGGGCGAGCTCGACGAGCAGGGGGTCTACCGCGGCAACCTCTATCTGCGCGGCGGCGGCGATCCCACGTTCGGGACGCGCTCGTTCACTCGCCGCAGCTATGGGCAGGGGGCGAGCGTCGAGGAGCTCGCGGCGCTGCTGGAGGAGGCCGGGATCTCGCGCGTCACGGGGCGCGTCTACGGCGACGAGTCGCGCTTCGACTCGTTGCGCGGCGGCCCCGAGTCGGGCTACTCGACGTCGATCTGGGTCGGACCGCTGAGCGCGCTGTCCTTCAACCGCGGCCTCGGCAGCGAGACGGGCAGCTCCTTCCAAACGAACCCGCCGCTGTTCGCCGCCTCCCGGCTCGACACGGCGCTCGAGGCGAGGGGCGTGCGCGTCCGGCTGAAGCCCCGGGCGGGCGTGGCCCCTGCAGACGCCGAGGTGCTCGCGAGCGTCGACTCCCCGCCGATGGGCACGCTGATCCGGCTCACCAACAAGCCGTCCGACAACTACTTCGCCGAGATGCTCCTGAAGGGCCTCGCGCTGCAGGCGCGCGGAAAGGGGACCACCCGCGCCGGCGCCCGGGTCGCCGCCGGCTACGCGCGGCGACTCGGTTCGGGAGCGCGGCTCGCGGACGGCTCGGGACTCTCGCGCGCCGACCGCGCGTCACCGCGCCAGATCGTGACGCTGCTCTCGGAGCTCTACGAGCTCGACCAAAGCGACTACGCCCAGGACTTCTTCGACTCACTGCCGATCGCGGGGCGGGACGGCACGCTCGCGACCCGCATGCGGCGCGGGCCGGCCCGCTCGCGCTGCCACGCCAAGACCGGCACGCTCTCGAACGTGAGCGCGCTGTCGGGCTACTGCGAAGCGCGCTCGGGCGACGTCTACGTGTTCTCGTTCCTCATGAACTACGTGTATCCGCCGGGCGCGCGCGGGCTTCAGGACTCGATGGCGCAGGCGATAGCTGCGCAGTAGTAAGGCCGTTGTGTGACAACCGTCACACAACGGCGCCCGATCCGCTAAGACTCTGCAATCGGATCGTGAGCTCGCAGCTTCCGCCTGGGCCGCGCCTCCCCGCACTCGTGCAGGGGATTGGTCTATGGAACCGGCCGCTCGCCTACCTCGAGAAGCTGCGGGCGCGCTACGGCCGCCGCTTCACCGTGCGCTTCCCGCTCGCGCCGCCGTTCGTGATCATCACGGACCCGGAGCAGATCCGCGAGGTCTTCATGGCACCGCCCGACGTCCTGCACCCCGGCGAGGGCGCACGGGTGCTCGAGCCGCTCGTCGGCAAGAACTCCGTGATCCTGCTCGACGAGGGCCCGCACATGGAGCAGCGCAAGCTGATGCTGCCGGCCTTCCATGGGAAGCAGATGGCGCGCCTCAGCGACCTGATGACGGAGGTGGCGGAGCGCGAGGTCGAGAGCTGGCCGCGCGACAGCGAGCTCTCGCTGCATCCGAAGATGCAACGGCTCACACTCGAGATCATCCTGCGCACGGTCTTCGGACTCGACCCGGGACCGCGGCTCGACGCCCTGCGCGACAGCCTCGGTCGCTTGCTCGCGTTCGGCGACCGCGCGATCAGCCTGACGCCGCCCGACCCGGAGGGCCGTGCGGCCAAGGTGCTCGCCCATGTCGGCCCCTTCGCCGAGTTCGCCCGCAACCAGGTGGAGTCCGACCGCCTGATCTTCGACCTGATCGACGAGCGCCGCGCCGACCCCGGCGAGCGCGACGACATCCTCACGATGCTGCTCGAGGCGCGCCACGAGGACGGCTCGCCGATGTCGCCCCAGGAGCTGCGTGACGAGCTGCTGACGATGCTCGTCGCCGGCCACGAGACGACCGCCACCTCGCTCGCCTGGGCGTTCGAGCGGCTCGCCCGCAGCCCGCGCGTGCTCGGTGTGCTGGTCGACGAGATCGACTCGGGCAACGAGGAGTACCTCACCGCCACGATCCAGGAGGCGCTCAGGCGCCGGCCTGTGCTTCCGAACTGCGAGCCGCGCCTCGTGAAGCAGCCGATCGAGGTGGGCGGCTGGAGCTACCCGACCGGCGTCTGCCTCGTGCCGAACTCCTACCTCGTCCACCATGACCCGGCGATCTATCCCGATCCGTACGAGTTCCGCCCCGAGCGCTTCCTCGACAAGGCTCCGGGGACCTACACGTGGATTCCGTTCGGCGGCGGCCGCCGGCGCTGCATCGGCGCAAGCTTCGCGATGCTCGAGATGCAGATCGTGATGCGAGCCGTCCTGGCCGGCTGCGAGCTGCGGCCGGCCGGTGACGGTGCCGAGATCGCGCGCCGGCGCAACATCACGGTGCGGCCGGGCGGCGGTGCCCGGGCGGTGCTGCGCGAACGCCGCCCGGTCGCGGTAGCGGGGTAGCCCGGTCGTGGGCGCCACCAGCGAGAGCTCGGGCGCCCAGCTGATCGAGGCCACGCGGCGCCGGGTCCACTGGGTCGGCTGGCTCGCCAACGCGGTGGGCAGCCTGCTGGTGCTGTGCTCGATCGGCTTCCTGATCCCGATCCTCGCGGCCGACGAGGACACGGCGGAGATCGCCGTCCTGAACGTGCCGTTCATGGCCGTCTACTTCTTCCTCGCCGGGTTCGTGATCTCGCGGCTGAGCGACCGGCGCATCAGCGAGGGCTTCGGCTGGCTCGCCGAGGACCGGGTGCCCGACAAGCGCGAGCGCCACCTCACACTGGGCTTCGCCTACTACTCGGTCAAGCTGGACGGTCTGGCCTGGGCCGGCGGTGGGGTCATCCTGTTCGCGCTCAACGCGATCGCGCTGTCCCCGGGCTTCGCGGCCGCGATGGCCGCGACGGCCTGGCTCGGCGGTGAGACGACCTGCGCGCTCGTCTACCTGTTCCTCGAACGCGCGATGCGACCCGTCACCGGGCGCGCGCTCACGGCGCGCCCGCCGTCGCGAGTGATCAGTCCCGGCGTGCGCACCAGACTGATGTTCGCCTGGTCGCTGGGGACGGGCGTACCCGTGCTCGGCGTGGTCGTGGTCGGCGTCATAGGCCTGACGAAGCCCGACGTCGACCCGCAGGACATCGCCGCGGCCGGGCTGTTCCTCGGCGCCGTCGCGCTGACGGCAGGGATGATCGCGACCGTCTTCGCCGCCCGCGCGATCGCGGATCCGATCAACTCGGTGCGCGCAGCCATCATGCGGGTCGAGGAGGGCGACCTCGACGCGCGCGTGACCATCGACGACGGCAGCGAGGTCGGATTGCTGCAGGCGGGCTTCAACCGCATGGCCGACGGCCTCTCCGAACGCGAGCGGTTGCGCGACCTCTTCGGCCGCCAGGTCGGCGAGGACGTCGCGCGCGCGGCGCTCCAGAACCCGCCACGCCTCGGTGGCGAGGAACGCGAGATCGGAGTGCTCTTCGTCGACCTGGTCGGCTCGACGTCGATGGCGCTGTCGATGCCGCCGACCGAGGTGGTGCGGCTGCTCAACCTGTTCTTCCGCGTGGTCGTCGAGACCGTCGAGGAACGGCGTGGGCTCGTCAACAAGTTCGAGGGCGACGCGGCGCTGTGCGTGTTCGGCGCGCCCGTCGCGAGCCCCGACCCCGCCGGCGAGGCGCTCGCCACAGCGCGCGAGCTGTCACGCCGGCTGCGCGTGGAGGTCCCCCAGGTCGACTTCGGCATCGGGGTGTCGGCCGGGCCGGCCGTCGCGGGCAACGTCGGCGCCGAGCAGCGCTTCGAGTACACGGTGATCGGCGACCCGGTGAACGAAGCGGCGCGCCTGTCCCGGCTCGCGCGTGAGCACTCGGACAGGGTGCTGAGCTCGGAGGCCGCGCTCCGGCGCGCGAAGGGCCCGGAGACAGAGGCGTGGCGAATCGGCCAGCCGGCCTTCCTGCCCGGCCGGCCAGAGCGGACGACCGTCGTGCTGCCGCGCTAGGTGTAGGTTCCGAGCAGGTTGGTTCGCTCGTTGAGTCGAGCGATCGGGGGTTGGTGGCCGAGGGCTGAGTGTCTGCGCTGATGGTTGTAGTGCCAGAGCCAGCCGTCAAGCGCGGCGGTGCGCTCTGAGCTCTGGCGGTAGATGGCGCCGTAGGCCCAGCCGGAGAGCAGGGTGCGGATGAAGCGTTCGGCCTTGCCGTTCGTCTGGGGCCTATAGGGCTGGGTGCGCAGGTGGCGGATGCCGAGCGCACGGCAGGCGAGCGCGTGCGTGGTCGAGCGGTAGGCGGAGCCGTTGTCTGTCAGCAGCCGCTCGACCTCGATGCCGTGGCGCCTGAAGAACGCGAGCGCTCGGCGCAGGAAGCCGATCGCGGTCGTGGCCTTCTCGTCGCCCAGCACCTCGGCATAGGCGAGCCGGGTGCAGTCGTCGATCGCGATATGGACGAACTCCCAGCCGGTCGTGTAGCGACGCACGCCGGCGGCATCGGTGCGCTGCCAGGTGTGGTGGCTGCGGCCGCTGAAGCGCTTGCCGGCGCCGCGCTCGATGCGCCCCAGCTTCTTGACGTCGATGTGGACGAGCTCGCCAGGACGCTCGCGCTCGTAGCGGCGCGCCGGCTCGAGCCCGAGTCGGCCGAGCTTGCCCATCCCGATCCTGGTCAAGATCCCCGACACCGTCGACAGCGCCATCCCGAGCAGCTCCGCGATCTCAGCGCCCGTGAAGCGCAAGCGGCGCAAGCAGGCGATCGCGTCGACGCGCGGCTCGGCGGTGCGGTTAGCGACCCGCCTGGGGGCCGAGGAACGATCCAAGAGGCCGAGCTCACCCTCCGCGCGGTAACGCCCGACCCACTTTCGCGTGCAGCGCACGCTGACCTCGGCGGCCGCGGCCGCCTCCGTCAGCGTCCAGCGCTGCTCGACCACACGCCGAGCAAGCTGTCGGCGCTTATTCAGGCTGAGCGCCGCGTTAGCGTGAAGCTTCATCCGGTGTCCTCCTTGGGACTGGGGTGCTTGGCAGCTCCCAGCCTCCAAGGGGGCCCGGATGAACCAACGTGCTCAGGAACTACAGCTAGGGCAGCAGCTTCAGCAAGCCGTCCTCGTCGAGGACCTCTGTGCCGAGCTCCTGGGCCTTCGTCATCTTCGAGCCCGGGTCCGCGCCCGCCACCAGGTAGTCCGTGTTCTTCGACACCGAGCCGGTGACCTTGCCGCCCGCCGCCTCGATGCGCGCCGTCGCCTCCGGCCGCGTGAGGTTCGGCATCGTGCCGGTGAGAACGAGCGTCTTGCCGACGAGCGGACCCGCGGTCGGGGGCGGCGGGCCCTCCTCCTCCATCTGCAGGCCGTGGCCGCGCAGCCGCTCGATCACCTCGCGCACGCGCGGCTCCGCGAGCGCGTCGTGCACCGACTTCGCCAGGATCGGGCCCATCCCCTCGACCTCGGCGAGCTGCTCGTCGCTCGCCTCGAGCAGCGCGTCCATCGAGCGGAACCGGCGCGCGAGGTTGCGCGCGTTCACGTAGCCGATGCCGGGTAGGCCGAGGCCGTAGATCACGCGCTCGAACGGCTGCCGCTTCGAGGCCTCGATTGCGTTCACGAGGTTCCCGGCCGACGTCTCGCCGAAGCGGTCGAGCTGCGTGAGGCGGTCGACGGTCAGCTCGTAGAGGCCGTCGAAGCTCTTGATCAGGCCCTCGTCGAGGAAGCGCTTGACGTTCTCCTCACCCAGGCCGTCGATGTCGAGCGCGCCGACGAAGTGCTTGACCGCCTGGAGGACCTGCCCCGGGCAGGCGGCTCGGTTCGGGCAGATCGTCCAGACGCCCTCCTCCGGCTTGATCGTCGGCGTGTCGCAGGCGGGGCACCTCTCCGGCGGCTGCGGCGGATCGGCGCGCTTCTTCGAGCGCTGCGCCTTCGAGGTCGGCGACACGACCTGCGGGATCACGTCGCCCGCGCGCATCACGATCACCTCGTCGCCCTCGCGGACGTCCTTGCGGTGCAGGTCCTCCTCGTTGTGAAGCGTCGCCTGCCTGACCGTCACGCCCGACACCTGGACCGGCTTGAGCACGGCGAACGGGATCATGTTGCCTGTCCGCCCGACGTTCCAGGCGACCTGCTCGAGGATCGTCTGGGCGGTGGTCGGCGGGAACTTCCAGGCGATCGCGCCGCGCGGCTCGCGGCCGACCACGCCGAGCTCGCGCTGAAGCTCGAGGTCGTCGACCTTCACGACGACGCCGTCGATCTCGAAGTCGAGCCGGTGCCGGCGCTCCTCCCATGCCTTGCATGCCGCCACCACCTCATCGACGGTGTCGAGCACCTCGACGTCCTGGTTCACGCGGAAGCCGTGGTCGCGCAGCCACTCGAGCGACTCGACATGCGAGTCGAACTCGAGCCCGTCGGTCGCGCCGACGCTGTAGCACCACATCGACAGCGGCCGCGTCGCGGTCAGCTGGGGATCGAGCTGGCGGATCGATCCGGCGGCCGTGTTGCGCGGGTTGGCGTAGGTGGGCTCGCCGGCCGCGGCTCGCTGTTCGTTGAGCGCCGCGAAGGCGGCGAGCGGCAGGTAGATCTCGCCGCGCACCTCGAGCAGCGGCGGCGCGTCCTCGATCCGCAGCGGGATCGCGCCGATCGTGCGCAGGTTCTGCGTCACGTCCTCGCCGACCTCGCCGTTGCCGCGCGTGGCACCGCGGACCAGGACGCCGTCCTCGTAGACGAGCGAGATCGCGAGCCCGTCGATCTTGGGCTCGGTGACGAAGCGGACCTCCCCCATCTCGACGCCCTGGCGTGCGAGGTAGCGCTCCGAGCGCAGCACCCACGCGGCGAGCTCCTCTTCGTTGCGCGCGTTGGCGAGCGACAGCATCGGCTGCAGGTGGCGGACCTCGTCGAACTTGTCGAGCGGCTGGCCGCCGATGCGCTGGGTGGGCGAGTCCGGCGTGAGCAGCTCGGGGTGATCGCGCTCGAGGTCGCGCAGCTCGTTCAGCAGCGCGTCGTACTCGACGTCCGTGATGTCGGGATCGTCGAGGACGTAGTAGCGGTGGCCGTGATACTCGAGCTGCTTACGCAGCTCGGCGGCTCGCTGCGTCGCCTCCTTCGGTACCGCGCTCAAATCCCGCGCGCCGCTGGGCGCAGCAGCCGGTCGAGCTCGAAGCCCGACAGGCGATCGATGCCAGCCTGGTCGTTCAGGTCGAAGTGGAGCGGGGTGACAGCGATGCAGCCGTCCGCGATCGCTGCGAAGTCGGTCCCGTCCTCGGGCGTGTAGCCCGGCTCGACGCCGTACAGCGTGTACCGGCGCCGGCCGTTCCGGTCCTCCTCGGCCAGCTCCATGCGGTCGTTGTACTCGCGCTTGCCGAGCTTGCCCACCCGC
>Ga0081455_10007668_pt1 | contig 11334 bp, 11 predicted proteins | sample TabmetS3T2R1_FD_70207 | JGI IMG/M metagenome (GOLD analysis project Ga0081455, IMG submission 70207) | Tabebuia heterophylla rhizosphere microbial communities from the University of Puerto Rico - S3T2R1 | ecosystem: Host-associated > Plants > Roots > Rhizosphere ...
GCCCACGACCGGGTTCGACCCGTCGGCGCGGCGGGGCGCCTGGGCGATGATCGACGGGCTGCGGCGGCTGGGCAAGACGATCTTCCTGACCACCCACTACATGGACGAGGCCCAACAGCTGGCCGACCGGATCGCCATCCTGCGGGCGGGCGAGCTCGTCGCCGTCGGCAGCGTGGACGAGATCGGCGCCGGGCTCCAGGCCGACGCGGTGGTTCGCTTCCGGCTGCCGGGGGGCGTGTCGGCAGACGACGTCGGCGCGGTGGTGGCGTGTCCGGTGGACCTGGCCGACGACGTGGTGACGATCCGCTGTCCGGATCCCCAGCCGGTGCTGCACCGCCTCACCAACTGGGCCGAGCAGGGCGCACATCGCCTCGACGGGCTGGAGGTGCTCCGGCCCACTCTCGAGGACATGTTCCTAGAGCTGACGACCGCCAGCCCCGAACATGGCTGACTGGCGCCTCGTGCTCGTCCAGGCCGGGGCGCAGCTCACCAGCATCTCCCGCAACCGGCGGGCGGTCGTGATCAGCCTGGTCATCCCGGTCGTCATCCTGGTGATGTTCAACTCGATCTTCGGCGGCGGCAACGACACGGTCGACCTCGCTGGCGCCAGGATCACGGCGTCCGCGTACTTCGCCGGCGCAATGGTCGCCTACGCACTCATCGGCATCGCGTTCATGCAGGTCGCGATCACGCTTGTCAGCCAGCGCGAGACCGGTCAGCTGAAGCGCTACCGCGGCACGCCGGTGCCGGCCTGGACCTTCATCTTCGCCACGGTCCTGCGCGTGGCCGCGATGGCCGTATCGGTGACGGCGATCCTGCTCCTCATCGCCCGGCTCGCCTACGGCGTCGAGGTTTCGGCGGAGGCGCTCGCCGAGATCGTCGTGTACGTCGCGCTCGGGACGGCGACGCTGTGCAGCGCGGGTATCGCGGCCACGACCGTGGTGCCGGACGTGGAGAGCGCCAGCGCCGCGCTGCCGCTGGTCGCGGTGCTGCTGTCGTTCATCTCGTCGATCTTCGTCCCGGTCGACCAGCTGCCCGCCTGGCTGGCGGATGTCGGGCGCATCTTCCCGCTGTACCACGTGGCCGTCGGCGTCCAGACGGCGCTGGGCGCCTCCGGCGACACGTCACTGCGCGGGGGCGACGTTGCGGTTCTCGTGGCGTGGGCCCTAGGCGCCGTGATCATCGCCGCCCGGGGGTTCCGCTGGGAGCCGCGGGCGGTTGCGGCATGAGGCGTGTCCCCAGCCGAGGTTTCGGCGTGGTCCCCCCGGCGTTGGACCCCCACCGCTGAGCCACGCGCGAAGATCGGCCCGTGATCCGCTGGGGTGTCGTCGGGCCGGGGAAGATCGCGACGCAGTTCGCCGAGGGAATGACGATGGTGCCGGACGGCACCATCGTGGCGGTCGCCTCCCGAGCCATCGAGCGCGCCGATGCGTTCGCCGACCGCTTCGGCATCGCCCGCCGCTACGGCGACTACGAGAGCCTGGCGGCGGACACGGATGTCGACGCGGTCTACGTGGCCACCCCGCACTCCTTTCATGCGGCCAACTCGATCCTGTTTCTCGGGGCGCACAAGCACGTGCTGTGCGAGAAGCCGCTCGCGGTGACCGCGCACGAAGCGGAGGCCATGGCGCAGGCGGCACGGGCCAACGGCGTGTTCCTCATGGAGGCGATGTGGAGCCGGTTCCTGCCGGCCTACCGGATCCTCGTCGACCTCCTCGGCGAAGGACGGGTCGGGGACCCGCTCGTGGTCGAGGCCGACTTCGGGTTCCGGGTCCCGGTGGATCCCGACCACCGGCTCTTCGCCCCTTGGCTCGCGGGGGGCGCGACGCTCGACCTCGGCGTGTACACCGTGCAGCTCTGCACGCTGCTGCTCGGGGCTCCCCAGCGCGTCGTGGCCGACGGCATGGTCGGCTCGACCGCCGTCGACGAGGTCGTCGCCGCAATCCTCCACCACCCGGGGGATCGGCTCGGGGTGGTCAAGGCGGCGATACGCGCGACGTTGGCCTGTCGCGGTCGCATCACGGGCACGCAGGGCTGGATCGACTTGCCTGCGCCGATGCATCACCCCCAATGGCTCGAGGTGGGCGGCACCGCCGGCACCGAGCGGATCGAGGCCGGCTACGAAGGCGAAGGCCTTCGCTTCCAGGTGATGGAGGTCCACGCCTGCCTTGCCGCCGGACGGCTCGAGAGCACGATCATGCCCCTGGACGACTCGCTGGTCGTCGCCCGAGTGCTCGACCAGATCCGGTCGCAGGTCGGCATCGAGCTTTAGACGACCCTCGCGGAAGTTCCGCGAGCGCCCACTAGTGGACCAGCGCAGGCCCTAGTGCGAGATCCTGAGCGGCGGGAAGCGTCTGGGGAGGCCCTTGGCCACGACCTGGTACAGCTCCACCTCGTCCGGCAGGCCGCGCAACGCGTACGTCCCCAGCTTCCGCAGGCGCACGCCACCGGGCAGCGGCACGCCGACCGCCGTGCGGAAGTCGCCCGACACGACGATCTGCCCCCCGTGCGACGCCGTGCAGATCCGCGCCGCGGCGTGCACCGCCATCCCGATGTAGTTCGCCTTGGCCAGCCGGGGGTAGCCGCTGTGGATCCCCACCCGGACGCGCACGTCCTCGTCACCGGCCGACGCCCACGCGCGCAACTGGCGTTGCACGGTCAGCGCCGTCGAGAGCGCGGCCGCGGGTAGCTCGAACACGGCGAAGAACTCGTCGGCGCGCGTCTCCACGACGTAGCCGTTGGACGAGAGTGCCGTGTCGCGCAGGAGGGCTCTGACGCGCTCGAGCAGTTCGCCGTAATGGTCGCCGAGGCGGTGGACCAGAGCGGTCGATCCCTCGATGTCGGTGAGGAGCATCGTCACGAAGCCAGAAGGCAGGACCACTTCGTCGCCGCGGCGCGCGAGATCTCTCTCGGACTGCAGCTGGTTGGTGATGAACCCGACGGGCACGATCTTGAACCTCTTGGCCGCGTTGAGGAGACGCTTGCGCGCCCGATCTCGGGCAGCGTCGTCCTCGAACGCCACCTGGTTGAAGCGCGCTAGGGCGTTGCGGACATGGCCGGCGTCATGGATCGGTAGCCGCCGACGACCGCGAGAATCGATGTAGGCGAACGCGTTGTCCGGAAGCCTCGCTCGCTCTGCTGCGCCCAGTTGCGCCATGCCGCGAACCATAAGCGGTCGGTCCCTCGGTTGTGCGAGGGACCAGCGCTCGCCTGTTGTTCCGCGCCGCGGCGCGCGGTGGCCATTCGGGCACTGCCACCGCGCGCCGCGAATCGCGCCCCCTGATCAGGCGACACCCGTGAGCGGTCGGAACCTTCGTTGCCAGAATGAACGTGGACCGGGCCTCAGTAGTTGAGTGTCCACGTGGTGAACCCTTCGGCAGGATCGGTGCTCAGCACCGCATCCTGTGGGAATTGCCAGATGAACGACCAGTTCAGGTCGTCGACCCACACAGTGGAATCGATGGTGCCCGGCACGCCCCTTTCCCTCGCGTAGCGGACATAGCCATCGACGTTGTCCTTGATCCAAAGGTCGTCGCCCCAGGCACGAAATCGGCACTTCATGTGACCGACCACGCCCTGCGGGAACTCGACACCGTGCGGGAAGCCAGCGCCACCATGACTCACTGCGATGTCGTCGTCATTCGGCGCGAAGTTGGCGCCCTGAAACCGCCACCAGTAGAACGCCGATTCTCCGAAGTCGAGACGCTGCGTACCGCCCGGCTCGACGAGCAGGGCGATGATCAGGGCGCCATCTCGCAAGATCTCGACACTGACCCGCGTGTCCGTACCCCCGAACACGGCGTTACCGGTCTTGATGTCCCATCCAATTTCGCTGATCCAAGCCACCGCCCACTCCTGAGGTGGTGCCCAAGTCGGCGGCTCCGCCGTCGAAGCCAGGTCTTGTCCGCCTGCACCGCCCACTGGATGGTGAGCGCAGGGGCACGCGACCATCAACGTCAGCCGACACAGAACCGTCGATTCCTTGCGGTCCGGGAGACGGTGGATCGGCGCCTCGGCGCCCGACCCTGCGCCGCCTCGCCGATGGCGTAATATGGGAGCGCTCCCAAGGCTCGAATGGAGGAGGGGCCATGCAGAGCAGGACGCCGGTCTTGTCGCGATGCATCGTCGGCCTGGTGGCAGCACTGATGATCGGAGCGTTCATCGCAGCGCCCGCATCGGCGAAGCGCCCGGCCCCGGATGGTCAGCTGTACGTGCCGCCCGCGCAGAAGGGCGCGAAGGAGCAGATCGCCGAGCTGACCGCACAGGGAGACAAGGCGGAGGCCGCCCAGATCCGCGCGATCACCGACACGCCCCAGGCCGTCTGGTTCGAGGCCGGGACGCCCAAGTCGGTGAAGCAGGATGTGCGGCTGACCGTCGAGCGGGCCGCCGCCAAGCGTTCCGTGCCCGTGCTGGTGACGTACAACATCCCGTTCCGCGACTGCGCCCAGTTCTCTGCGGGCGGGGCCACCACACGGGCCGAGTACGAGGCGTGGATCGACGGGTTCGCGGCCGGCATCGGCGACTATCCGGCCATCGTGGTCCTCGAGCCCGACGGGCTGGGCATCATCCCCTGGTACGACCCCTATGGCAGCGCCGACGGGTCGAACGCGCTGGAGTGGTGCCAGCCGGCGGAGGCCGACCCGGCCACGGCGGCGTCCGAGCGGTTCGCCATGCTCAACCACGCTGTCGACGCCCTCTCCGGACTGCCCAATGTGACCACCTACCTCGACGGCACCCACAGCGCCTGGCTGGGGTCAGGTGACATCGCCGATCGGCTGGTCCGGGCGGGCGTGACCGATGCCGACGGGTTCTTCCTCAACGTCTCCAACTATCAGTTCACCGCCAACAACGCGCAGTACGGCCGCTGGATCTCCCAATGCATCGCGTACGCCACCGAAGTGGTCGCCGGTGACTTCTTCAACTGCCCGAACCAGTACTGGAACGGCGGCCCGTTGCCCGCCAAGATCGCCGAGCTGCTGGGCGAGTGGACCGGCGTCGAGCTCAATCGCTTCGGTGTGTGGAGCGACGACGCCGACGACCCCGCCCTCAACACCTCGGGGATCAACCTGCGCTACACCAACATGCTGGGCGACGTCGAGCCCACCGCCCGGTACGTCATCGACACCAGCCGCAACGGTCGGGGACCGTGGCAGGCTCCCGCCTATCCCGATCCTCAGGATTGGTGCAACCCGCCGAATCGCGGTCTGGGGCTGGCCCCCACGCTTGCCACCGGTCAGCCGCTGCTGGACGCGTACCTGTGGGTGAAGACGCCCGGCGAGTCCGATGGCGAGTGCACCCGCGGTCTCGGTCCGGCCGGTGAGACCGTCGACCCGGAGTGGGGGCTGATCGACCCCGGAGCCGGCGACTGGTTCCCCCAACAGGCGCTCCAACTGGCCGCCAACGCCGATCCACCCCTCGATTCCTGAGCCAGGCGTGGCGACGTCACCGCCGCGGCATGTCGGCGGTGGCGTCGCGCAGGACCCCGTAGGCGGCGCGGACGTCGCCCGCCGCCGTCGTGCCCGCGCCGGGTTCCACGACGTCGCCGGCGCCGAGCTTCCAGCCGTCCGCCACGTCGGCCGGCTCGCTGCCCGTCGCCACGGCGGCGGCCTGCACGCAGGCCCCGGCCGCAACCTGCTCGCGGACGTGGGGAACCAGGACCTCCCGCCCACTCAGGTCGGCGAGCACCTGGCGGTACGCACGTGAGCGGGCGCCGCCGCCGACGACGATGAGCTGCCCGCCGGTCGGGGCGAGCACCGCCAGCGCATCGAGGCCGTCCAGCAGCCCGCAGACCACGCCCTCCACCGCAGCGCGGGCGAGCTGCTCACGCCCGACGTCGCTGCGCAGCCCGGCCAGGACGCCCGCGGCGTCCGGCCGGTCGGGGGTCCGCTCGCCGTCGAGGTAGGGGAGCAGCGTGAGCCCGCCGGCCCCCGGTGCGCCCGCGAGGGCGAGACGGTCGAGCGCCTCGTGGTCGACGCCGAGCAGGCGGCGCACCGCGTCGGTCACCTTCGTGGCGTTGAGGGTGCAGACCAGCGGGAGGTGGCGTCCGGTGGCGTCCGCGAACCCGGCGACGATGCCCGAGGCGTCCGCGGTCGGTTCGTCGCTGACGCCGTACACCGTGCCCGAGGTGCCGATCGACACCACCACGTCGGCGGGGCGCAGCCCTACACCCAACGCGCCGGCCATGTTGTCGCCGGTACCGGGGCCGACCCGAGCTCCGTTCCACTCGCCCGCCGCCTCGAGCGGCCCGAGCACCTGCGGAACGACATGCGACCAGTCCCGCTCGGCGTCGACGAGCGCGAGCAGGTCGTGCCGGTACGTGCCGCTCGCCGCGGACCAGTACCCGGTCCCCGAGGCGTCGCCCCGGTCGGTGACGAGCCGCCCGGTCAGCTGGAGCGTCAGCCAGTCGTGAGGGAGGACCACGTGTGCCAGCCGCTCCCACGCCCGGGGCTCGTGACGGTGAAGCCACGCGAGCTTGGTGATGGTGAAGCTCGCCACCGGGACCAGCCCGCAGGCGTCGGCCCATGCCTGGCGGCCGCCTGGAAGCCGGCCGATCAGCCACGCCGCCTCTGGTGCCGACTCGGTGTCGTTCCAGAGCTTGGCCGGGCGGACGACGCGCCGGTCGTCGTCGAGCGCCACCATCCCGTGCTGCTGGCCGGCGACGCTGACGGCGGCTACCTGGGGATCGCCGGCCTCGCCCCAGGCCCCTTCGAAGGCCTGCCACCACGCCTCCGGCTGCTGCTCCGACCGGGGCGGCTGGGTCGGTGGGTGCGGCGAGGAGCCGCTCCCGACCACCTGCCCGGTGTCGAGGTCGCGCACTTCGACCTTGGTGGCGGTGGTGGACGAGTCGACGCCGGCGACGAGGGGCACCGCGGTGCCGCGCCTGGCGCCGGCTCAGCGCACCCGGGCGACGTAGCGGCCGACGAGGTTCTCCAACCTCTCCTGGCCACCCGACACCCGCGTGGGCTCGCCGTGGTCGAGGGCGCGCTCGTGGAGCGACGCCAGGGTGCTTTCGCCGCCGAGGATCGATCGCCCGAGGTCCCCGTCCCAGCCGGCGTACCGCGCGGCACGGTTGGCGTCGAGCTCGCCATCCTCGAGGATCGCCGCGGCGACGAGCAGCGCCCGCGCCAGGGTGTCGATCCCGCCGATGTGGCCGTGGAAGAGGTCGGTGCGGTCGATCGACTGGCGGCGCAGCTTGGCGTCGAAGTTGAACCCACCGGTGGTGAACCCGCCCGAGCGGAGGATCTCGAGCATCCCGAGGGTCATCTGTTCGACCGAGACCGGGAACCGATCGACGTCCCAGCCGAGCCGGTCGTCACCCGCGTTGGCGTCGACCGAGCCGAAGATCCCGGCGTCGGCGGCGGCGGCGACCTCGTGGGCGAAGTCATGGCCCGCCAGCGTGGCGTGGTTCACCTCGATGTTGACCTTGACGTCGCCGACGAGGTCGTAGCGCTGGAGGAAGGCGTGGACGGCGGCGACGTCGTAGTCGTACTGGTGCTTGGTGGGCTCGAACGGCTTGGGCTCGATGAGGATCGTGCCGGTGAACCCGATGTTGTGCTTGTGTTGGACGACCATGGTCAGGAAGCGGCCGAGCTGGTCGAGCTCGCGGCGCAGGTCGGTGTTCAGCAGGGTGTCGTAACCCTCGCGCCCACCCCACAGCACGTAGTTGTGGCCACCCAGGCGATGAGTCGCGTCGAGGCAGTGCCTCACTTGGGCCGCGGCGTACGCGAAGACCTCGGGGTCGGGGTTCGTCGCGGCTCCCGCCTGGTAGCGCGGGTTGGTGAACAGGTTCGCCGTGCCCCACAGCGGCGTGACGCCGGTGCGCTCCTGGTGGCCGGCGGCGACTTCCACCATCTCGTCGAGCAGCGCCGCCGACTCCTTGAACGAGGCACCCTCGGGAGCGATGTCGCGGTCGTGGAAGCAGTAGAAGGGCACGCCCAGCTTGGCGAAGAACTCGAAGGCGGCGTCCATCTTCCAGCGCGCCGCCTCCAGGGGGTCCAGGTCCGTGGCGAAGGTGGGGTGCCAGGGCCGGTCGAGCGTGCCGGAGCCGAAGATGTCGAAGCCGTCCCAGTTGAACGAGTGCCAGTAGCACGCGGCGAGGCGGAGGTGGTCCTCCATCCGGCGGCCGGCGACGACGCGGTCGGCGTCGTACCAGTGGAAGCCGAGCGGGTCGTCGCCGTCGGGCCCCACGTACGGGATGCGCTCGGTGACGTCGGTGAAGAACTCTGCCATCGCTTCGCTCCCGTCGTTCGAGGGCGGTCGCTGGGGTCGGACGTGACCGTAACCGAGCACACCCGGGCCACGTCGGACGTCGATGCGCCGGGGCCGGGCGACTGCGTCAGCCCGCCCGTGCCCGGAGCACGGCCGCCGTGTGGGCAGCGTCGTAGCCGGCGGCGACGCCGTCGACGATCAACGTCGATCCGTCGATGTTCCGGGTGCGCAGGGGCAGGATCGCCTGGTAGGCGGGCGATTCGTACCAGGCCCGGGCGGCGTCGACGTCGGGGAACTCGACGATGACGACGGTCCCGGGCCACGGACCCTCCTTCACGTCGACCTCGGCGCCGTGCACCAGGAACCGGCCGCCGAAGGGGTCGAGTGTCGACTGGATGCGCTCGATGTACTCGAGCACCTCGTCGTTGACGTGGGGAGTGCGGAGGTGGGCGAGGGCGTAGGCAGGCATCTGTCGCTCGTTTCGTCGTGAGGGATTCGTCCGTTGCCCACACCATGACGGGGCCACGTCGCCGCGACGATTACCTCCGACGTCATCGTCGCGACGATCGTGCAGCCTGGGGCGTGGCCGGCGGTGGGTCAGGACGGGGTGCGGTAGATCCGTCGGGCGTTTCCCCCGAGCAGCATGCGGGCCCAGTCGAGGGCCGTGGCTTCGTCGAGGGCGTCGGCCGCCACCAGACGACCGAGCGCACCCGCAACCGCCTCGCGGCACCACCGGGCCGCGAGGAAGAACGCCTGCGGCAGCTTCATCGCGTCGGTCGCTACGAGGACCTTGGACACCGGCGCCAGGTCCAGCGCCTCGAGGACGAGGTCGGCGCCGCGGTGGGGGGCCAGCGTCAGTGCCAGCGACAGGTCGACGAAGGCGTTGGCGTGGACACTGGAGAGCCACGACGCCTGGCGGACGAACGGGTAGCAATGGAGCGCGACCACGGGGATCGATCCATTGCGGGGATCGCGGAGTAGCGGGCCCAGCAGCGCAGGGTCGGCCCGACGCAGCGAAAGGTCGGCGTCGCCAATCCCCGTGTGGACCTGGAGCGGGCGCGGGTCAGTTCGCAGCACGTCAAGAGCCTCGGCCAGGAACCACGAGACCAGTTCGGGCGCCTCGAGCCTGCCCCTCGTCCGGCGCCAGCGCCGATAGGCGTACGCCGCCTCCTGGACGTCGGGCGGGGGAACGTCGAGCCCGGAACGGTAGGCGGCGATGGTCTTCAACGCGGCGGCGCCTGCTGCCAGGGCCGCGGTCACCGACTCCCGGAATCGCTCGCGCACGCCGGTCCACGTGGGCCACTCGGCGGCTGCGTCCTCGGCGACCGTCTCGATGCGCAGGACCCGCCCGACCGGGCAGCCGACGGCCGCGGCATGCTCGGCAAGGGTCATCGCGCCGGGAAACCGGTAGCCGTCGTCGACGAGCATCGCCTCGAAGTGGCACCGGTCGAGGAGGTCCCGCCTGGTGGCCGGTCCGCCGGCGAGGTCGCGTTGCGCCCGCAACCACGTCAGGTTGTGCGGCGTCTGCGGGACCGAACCGGGGGCCTCGGTCAGCACCTCGTCGAGGCTGTAGCCGGCGGTCGGGTGCGCCAGCAGGTGCGCGTGATGGTCGAAGAACGGCAACCGGCCGATGGCCTCGCCCAGCTCCGTGCCCGCCGTGGTCGGGCGTCCGGAGCCGGCGCCGCCAGCACTCGTCATGCCGCGCGGGACCCGGATCCAGTGGTGGGTCCCAGATCGCTACGACTCGACGTACCTGGCGAGGTTACTGAGCGAGGAGGTCAGTCCTGCCGAGTGGTCCTCGGCGGAGATGCCGTCGGGGACATCGTCGGCGGTGATTTCCACGTGAGTCCCACCGTCGACGGCACGGACGGCCCACGTCATCGTCATCGTGCCGGCGAAATCCGGGTCGTCCGAGACGAAGTCCACCGCCTGGACGACGCGATCGTTGGGGACTATGTCGACGTAGCGCGCCTCGACGATGTCCGAGTCGGCTGAACTCTTCCCGCGTGCGTCCGTTGGATCCACGTACGTCAAGACCAATCGGTAGGAGCCGCCGGGCGTGGCGTCGAACTGTTCGAACCTCGCCGTCATCCCATCGGGCGGAAGCCACGTTTCCAGAGCATCGCGGTCCACAAGGGCGTTGAACACCTGGGCTACGGGGGCGTCGATGAAGCGTGAGGCGCGGTCCGTGCGAGGCATCCCGGGATGCTACGAGCGATGCACTCGGTTCGGTGCCAATCGCTGTGTGCAACAGCAGACATCGGGGTGACGAGTGTCGACGGATGCGAACAAGGCAGTCGTTCGGTCGTTCGTCGAGGCGTGGAACACGAAGGACTTCGATCGCTTCGACGAGTTGATGGCGGAGGACGCGCACCTGACGGTTGGTGGCTCCACGATAAGTTGCTCGCCCGCAGCGACACGCGCCATCGCCGAGCATTGGACAGCCGGCTTCCCCGACTACCACTTCGATCTCGTCCACATGGTCGCAGAGGGCGACTTGGTCGCGGCCCTCATGCCGTTCTCGGGCACACACGAGGGGCCTGTCCTCGACCTCGCGCCGACGGGCCGTGCCGTGCGAGTCAGCGAGATGGTGTTCTTCAGGATCCATGGCGGCAGGATCGTCGAAGCGTGGGAGGAGTGGGACGAACACGGCATGCGTCGCCAGCTCTCCTGACTTGAGTGCGCCGGTCCTTCTCCGGGGTCGGCGGCACGGAACCGGGTGCGGACACACGCGTTCCGGGCGGCAGCGCATATTGCCCGAACCGAGCACACATCGCCTGCTAGGCCGGCGACACAGAACGACACAGCGCGATATCGGCAGATCTGGCGGGTCGCCTAACGGAACTTCGGAGTTCATGCGGCGGGCCGGGAGATGTGCGTCGTCGACCGATGAGTCAGAGGCGCCAGCCGAGTCGTAGAGGCATGGCCTAGGTGGTGACGCACAGGCATGTCGCTGGACCTTCCGTTACCGCTCCGACGACAACCGGGCCGAAGACGCCCCGCAACGAAGGACTGGAATGATGGACGAATCGACGGCAACCAGCGAAACGAGACTGTTCCGATTCGGGGTCATGGCCCCGCTCAGGTCCGACCTGCCGACGTGGCGAGGTCAGGTGCGCCGCATCA
>Ga0081455_10007669_pt1 | contig 11329 bp, 9 predicted proteins | sample TabmetS3T2R1_FD_70207 | JGI IMG/M metagenome (GOLD analysis project Ga0081455, IMG submission 70207) | Tabebuia heterophylla rhizosphere microbial communities from the University of Puerto Rico - S3T2R1 | ecosystem: Host-associated > Plants > Roots > Rhizosphere ...
CCGTCGCCCCGCCCGCTACGCCCCCCCGACAGCGGGCGAAGGTCAGCAGCGGGGAGGGATCGAACGGAAGATGTCAGGGCGACTACGACATCTACCGCGGGGCGGAGGTAAGAACGATGGCCGGCACGGGCTTGCTATCGCGCGCCAATTTCTTGATTTTGGGTGTCAGCCACGCGAAATGGCTCAGCTCAGGCTTCCGACCGGCTCGTCGCGATCCGAGAGGATCTTTGAAGCCAAGGATCGCTGGCAACGTTTTCACATTGATCCCAAAAGGACGACGGCGAGCACGGCAAGACTGGGAATGAACCCCGCCATCATGCCTATTAAAAAACACCAAGTCGCATCCATCGTATGTTTCTCCGGTGCGATCGAATAGTTCGCTTGAGCGCACAGTAACAGAGGTAGCTGACGCCGATCTTGCTACAGTGCGCCAATGATTTGCGCCAACTCGCCGGCAGACAGTTCTCTCTTTGATCATAGCCCCCCGGCGAGCGCAATCAGTCGATCTGGGGACAAGCACGGTACTGAATCGTCATGCCTGTCCGTTGGCTGATTGCAGCGATCCTAGCTGATCGCCATCCAAGCCGCGCATTCAGGCTGAGCACACCGGACCGGTAGACTAGGGGTTAGGGGACTGGGGGGGTTAGACTACCAGCCCGGTGGCACCGTGACTGCGTAGTGACTCGCACCAGCGGCGTCTTGCGCTTATGCGCCAAAGATGTGCTTTGCCCTGCCACGTCCGCAGCTGCCCATCGCGCCGGTCCGGGAATGTCCGCCAGTTGGGGTACAGCGGGCCTTCGATAGCACGCGCCCTACGCTAGTTCTTGAGACGATAACCGGTCTTGAAGATCCACCAGATGGTGACAAGGCAGGCGACCAGAAACGCCAATGTCATCGTCAGGCTGACTGCGATGTGCACGTCGGCGATCTCGAAAAAGGCCCAGCGGAAGCCACTGATGAGATAGACAACCGGATTGAACAGGGTCACGGTCTGCCACGCTGGCGGCAGCACGCTGATCGAATAGAAGCTGCCACCCAGAAAGGCCAGCGGTGTGATGATCAGGAGCGGGATCACCTGCAGCTTCTCGAAGCCGTCGGCCCAGACGCCGATGATGAATCCGAACAGGCTGAAGGTCACGGCGGTGAGCACCAGGAACCCTGCCATCCAGACCGGGTGCACGATATTGAGCGGCACGAACAACGCAGCCGTCGCCAGCACCAGGAAGCCGAGAATGATCGACTTGGTCGCGGCGGCACCGACATACCCCAGAACGATCTCCACAAAGGAGATCGGCGCCGAGAGGATTTCGTAGATGGTGCCGGTGAAACGGGGAAAGTAGATGCCGAAGGAGGCGTTCGCCACGCTCTGGGTGAGCAGCATCATCATGATCAAGCCGGGCACGATGAAGCCGCCGTACTCGATGCCTTCGATCTCGCTCATGCGCGAGCCGATCGCGGCGCCGAACACGACGAAATAGAGCGAGGTCGAAATCACCGGGGAGACAATGCTCTGCAAGAGCGTCCGCCCGGTGCGCGACATCTCAAACACATAGATCGCCCAAACAGCCCGCCAGTTCATCGCCGCTCTCTCACCAGATCGACGAAGATGTCCTCGAGCGAGCTTTGCGTCGTGTGCAGATCCTTGAATCGGATGCCGGCAGCGCTCAACTCGCCGAGCAGAGCGGTGATGCCGGTGCGCTCGCCCTTGGTGTCATAGGTATAGACGAGCTCGGCGCCGTCGGCCGCCAGCGTGAGCCCACGGCCTGCCAATGCGGCCGGCACGGCGTCGAGCTTGTGTTGCAGATGCAGCGTCAGCTCCTTCTTGCCGAGCTTGCTCATCAGCGCCGCCTTGTCCTCGACCAGGATCAGCTCACCCTTGTTGATCACGCCGATCCGGTCGGCCATCTCCTCAGCCTCGTCGATGTAGTGTGTCGTCAGGATGATGGTGACACCCGACGCACGCAGCGATCGCACGATCTCCCACATGTCCTTGCGCAGCTCGACATCGACGCCGGCGGTCGGCTCGTCGAGAAACAGGACCTGCGGCTCGTGCGACAGCGCCTTCGCAATCATGAGACGACGCTTCATGCCGCCCGATAGCGTCATGATCTTGCTGTGCCGCTTGTCCCACAACGTGAGGTCTTTGAGTATCCTGGTTATATGATCTGGGTTGTTCGGCTTGCCGAACAGGCCGCGACTGAAGTTGACCGTTCCCCACACCGACTCGAAAGCGTCGGTCGTGAGCTCCTGGGGCACCAGCCCAATCAACGTGCGGGCAGCGCGAAAATCGCTGATGATGTCGTGGCCACCGACCGTGACCTGGCCGCCGGATGGATTGACGATCCCGCACACAATGCTGATCAGCGTGGTCTTGCCGGCGCCGTTGGGCCCGAGCAGGGCGAAGATCTCGCCGTGGCGGATGTCCAGGTTGATGTCCTTGAGGGCCTGGAACCCCGACGCATATACCTTGGAAAGATGGGAAATGGAGATAACGGGCTGCATGCGGGTGTCTTCGGCGGGAATGCTCGCGGCGCAATGTAAGGATAAACGCGGCAGGCGCCAGCCCTTGACCTAAGGAGAAAACGCCTAACAGATGCGCGTGACAATTAATGGCAATGACCATGCGTTCCCTGGTGACAATAATATGCGTTCCCGTACTCCGGGTTCCCTCTCGGCAAATGTTCGCACATTGACCGATCGGGCGGCACGCAGGCGCACTGCGCGAACGCCCGCAACGCTCACTCCGCCGCCGCCAGCCCCTTGCCGGCATTGCGCCTGAGGCACTCGATCACCTTGTCGGTCGACATCACGTCGCCGAACGAGAGATAGAAATTGGCGAGCGAGGCGTTGTGGTCGGCGTCCGTCATGGCGGCGTTGCCGTCGGTCACCATGATGGTCTTGAAGTTCATCATCATGGCGTCGCGCGCGGTCGATTCACAGCACACGCCCGTCACCGTGCCGGTGACCACGACGGTGTCGATGCCGCGCTCACGCAGCACCTCGTTGAGATTGGACGAGCCCTGGATGAAGGCGCTGAAGCGCTTCTTCTCGACCGTGAGATCTCCCGGCTGCGCGTCGAGCTCGGCCCACAGCTCGTGCCCTTTGCTGCCGGCGGCGAGCGCCTGCGCGCGCTTGGCGGCCTGCTCGGGCCGGCTCAGCTGGTAGAAGGTCGACCAGTCCTTGAGCGTCTCAGGCGTATAGGTGGTCTTGATCCAGACCACCGTGGCGCCAGTCTCGCGCATCGCCTGCGCCAGCCGGTTGATGTTAGGGACGATCGCGCGCGCCATCGGGCAGAGCGAATGCGCCACGCTCGGCAGCATGAAGGCGTTCTGCATGTCGACCACGAGGAGCGCAGTCTTGCGCGGGTCGAGATTGTCGTAGACGAGCTCGCGGCCGCGCCGCGCGATCACGCGCTCAACGACCGACTGCGGGATTGCAATCTTGTGCATAAATGGCTCCGCCGTCTCAGTTTAGGCCGGCTGTTATAAGTATAATGAGAACGCCCGTGATCGCAGCCAGGATGAATACGATCCACCGCAGCTCTTCGGCATTGCGGTATTTGCCGAACCTGTCGTACCAGGCCATGGCGACCTCCTGGTGTCCACGCGAATGATCAGGCTAATTGACGTGGCGGTCAACCACCGCGTCTATGCGTGCGCGCTCACCCGGGTCTTCACCTTGGCAAAGGTCAGCATCCGGGCCGGATTGTCGCAGAGCATCGTCTCGATCGTCGCCGCCGGAAGACCGCGCTCTTCCAGCATCGGCACGAAGTCGCGCAGCACCGTGGCATAGCCCCGCCCGCCGAAGCGCGAGAGCATGGTCCGGCGCGCCACGTCCGACGACAGGATGAGCTGGCGTTCGAGCCCCTTGTCGCAGGCGGCGCGCACGAGATCGGCGAGCTCGACATTGGTCGGCCCCTTCGGGAAGCTCACCTTGTCGATACCCATGAACACACCGGCGCGCGCAACCTCGACCAGGTCCGCCACGTTCTTGGCCGCGCCCATGTGGCTGATGACGACGTGCGTCATGTCCATACCGGCCTTCTCCAGCACGCGGATGTGCCAGGCCGCCTGCCCCGGATTCGAGGTGTGGGTGATGACCGGCGCGCCAATCTCCATTGCCGCGGCCGCGGCAGCGCGAAACAGCCGCTCCGCCGGCTCGTTCGGCTCGCGCGCGGTGCCAACCTTGATCACGCCGCAGCGGATGCCGCTGCCGTCAGCGCCGGTCTCGATCTCGGCGATCATGGTGTCGCGAATGGCCTCGACCGGGGCGCTCTCGGCGACTTCGGGGAACGGGTCCCAATAGTAGCCGGCTGCGCAGATGACCTTGACGCCCGAAGCCTCACTGATCCTCCGCAGCGCCGCCGGATCGCGGCCCCAGAGCGGCGCGCTCAGATCGGTGATGGCGGCAAGCCCGAATTCCGTGGCTATGCGCAGGTCCTCGACCACGGCCGGGATCTCGGCCTCGCCGACCTTGTTGGCCGGCCCTTTCTGCGCCGAGAGGTCGATCTGCAGATGCTCGTGCGCGAGGATGCGCCCGCGGATCGTCTCGACATCGCCGGTGACGGTTCGGATCACGATTGCCTCACAGCCTCCCCGCGAACGCGTCCTCGATGAAAGCATGCGCGAGCGTGTAGCCGTGGCGCGTCGCAGGCTCGCTGTAGACCGCGACCGGCGGATTGTTGACGCCGACGTCGGTGTAAGCGTGCACCACGTTGCCGAACGTGAGCGCGTACCAGCGCACGCCCGCCGCATCCATCTCGGCCTCGAACATGTCGCGATGTGCCTTGGGCGAGATCGGATCGGCAGCGCCATGGAGCACCAGGATCGCGGACTTGATCTCGCCCTTCTTGGCCGGCGCCGGCGTCGCCAGCACGCCGTGAATGGAGACCACCGCCTGCACGTCGGCGCCGGTGCGCGCGAGATCGATGACATTGCTGCCGCCAAAGCAATAGCCGATGCCGGCGCGCCGCCTGGCGTCACCGATACCGCGCGCGACCGCCTCCTTGGTCATAGCCTCGAACGCCGACGCGATGCGCCGGCGTGTCTCAGCCGCGTCGTCGATCAGCGGCTTGAGGTCGACCTTCTGCGGATTTAGCTCAAGCTTGCCCGCTTCGATCTTCGAGAGGTCCAGCACCTGATTGATCAAGCCGAGCAGGTGCCCCCCTGCCCGGTACACGCGCTGGAGCGGCTCCTGTGCCTTCTCGGTACCGAAGCGTGCCGCGTTGGTGACCATCATTTCGGTCAGGCCGATGATGGCGTTCAGCGGCGTGCGCAGCTCGTGGCTCATGTTGGCGAGAAACTGTGACTTGTGCTGACTCGCCATTTCCAGCTGGCGGCTCTTGTCCTCGACGTCCGCAAACAGGTTGGCGTTCTGGATCGCCAGGACTGATTGCGCGGCGAAGGTCTGCAACAGGTCGACGGTACCCGTGGGAAACTCGCCTGGCTGCTTGCGGCGGACCACCAACGCACCGACGACGCGATCGGCACCAAGTAGTGGCACGGTAAGCAAAGCGCGGAAACCGGCGCGGACGATGACATCAAGCACGGGCGATGCCGGATCGCTTTTGACGTCCGGAATCTGGATCGGCATACGCTGCTCTGCGGCGATGCCGATCGCGGTCTCGCCGATGTGCATGTGACGATCCCGGATCTGAGCGATGATAGCGTCGTCCATTCCATAAGTAGCGCGTAGCCTGAATTCCTGGGCGGCCTCGTCGAATACGTAGATCGCGCCAGCCTCGGTCCCCGAGAGCTGGGTCGCCTTTGCGACGATAGTGGTCAGCACGGTCTGCAGATCGATCGACGAGTTGACCGCCTGGGTGACGTCGCCGAGCGCACGCAGTTCCTCGACCGATTGCGCCAGCTCGGCCGTCCGCTCATTGACCTGCTGCTCGAGCCGGTGGGCGGCCTGCGCCCGCTCGGCCAGCAGCTCGTCGCGCTCCAGCGTGTTCTTGCGGAAGATCTCGACCACCCGTCCCATCTCGGCAACCTCGTCGCTGCCGGAAATATCGATCGGGCGGTGCTGGGCGCCGGCGGCAATGGCAAGCATGCCATCGCTCAGCCGCATCAGCCGGCGCAAGAGATTGCGGCCGACGTAGAGCCAGACGATCAGGATCGAACCGATCAAGCTCAAGGCCGCGAACGTCAGCAGGACGCGTGCGCTCAGTCGCTGAACCGAGAGCGCGCCTTTGACCGACGAGTTCACTTCGGTTTCCGCCTCCCACACCAGCTGATTGACCGCCGCTGTGAGACGGGCGGACGAATCGGCGTTCGCGGCGATCAGCTTCTCGGCGTTTGCGATCAGATCGAGCTCCTGGGCGCGCACCGCCAGGATCGCATCCGGCCCGAAGGCGAGTGTGCGCACGCGATCAAGCTGCTCGATCAACAAGGCGCGCAGCTTCGGGTCGAGATCCTTCGCCTTGGTCGCGAGATCATCGAGGCCGCGGCGCAGCTGGAAACCGACCACCGGCAGGCGCGACTTCTCGCCGACAGTCGCGGTCTGCACCAGCTGGTCGAGAGCGGCGGCGAAGCCGCGCTGCGCAGCCTGCGCCGAGCGGTCAAGCATGATCCAGGTCGCGAGATCGCGTGCCTCCTGGCCCATCGCCTCGGCGCCGCGCTTGCGTGCCTCATCGAGTGAGCGGCTGATCTGCATCTCCATGACCTGGAACCATGGGGCGAACAGCTGCTGCGTGGCCTGACTGGCCTGAAACACTCCCTGCAGGAGGCCAGCGAGGCGCTCTCGAGTCTCCAGCCGTTGTCCCACCAGCGTCTCGAGCTCGGCCAGGTTCGCTCGCAACGAGGCGACCAGCAGCTGGATCGCGACCGCCGTCTCGCCGGCGTTGCCGCCACGTCCGATATCGTTCAGACCGATGATGAGGCGGTCGACCTCCGGCCGCATCCGGCTGGAGATCTCATCGCGCTCCTTCTTGTTCGCGGCGGCGAGCAACGCAGGGGTGGCGGCGATGAGACGATCGGCCGCACGCGAGATCTCCATGGAGCTCACGGCCTGCGGCACGCGGGCATCGATCAGATCGAGCCGCTCGCCAACCTGGCGAAACGCGTAGATGCCGGCCGCGGCGGCGAGGATGGCAAAGCCGCTGATCCCGAAGAAGGCGAGCAACAATCGCGCGCGAACCCCGAGATGCCAAGCCCTGGAACCGCCGGCCTTTTGGGCTTGCAATGCCGTCGCGGTCAACCGAGACCTCGGTCGTTTCTCCCAGACCTTTATACTCTAGCAGAGATTCTTATGGGTTGCTAAAGTTAAACTCCGGCGTGCCCTCGACCGTCGTGGCGCACCACCGTCAGATCATCGCTAACAAAGGCAGCAGCCATGCGGCGGCGGGATATTGTGACGGGCGCGGCAACATTGGCTACCGCCGCGGCCGCGAGCTTCCCGGCGCCCGCGATCGCGCAAGGGCTGCGGCAGCTGAAGCTGGTAACCGACTGGCCCGAAGGCACGCCCGGCGTTCATGCCGCCTCGGTTCGCTTCGCGCAGATGGTCGGCGACACCACCGGCGGCCGCATCAAGATCGACGTCTTCCCGGCCGGCACGCTGGTCCGCCCGTTCGAAACATTCGACGCGGTCGGCGCCGGCGTCGCCGACATGTACCACTCCTACGAAGGTTATTTCGTATCCAAGTCGCCGGCGTTCCAGTTCTTCGCCGCCATTCCCTTCGGGCTGACCTCGGATGAGCGCTTTGCGTGGCTGCATCATGGCGGTGGCCAGGAGCTGTGGGACGCACTGAGCGGCCAATTCAACATCAAGTCGCTTTCGTGCAGCGACAGCGGTTGTCAGATGGGCGGCTGGTTCACCCGCGAGGTCACCTCGCCGGAGGGCTTCAAAGGCCTCCGCTACCGAATGGCCGGACCCGGCGCCGAGGTGCTGCGGCGTATGGGCGCGATCGTGCTGATGCTGCCGGGCGGCGACATCATGACGGCGCTCAGGTCCGGCGCCATCGACGCCAGCGAGTGGATCGGTCCCTGGAACGACACGGCGCTCGGCCTGCACGAGGCGGCAGGCTACTATTATTATCCCGGCTTTCATGAGCCGAGCGCCGCGCAGGCAGTCGGCATCAATCGCGCCGTGTGGGACAGCTTCGACACCAGCGACCGGCAGGTCATCGAGGCCGTGGCCGCGTCGGTCTACGCAATCTCCCTAGCGGAATACAACGCGAACAACGCGCTGTCGCTGCGCAAGCTGCGCGACCGGGGCACGGTCAAGATCCTCAAGTTTGACGATTCCCTGCTGAAGGCCTTTCTGACGACCAGCAACGAAGTGGTTGCCGAGCTGGGTGCCGGCAGCGAGCTTTCAAAGAAAATCTACACGAGCTACCAGCAATTCCGCGCATCGATCATGGATTGGAGCGATGTCTCCGAACGCGCCTACCTCAACAGCCGACGCTTGTCCGAGTCATGACCTGCCCGAACGCATCTGGAGCAGCCCTGCGTGACCGTGCATAGAAGAAGGGCAGCAGCCATCAGGCGGCGAGACATTCTGGCCGCAGCGGGATCGTTGGCCGCCGGTGCGAGCGCCACTTTCCCGACGCCCGTGATCGCGCAGGCTGTCCGCCAGCTCAAGATGGTGACCGACTGGCCGGGCGGCACGCCAGGTCTGCACACCAGCGCGGTCCGACTCGCGCAGACGATCGGCGCCGCGACCGGCGGGCGCATCAAGATCGAGGTGTTTCCGGCCGGCTCCCTGGTGCGCGCGTTCGAAACCTTCGATGCGGTCGGGGCCGGAGTCGCCGACATGTATCACTCCTTCGAAGGCTACTTCGAGGGGAGGTCACGGGCATTGCATTTCTTCGCGGCCGTCCCGTTCGGATTGACCGCAGACGAGTTGCTCGCGTGGGTGCGTCATGGCGGCGGCCAGGAGCTGTGGGACGCGCTCAGCGCCCCGTTCAACGTCAAGCCGCTGCTCTGCACCAGCACCGGTTGCCAGATGGGCGGGTGGTTCGTCCGCGAGATCAACTCGCCAGACGACTACAAGGGACTGCGCTACCGGATGGGCGGGCTCGGCGCCGAGGTGCTGCGGCGGCTGGGCGCCATCGCGGTGACGCTGCCGGGCGGCGAGATCATGCCAGCCCTCAAGTCCGGCGCCATCGATGCCAGCGAGTGGATCGGTCCCTGGCTCGACATGGCGCTCGGTCTGCACGAGGCGGCAGGCTATTATTACTATCCCGCGTTTCACGAGCCGGGCTCCGGCTTCACGGTCGGCTTCAACAAGGGGGTCTGGGACAGCCTCGACGCCAGCGACCGGCGGGTCATCGAAGCGATGGCCGCCGGCGAATACGCGCGCTCCCTGGCGGAGTTCAACGCCAATAACGCGCAGTCACTGCGAAAGCTGCGCGATGCGGGACGAGTCAAGATCCTGAAATTCGACGATTCGTTGCTCAAGGCTCTGCTGAAGGTCAGCAGCGAGGTCGTCGCCGACGTCGGCGCCGGCGACGAGCTCTCCAGAAAAATCTACGCGAGCTACCAGCAGTTCCGCGACTCGATCATGGATTGGAGCGACATCGCCGAGCGCGCCAACTACAACAGCCGCCGGCTCACCTGAGTCGGCCGAGCATGGCCGGCGAAGCAACTGATGCTAGTGCCGCTCTTGAACCCGAAGTTCGCAACCGAACTTGCCGCCTGACGTGTGCGAATTTCGGGTTCGCGGCACTAGTATGAGACCAGGAAATCATCGTATGCGATCGCTTGGCCCGGCGTCACCCGCGCGAACTGGATGGCGGCGCACCCCTGGTGCTTCATAGCTTTGGTCTATGGAGCCCGCGGCTTCGCCTCGCCCCATGCATCTCCGCGGCAGATGAAAGGTTCCGCCGAAGCGGCGCCTTCTCGCGCAGCGATCGATCGCCGCGACGACGGGTTCTCAAGCCGCTGCGCGCAATGCGAAATGACCAAGCCAGGCGCCGCGCTTGGCGCGCCGCCAACGTGACCCCCGGAAAAAACGGTAACCCGCGGCCACTCGCGCCGATGCGCCCAGATCAAGGGCGCGCCGCATCCATCGCCGCTGATCGTCCGTACGCTAGGTATTCGCAACGATGTGGGCGATGATGGTCATGAACTGGGTAATCGCGATGCTCATCATGGCGGTGGTGATCGTATGGATCATCATACAGGTGCAGATTTGGCGATCACGCGAGCTGAAGTGACGTTCAGACAAAGGGGCAATCGGAAAAGGGACGCTCACCCACTTGGGGGCCGGCTCGCTCGGACCGCTCAATTTCTCAGGATGATCGGCTTGCAGCGCGCTCTCGCTCAACGCGCTCTGTTACGTCGCGTGCCACGGCGACCGCGCCAAGCACTTCGCTTTCGGTGTCGCCTTTAACAATCGCAAAGGACATCTCGACGTACAGCCTGCGTCCGCTCTTGTGTACAGCGCGGGTGAGCGTCGGACGCCCCTGAAGCTTCGTGGCGCCCCTTGTCATCGCAGCGTGGAAACCGCTCCAATGTGCTGCTCGGAGATGATCGGGAATGATCAGTTCGACACTTTGGCCGAGCGCCTCCTCGGCAGAATAGCCAAACAACGCAGTAGAGGCTTGGTTCCAGCGAATGATCGTTCCCGAGTCGTTGGCACAGATGACCGCGTCGGCGACTTGATCGAGAATCCTCTCGGCCAATTTGGACTGCTCTTCCATAACTTGAACTCAGCTCCTTACAAGCGACAAGTTCGGCTAGTGTCCCGATTCCGAAGTTCGCATCAGTGTGCTGCACGCTCGGTTGCGAACTTCGGAAACGAAGGACACTAGCAACTTATTGATCTAGTGTGGCTTTGGTTCAGAAGCCCGCATTTCGGACTTGGCCCGCAAGAATGATGCGGACTTCTGAACCGCCACACTAGGGCCCTGATGCAGTGTCGGGGTCGGGCGACATTATCGCCTGGCCCAAATATCCTTTGCGAGCGTTGCGGCCAACATCGGCTTGACGCGCCCGTCGGCCTCGGTGACCTTGTTGCCCTCGACGACGTGATCGATCGCCGTTTGCGAGAGCGAGTCAGAGCGAGCAAAAACGGCGACGTCGGCTCGATGTCCGAACTACCCCCGAGCGGGAGTGCCGGTTGCGGCGACGCGGACATGCTGGCAAACGCACTCTAGACACGAAAACCATCGCAAGATCGGGTGACAGCCACACGGATCACCAGCCATGGGCATGAAACGCGAATACCGCTCGCGCATCGTGGTCGAAGGTCTCGATCGCGCGCCGCATCGCGCCTTCCTGCGAGCCTGCGGCCTCGACGACGATGATCTCGACAAGCCGAGGATCGGGATCGTCAGCACGCAAGGCGAGAACACGCCCTGCTCGATGTCGCTCGCGCCGCAGGCGGA
>Ga0081455_10007670_pt1 | contig 11329 bp, 10 predicted proteins | sample TabmetS3T2R1_FD_70207 | JGI IMG/M metagenome (GOLD analysis project Ga0081455, IMG submission 70207) | Tabebuia heterophylla rhizosphere microbial communities from the University of Puerto Rico - S3T2R1 | ecosystem: Host-associated > Plants > Roots > Rhizosphere ...
ATCGAGTTGCACGCCCGGGGCTTCCGGCAGCTCGCGCGCTGCGAGCGTGTAGGACTCGAGCGCGCCTTTGGCGTCACCGTGCGTGAGCTTTTCGTTGCCGTCGCGCACCTTACGATTTTCGGTGCGAAGCAGCTCCGGCAGCTCGGCGTGCGCGGCCGCCGGCGACAGCACGAGCACGAGCCAGGCGATCACGGCGCGGTGTTCGGGACCTCTCACGACTCCTGCTCCTTCGTGCGCCGCTGGCCGAACCACGCTTCCGGCAGGAGTGCCTCGAGCAACACGAGCAAGAACGCGAGCAGCAGCACCGCCGCGTAGCGCTCTTCGTGCACGGTGATCTTGCGCGCCTTGAGCTCGCTCTGCTTCATGCGCCGCATCTCGGCGCGGATCTGATCCATCCCGACGCTGCCGCGCCCGGCCGCGAAGTACTTGCCGCCCGTGGCCTGGGCGATCTTCTTGAGCTGGGCTTCGTTGTCCGTCGTGAGCGACGTCAGCACGGAGTTGCCGCTGCTGTCGCGCAAGTAGCCCGTCCAGGTGCCGTCATCCGCGTAGGTCGGGATCGGTTCGCCCGTGCGCGTGCCGATGCCGACGACGTAGATGCGCGCGCCGAGCTTCGCGAGCTCGTCGGCCGCCGCGATCGGGTCGCCTTCGTGATCCTCACCGTCGGTCAGCAAGATCACCACGCGCGAGCGTCGCGTCTTGTCCTCTTCACCGCTGTCGGGCCCCGCGTCGCGCGCGCTGCGTTCGAGCAGGCGTTTGGACGCCGTGAGCGCGCGGCCGATCGCAGTGCCCCCGACCGGCATGTCGTAGGGCCCGAGATCGCGGAAGAACAGCGCTGCGGCCGAGTAGTCGACCGTCAGTGGAAACTCCATCGTCTCGCCGGCAAACGCCACGATCCCGACGCGGTCCCCGCCAAGCTCATTCAAGAACGCCGTGATCTCGGCCTTCGCGCGGTCGATCCGACTCGGGCGCACGTCGCGCGCCAGCATGCTCTTGCTGAAGTCGAGCGCGACGACGACGTCGACACCGCGCTTGCGCAACATGCGGGTGCGGGAGCCGTATTGAGGCCTGGCGAGCGCGACGATCGCGAGCGAGAAGCCGAGCAGCACGAGCACGGCGCGCGCCGCCCGCAGGCCCGAAGAGCGCCCGAGCAAGAGCCGCTTGAACGTCGGCTCCGCACCGAAGCGCGCGAGCGCCCGCAATCGGAGCCGGTAGCTGAAGAACAGCGCGGCGCCGAGCAGCGGGACCAGCACGAGCAACCACAACAGCCACGGCGCGTGCCAGGTCATGGCCACCTCTTTTGAAACAGCGCGGCCAGCACCAGCTCGAGCATCAGCAACGCGAGCGCCGGCGCGAGGAACGCCGGGAACAGCTCACCGTACACCTTGCCGGCGTCTTTGATCTGCGAGCGCTCGAGGCGGTCGAGGATGGTGTGAAAGCTGCGCTCGAGCGCTTCGCGGTCCGCCACGACGAAGTTTTCGCCGCCGGTCTGCGCCGCCACCGACGACAGGTTGACGATGCTTCCCCATGGCTGCGCGAGCATCTGGGGCAGCGCCGCCCGCGTCACCAGGAAGGCCGACTTCAGGTTGGTGTCCACCACCATGTCCCACTGCGCCTCGTCGATAGCGTCGTAGTCGAGGGCGCCCAGGATGCCGGCATTGTTGATCAGGATGGAGATCGGCCCGAGCGAGGCTTTGACGTCGGCCACCAGCTTGTCGACTTCCGCCGAGCGGGACACGTCCGCCTTTAGCGCGATGGCCTTGGACCCGAGGGCCGTGATCTCGGCCACCACCTTGGCGGCGTCGTCGGGACGGCTGACGAAGTTCACGGCAACCCGAGCGCCGGCCCGCGCCAGGGCGAGCGCGATGCCCTTGCCGATGCCGCGGCTCGCGCCGGTCACGAGGGCGACGCAGTTCTTGAGGTCCCGCATGCAATTGGCTCCGCTCGTTGAGACTTCTGTTCCTGCATAACAGGGGCCGAGCATGGGGGCGACGCCAGGCGCCGTTCTGGCGGCATTGACGCCCCGGCAGAACTTGCCGGATCGCCCCGACCAGCTCGGCCATTTCGGCCGGGTCCCAGCGAATCTCGCCTAATCAAAGCAAGGATTCTTCAGGGTTTTCCGTTGGCATGGAGGTTGCGCGGCCCTTCGCCGGGTTCGTGTGTCCGCTGCCCCGTGAAGCGGCGGTTCAGGAGGCTGGTATGGGTGTTTTCGGTGCGATGCTGACGGCCGTGTCGGGCCTGCAGGCGCAGTCCTATGCGCTCGAAAACGTGTCGGGCAACATCGCCAATTCGCAGACGGTTGGCTTCAAGCGGGTCGATACCGGTTTCGTCGACCTCCTGCCGGAATTGCCGCCCCGCCAGGCCGTTGCCGGCTCGGTCGCGGCGTTCTCCCGCGGCACGACGACACTGCAGGGCAACCTGCAGACGACCGGGGTCGGCACCAACGTCGCCATCTCGGGCCAGGGCTTCTTTGTGGTGCAGGCCTCGAACGGCTTCGCCAACAACCAACCGGTCTTCTCGGGTGTCGACGTGTACACGCGGGCCGGCGACTTCGAGCTCGACAAGGACGGCTTCCTGGTCAACGGCGGCGGCTTCTATCTCAAGGGCTCGTCCATCGACCCGGTGACCGGCCAGGTGCTCGGCTCGGCGTCGGGCGTCATCCAGATCTCCAACGTGCCGATCCCGGCCCAGAAGACGGATGTCGTCACCTACAATGCGAACCTGGCGAGCTATCCCAAGACCGCCAACGCCGACGCGGGCACCCCGCAATCGGAACTGCTCAATCCGGCCGACTTCGGCACCGATCCGACGACGGGCGGCAGCAACACCGTCGTGGCGACGGACGTCAATACTTTCCTGAACGAGTCAATCTCGGGCGGCGCGCTCACCGTCTACAACGACGTGGGCGCCCCGGTGAGTCTGCAACTGCGTTGGGCCAAGATCGACGCGACGGCCTATGGCGGCACCGACACCTGGAACCTGTTCTACCTGGAGAACGCCAACGCCACGGGCGCGCAGGTCGCCTGGCGCAACCTCGGCAGCGACGTGACGTTCAACTCGTCGGGCCAGCTCACCTCGGCCCAAACGGTCAACATTGCCGCGCTCACCGTCAACGGCACGACGGTGGGGTCGGTCGACATCGCCTTCGGGGGTACCGGCCTTACGCAGTTCGCAGATCCGAACGGGCAGGTGAACGCCTCGACGGTCCGCCAGGACGGCTACGCGTCGGGCCAGCTCAACTCGATCTCCATCACCAACGGCGGCCGCATCTCGGGCAGTTACACCAACGGCCAGGTGGTGGCGCTCGCCGAAATCTCCATCGCCAATTTCAATGCGCCGAACGCGCTGAAGCGGCTCAACGGCGGCGCGTTCGGACAAACGCTGGAATCAGGCCAGCCGACCTACGGCCTCAACAGCGCCACCCTCATCGGCGGCTCGGTCGAAGGCTCCAACACCGATATCGCCGAGGAATTCTCAAAGCTGATCATCACCCAGCAGGCTTATTCGGCCAACACGCGTGTGGTGACGACAGCGCAGCAGATGCTGCAGGACGTGATCAACATTATCCGGTGAGGCAAGGGTAGCCGTTTTCCGTTGAGCAGGGCGTAGCGAGGCGACCATGGGCGTAATGCAGGCGATGCAGGCGGCGCTGAGCGGGCTCAGAGCGACGCAAGCCGGCCTCGACGTCGTGGCGCAGAACGTCGCCAACGCCGACTCGGTCGGCTACACGCGGCGCGAGCAGGTCGTCACCCAGGAGGTCTCCGGCAATTTCACCACCGGTGTCAGGACGGCGGCGATCAAGCGCATACTCGACGTGCTGCTGCAGCGTCAGTTGCGGCTGGAGACCGCTGCGGCGAACTACACCGACACGCGCGCAAGCTATACCAGCGAGCTCGACAAGATCTTCGGAGCTCCCGGCAGCGAGGGCGCCCTCGACACCACCTTCAACAATTTCACCCAGGCTCTCGAAAGCCTGGCGAACGATCCCGCCTCGTTCACCGCGCGGGCGGCGGTGCTAGGGGGCGCCTCAGGCCTCGCGGCGCACCTCACCAGCCTGTCGCAGCAGGTGCAGACCATGCGCACCAACGCCGAGGCGCAAATTTCCTCGGACGTGCGGCAGGCGAACGATCTCCTGCAGCAACTGGAGCAGGTGAACAATCGCATCCTCGGTGGCAACACCACGAACGCGGCGCTGCTCGATCAGCGCGACCAGATCATCGACGGCCTCTCGAGGTTGATGGACGTTCGCGTCACGCCGCTCGACAACGGCTCCGTCAACGTGCTGACCACGGGCGGCCTATCGCTGTTCGACGGCATCGCGGCGGTCAGGCTGGATTTCGACGTGCGCGACAATCTGGGTCCGCAGTCGCTCTACGACATCGACCCCAACCTGCGCACCGTCGGCACCATCATGGTGGTCGGGGCCTCAGGCGGCTCGTTCGACGCGCTGGCAACCAATCTCATTCGTTCAGGCGAGATCGCCGCGCTGGTCGAACTGCGCGACAAGACGCTGGTGGACGCGCAGAGCCAGCTCGACGAGCTCGCCGCTTTCATGGCGAGCGCGCTGTCGGACCACACCCAAGCCGGCACCGCCGTGGCGGGACCTCCCGCCGGCTTCGATGTCGACACGACAGGCCTGCAGCGGGGCAACGTCATCACCCTCGACTACATCGACACGCCCGGCGGCGCGACGCACCGTGTCTCCTTCATCCGCGTCGAGGATCCGAGCCAACTCCCTCTCGACGACGCGGCGACGGCCGATCCAAACGACCGGGTGTTCGGCATCTCCTTCGCAGGCGGCATGGCGGCCGTCGCGACACAGATGCAAGCGGCCTTCACATCGCTCGGCGCGAACCTGGTGGCCAGCAATCCCGGCGGCAACACCGTCCGAATCGTCGACGACGGCGCCGGCAACACCACCGACGTGACCGGCCTGTCGGCGCGGATCACCATGACCGGCCTCACGAGTGGCAACGTCGAGCTGCCGCTCTTCGTGGACGGTGGGATGAACAACGCGCCGTACACCGGTTCCCTCGACGGCGGCTCGCAGAAGCTCGGATTTTCGCAACGCATCACCCTCAATCCCGCGCTGACCGCCGATACCTCGGGGCTCGTCGCCTACGCGGCCGGGACGCTGGCGGGCGATCCGACGCGACCGCTTCACCTGGTCGACGCGTTGACCAACGCGCGATTCACCTACGACCCGCAGACCGGCATCGGCGGATCCGCTGCGCCGCTGGTCGGCACCATCGGCAACTTCGCGCGGCGCATCGTCGAGACGCAAGGCGCCAACGCGCAGAATGCGCAAAGCCTCAACGAGGGACAAGGCATCGTCCTTAGCTCGCTGCAGAAGCGGTTCGCGGACAATTCGGGAGTCAACGTGGATCGCGAGATGGCCGACCTCGTGCGGCTGCAGAACGCCTACGCGGCCAACGCGCGGGTGATTACGGCGACGAAGGAAATGATGGACCTGCTGCTCAGAATTTGAGCGAGGAGCTAGCCCATGAGCATCGACACTTTCGCACCCGGCCTTCTGTCTTCCCGCACCACGGGCCGCATGTTCGTGAGCTTGAGGTCGCAGCTCGAGGATTTGCAGCGCCAGCTCGCCACCGGAAAGAAGGCCGACAGCTATGGTGCGCTCGGCTTCGACCGCCGCATCTCCCTCGATTTCCGCGGCCGGCTCGCCGCCATCGAGAGCTACCAGGACAACGTGCAGACCGGGACGCTGCGGCTGTCGCTGATGAATCTCAGCCTCGAGAACATCAACAAGCTCGCTGGCGACGCCCGCGCCTATACGCTGCCCGGCGGCTTCACGCCGGGCACTGATGGTCTCACGATCGCTCAGCGGCAGGCGCGGGAGGGCTTGAAGCAGATGATCGATCTGCTCAATACCGACGTGGCGGGACACTACCTGTTCTCCGGCCGCGCCACGGATACGAAACCGGTCGAAGACTTCGACCTCATCATCAATGGCGACACCTCGCGCGCCGGCCTGACGCAGCTCATCGACGAGCGCACCCAGGCCGATCTCGGCGCCAACGGCCTCGGCCGGCTCGACCTGACGAGCGCCGCCAATAACGTCCAGCTCACCGAACAGGTGGCTGGCTTGCCGTTCGGCTTCAAGATCGCCGGCGCCTCCGCCGACGGCGGCAACATCGCGGCTGTCTACACCGCAGGCCCGCCGGCCAACGCGTCCTTCACGGTAGCGACCCAGCCCGCCGACGGCGACAAGGTCCGCGTCGCCCTCACCCTGCCCGACGGGACGCAGCAGACGATCGAGTTCGTGGCGCGCACGACCATCAATCCGGCGCTTGCCGAGAATGCCTTTGCGATCGGCGCCAACCCCAATGCCACGGCTGCCAACCTGGCGGCCGCCGTTCAGACGGCCGTGGGCGAAGCAGCCGCGACAACGCTCGCGGCCGCCTCCGCGCAAGTGGCGGCCGGCGATTTCTTCGCCGGCAGCCTCTCGTCGCCGCCGCTGCGCGTCAACGGGCCGCCCTTCGATACGGCGACGACGACGATTGCCGGCACCGCCGCCAACACGGTGATCTGGTACAAGGGCGACGACACGGCGCCCGTGCCGCGCAACACGTCGCTGGTCAAGGTCGACACGTCGCAGACAGTCGGCATCGGCGCGCAGGCGAACGAGGACGCCTTCCAGACGATGTTCGCGCAATTCGGCATATTGGCGGCGCAGACCTTCAATGCCGCCGATCCCAACGCGCACGATCGCTACGAGGCGAACGCTTCGCGCATCCGCACGGCCTTGAGCTTCTCGGGCAACACGCAGTCGGTGGAAAACATCGCGACCGAGCTTGCCCTCGCCAACACCAGCATCAACGCGGCGAACGGCCGTCTCAAGACGACGGCGGCGTTGCTCAACGATTCGATTGACTCGGTGGAGAATGCCTCCAACGAGGAGGTGGCGGCGGCGATCCTCGCATTGCAGACGCGGCTGCAGGCGAGCTACCAGACGACCTCGATCATCTCGAGCCTGTCGCTGGCGCGCTTTATCTAGGTCGGGCGCGGTAGCGAAGACTAGCGGGCCGCCGGGGCGGCTTTCGCGCGAAGGCCGGCGGCGATCTCGCGGTTGATCGACACCAGCACCGCGAGCTTCTCGGGCTTCGGCTCGCTCATCATCGCCATGGTCTGGTTGAAGATGAACAGCGCCAGATTGCCGATGTTTTGCTTGATTTGTTGAGGCAGCAGGCTCTCCGGGCTCGTTGCCGAGCTCACCAGGACGGTCCAGAGCTTGCGATTGTACTTGAGCGCCTCGTCGAGGTCGGCGCGCTGGCCTTCCCAGTCATCGCGGATGCGCTGCAGCCGAGTCGCGGCCTTCATGAGGATTGCCGCTTCAAGCTCCCTTCCCGACAGGGCTGTTTGTGCGACCTTTGCGTACGCGTTCGCCGCCTGTTGCATTCGCGATGAGATCCTGTTCGTAGGCGATGAGCCGTCTGGCGGCCTTCAGCGCCTTATAGAGCTCGTCGTTTAAAATGCGGTTATTGATCTCGGCAATGAGGGGCAGGGCGCTGGGCGCCGCCTGGAGGAACTCCTTCACCAAGGCGAAATAGGTTCCGTGATGTTTCCCAATGTCTTGCGACAGATACATCAATTGCAACGCCAAGTAGATCTTCTTGGCCGGTGAATCGGCGAGCGCGGAGGTCAGAATGTCCTTCTCGCGCAGGATCGGCGCCTCGCCCTCGATGAACAGGCGGGTGCGTTGATCGTCGTTACGGATCACCACCGTGCCGATGATGATGCGCTCCTTGGGCTTCAGCTCGACTTTGAGGGCCATGGGGCGTCTCCCTCAGAACAGTCTGAGGATGGCTTGGTCGGCCTGTGAGGCCAGCGACAGAGCCGTCGTGGAGAGTTGCTGGCGGGTCTGCAGGGCGAGCAGGTTCGCGGCCTCTTCGTTCTGGTCGGCGACCACAAGCTGATCCGAGCCATCCTCGAGGGTCTGGATCATGTTCTTGGTGAGGTCCTGGCGCGTCTGCACGATGACCAGGTTCGAGCCGAAGGTGGACGCCTGGGCGCGCAAGGTCAGCAGCGCGGCGCCCAGCTTCGTCAGTGCGGCCTGGATCTCCGTGTCGGACTGAAAGTTGTTGGCCGTGTCGGTTGTCGCTAGCCCGAGCCCGGCCGAATCGAAGACTACGCCCTGGATGCTCAGTGACGTGGTGTTGGATTCGTTAAACACCACCCGCAACAGATCGCCGTTGAGCAGGTTGGTGCCGTTATAGCCGGTGTCCTGGACCAGCTCGTCGATCTGGGTCAGCAGCAAATCGTATTGGTCGGCCGCCGAGGTGCGAGCCGTGTTGCTGGTCGCCGTCGCCGAAGTGGCGGTTCCGAAGAGCCCGGCGAGGCCGGTCGCCGCGGTGCCGGCGGCGCCCGTGCCGTCGGCCGCGGTGACCGCAAGGGGGGTGGTTCCGTCAAGGCCCTCGATGACGAGGCGGCCGCTCGCATCGATGGAGGCGAGGACCGTGTCGGGGCCGGCGGGTGGATTGAGTGTGGCGTTGTTGTTGATGGCGTCGACGAGGTTCTGCACGGTCGTGCCCGCCACCACACCACCGGCGATGACCGAGGTGCCATTGACCGAGATCGTGTTGCCGACCGCAAAGCCCGAGGCCGTGAGGAGCTCGGTGCCGGCAAAGCCGGCGTTGGTGCTGTTGACCTCTGCGGTCGAGGACGCGGCCTGCAACGCCGCGCGTGCCGTCGCCTGCGCGGTCTGGATGAGCCTGGTCAGGGCGGTGATGCCGTGGTCGGCCGCCTGTATCACCTGGATCGATTGGCCGATGCCGTCGAGCAGCGTCGACAGGTCGCTGGCACGCGCTGTGAGGCCCTGGGAGACGAAGAAACTTCCGGGATTGTCGAGGGCCGAATTGACCTTCTTGCCGGTCGACAGGCGGTTCTGTGTTGCCTGCAACAGCTCGCCGGTGCGCTGCAACGAGAGCAAGTTCTGACGGATGCCCCGCGAGAGGGTGATGTCGGCCATGGCTGTCCCCAGTTCTGGGCGGGGACATTCAGCCCCGGTTGGGGACGCAGAATGATTCGTTAACCCTAATGAACCGTTAAGACGCCGGTCCCACGCTACGCAGGGCACCAAAAGCAAAACGGCGGGCCGAAGCCCGCCGTTTCATTGTCATCCGCCTTCTGGCGGAGCATCCCGCGTTCTGCGGAACCTTGATTAGAAGAGCCGCAGGATCGCCTGCTCGGACTGCGCCGAGAGGGCCAGAGCGGTCTGCGAGAGCTGCTGGCGGGTATTGAGGGCCAGCAGGTTGGCGCCTTCCTCGTTGAGGTCGGCGAGGACGAGGGAGTCCGAGCCGCTCTGCAAAGTGGAGATCAAGCCCTTCGTGAACTCCTGGCGGATGTTCACCACCGACAGGTTGCTACCGAAGGTCGAGGCCTGGGCCCTCAGCGTTGTCGAGGCATCGTTGAGCGTGTCGATCGCCGCGTTGATCTCCGTGTTGGACTGGAAATCGTTCGACGAAGCGGTGACGCCGAGGCCGCTCGCGTTGAAGGTGACGCCCGTGATGGTGAGCGAGCTGGTGCCCTGTTCGTTGAACAGGATCAGCAGGTTGTCGCCATTGAGCAGGTTGACGCCGTTGTAGCTCGCATCACCAGCCAACTGGTCGATCTGCGTACGCAGCGCGTCGAACTGCGCGGCCGCAGCCTGGCGGGTGGTGTTGACGCTGGCGGCCGGCGACAGGTCGACGGTGGCGCCGAACAGTTCCGTCAGCGAGCCCGCGCCCGTCGAGGTCACGGTGAAGGCGCTGCCGTCCAGCGACTCGAGGACGATGTGTCCGTCGGTGTCCAGGCGAGCGCGAACGGTCTGGCTCACCGTCGGCTCGGCGTTGATGCTGTCAATCAGGTCCTGAACGGTGTCGGCGGCCGCGACGGTGAATGCCACGGTGCCGTTGATCGAGACGGTCTCGCCGGCGGCGAAGTCGTCCGTGAGGGCGGCCGTGATATCGAACGTGGCCGCGTACGTGGCGGTGCTGGTCACGTTCGCCAGATCTTCGGTCGACTGCAGAGCCGCCTGAGCCGCTGCCTTCGCAGATTCCACCAGCTTCTTGATGGCGGTGATGCCCTTGTCGGCGGCCTCGAGCGTCTTGGTGCCTTGGGTCTGGTCGTCCAAGAGACGGCTCAGATCGTTGGCACGGGCCGTCAAGCCCTGCGAGAGGAAGAAGCTGCCGGGATTGTCGAGAGCGGAGTTGACCTTCCGGCCGGTGGCGAGACGGTTCTGCGTCGTCTGGGCGAGGGCGGAAGTGTCCTGAAGCGAATTGAGCGCGGCGCGAACGCCGGCCGAGAGGGAAATGCTCATGATGAGTACCTTCTGGTAGAAGAGCTTTCTGGCCTTGGCCGTTCTGGCGGAGGCTCGCCGACACCTTTGAGCGCCCCCACGTAACAACTGGTAAATTTGATCATGGCGTTTGTCGGCGACGATGCCGAACGAAGGGCATGGTTAACTACGCGTTGCTCAATTTTCGTGCACACGGATGGTGCGTCTTGCGTTGCGCGAAACGTGCCACGCAACGCGCCCGTAAGTCGGCGGGCTGCAGCGCCGTTTTCTCAGGAGAATCTATGGGGAATCGCCGGAGTAGTGGCGCGGCTGCTCTAGGCGATCTTCTCGACGCGCGGCGTGTCTGATTCGGCGTCTGACTTTTTCGAGTACTCGCGGACGTGGGCGCGCAGCTTCAGGATCACGTCGTCAGGGATCTGCCGCTTCACCTCGCCAGAGGGCTGCTCGATCTCGGTGAAGATCAGCGAGTTGGTTTCCTTGTCGAAAGCCAGGTTGCGCTCGATCGCTTGGCGTGCGGCCTCGTCGAGGGCGGCATTGGGATTGCTGCGCTTGCTGTCGAAGCGCGCAGCCTGCGAATTGTCAGTGGCTGTGACGGTGGCGGGCGTCGGCAGGATAGTCTTCACCGCCGTCGGCTGTGCGCCAACGTTGGCCGCCAGCGGCTGAGGCGCTGCGACGGGGAGCGGTCGTGTGACTCCTGAGACGTCCATTGGACTTCAAGTCCCAATTGGGCTTCTGCCACGCATCCCTCATACGCCGAAGATTTCAACCCATCGTTGCCGCAATAGATAGAATTTTACGCAATCGCCGCTTGGCCCGGATTCACGCCGGCAGCTCGTAGCCGATAGCCGCCTCGGCCGCGATGGTGCGCTTGACGGCGGGCCGCGCCATCATGCGCTCGTAGTGGGCTTCGAGATTGGGGAATGAGCCGGGGGCGGGCTGCAGCGACCTCGCGAAGCGCCAGTAGAGACGGAAGAGATGAATGTCGGCGATCGAATAGGTCCCGATGGCCCAGCCGTCTCCCAGCTTCCGGTCGGC
>Ga0081455_10007671_pt1 | contig 11327 bp, 8 predicted proteins | sample TabmetS3T2R1_FD_70207 | JGI IMG/M metagenome (GOLD analysis project Ga0081455, IMG submission 70207) | Tabebuia heterophylla rhizosphere microbial communities from the University of Puerto Rico - S3T2R1 | ecosystem: Host-associated > Plants > Roots > Rhizosphere ...
GCCCGGCCAGCGCGTCGACGAACGGAGCCATGCTGCCGGTCACCTCGGCCCGCAGCGCGTTCTCGCCGGCGGGGACGAGGTGCACGCCCGGCAGGTCGCCCAGCGCCGGCGCCGCGCCCGCGAACGTGACCTCGACGGTGCGCGCGCTCAGGTGCCGCAGCTCGGCCAGTGAGCCCTGCTCGACGAGCCGCCCCGCGCGCAGGATCCCGACGCGGTCGCACACGGCCTCGACCTCGCTGAGAATGTGGGAGGAGAGGAAGACGGTCGCGCCGTGCTGCTTGGCCTCGCGCACGGTCTCGCGGAACGCCATCTCCATCAGCGGGTCGAGCCCGCTCGTCGGCTCGTCGAGGATCAGCAGGTCGGCCCGGGTCGCGAAGGCGGCGACGAGCTGCACCTTCTGGCGGTTGCCCTTCGACAGCGCCCGCACCTTCTTGTTCGTGTCCAGCTGGAAGCGCTCGACCAACGCGTCCTGGAAGGCACGGTCGACGCCGGCGCGCAGGCGCGCGAGGAACTCGAGCGTCTCGGCGCCGGTCAGCGACGGCCAGAGGTAGGGCTCCCCGGCCACGTAGGCGACTCGACGGTGGGCCTCGACGGGGTCCTGCCAGGCGTCGATCCCGAACAGCTCCGCGCGCCCCGCGGTGGGGCGGTGCAGTCCGAGCAGCAACCGGATGGTCGTCGTTTTCCCGGCGCCGTTCGGTCCCAGATAGCCGTAGACCTCGCCCGGCCGAACCGCGAGGTCGAGCCGGTCGAGCGCGAGCGTCTGCCCGTAGCGCTTCGAGAGCCCCTGGGTAGCGATCGCGTCCATGACGCCGCGGAGGATCGCAGACCGCCCGCTACGATCGCCGGTCGATGAAGGCCTACGTCGCACTGCTTCGTGGCGTCAACGTCGGCGGCCGCAAGTTGTTGATGCAGGACCTGCGTGACGTGTTCGAGGCCTTCGGCGCCGAGGACGTGTCGACGTACGTCCAGAGCGGCAACGTGATCTTCAGGAGCAACGAGGCTGCCGGCCGCCTGGGCGGGTCGATCGAGGACCGGCTCCGCAGCGAGCTCGGGCTCGATGTGACCGTCCTCGTCCGCACCCCGGCCCAGCTGGCCAAGCTCGTCGCGGGCAACCCCTTCCTGAAGCGGAAGGGGACGAAGCCGACCGCGCTGCACGTCACGTTCCTGAGCACGAAGCCCGCCGCCGGCGCGGTGAAGGCCCTCGATCCCACGATCGAGGCCCCCGACGAGTTCCAGGTCGTCGGCAAGGAGGTCTACCTGCACTTCCCGAACGGCTACGGCCGCTCGAAGCTCGGCAACGCGTGGTTCGAGAAGCAGCTCGGCGTGCGCGCGACGACCCGGAACTGGCGTACCGTCACCCAGCTCGCGGAGCGGTCGAAAGGCTGAGAAACGACCCGATTTGACAGCCGCCGATCCGGCTGAGATGATCGTTCCATCAAGTCCCTGCAGACCCTCGGGTCAGCGGGGACTTGACCTTTTTAGACTCCGACTGTGGCCGACCTGCACCTCGGCTTCCGTCTCGACCCGAAGACGGGCAAGCCGGGCAGCGATCCTCTCGTCGTCGAGTCCGGCGACCTGACGACGCATGGAGTCATCGTCGGCATGACCGGCTCCGGCAAGACGGGGCTCGCGGTGGTGCTGATCGAGGAGGCGCTGCTGGCCGGAATCCCTTGCCTCGTCCTCGATCCGAAGGGCGACATGGGCAACCTGATGCTGACCTTCCCGGACCTCGACGCGGCGAGCTTTCGCCCGTGGGTGAACGAAGACGATGCGCGCAGCGAGGGGCTCTCGCTCGACGACTTCGCGGCCAAGACGGCTGCAACCTGGCGCGAGGGCCTCGAGGCGCAGGGGATGGGCGCGGAGCGGCTCCGCGCGCTTCGCGACGCCGCCGAGTTCGCCGTCTACACCCCCGGCTCCGAGTCGGGCGTCCCGCTGAACATCATCGGCTCGCTCGAGGCACCGGCGCTCTCGTGGGAAACCGAGGCCGAGACACTGCGCGACGAGATCGAAGGCACGGTGACGAGCCTGCTCGGCCTCGTCGGAATCGAGGCCGATCCGCTCTCGAGCCGCGAGCACGTCCTGCTTTCGAACCTGATCGAGCACGCCTGGCGCTCGGGCCAGAGCCTCGACCTTGGTGCGCTGATCGGCCAGATCCAGTCGCCTCCGCTCCGCAAGCTCGGCGTGTTCGAGGTCGACGCGTTCTTTCCACCCAAGGAGCGCACTGAGCTGGCACTGAGGCTGAACGGGCTTGTCGCCTCTCCGGCGTTCGCCGCCTGGGGCGCCGGCGACCCGTTGGATCCGGCGACGCTCCTTCGCACGCCGGAGGGCAAGCCACGCTGCGCGATCGTCTACCTCGCACACCTCTCCGACCAGGAGCGCCAGTTCGTCGTCACGCTCATGCTCTCGAAGCTCGTCACCTGGATGCGTGGCCAGCCCGGCACGTCCGATCTACGGACGCTCGCCTACATGGACGAGGTCTTCGGGTTCGTCCCGCCGACGGCGATGCCGCCGGCGAAGAAGCCGATCCTGACCATCCTCAAGCAGGGGCGCGCCTTCGGCGTCGGGATGGTGCTCTCGACTCAGAATCCCGTCGACCTCGACTACAAGGCGATGTCGAACGCCGGCACGTGGCTTGTCGGCCGTCTCCAGACCGAGCGGGACAAGGCACGGGTCCTCGAGGGGCTGCGCTCGGCGGCCGGGGACACGGACGTCGGCGAGCTCGACGCCGCGGTCGGCGGCCTCCAGAAACGCCAGTTCCTGCTCGTCAGCGCCAAGGGCTCGCCGGCGCTCTTCGCCTCCCGCTGGGCGATGTCGTACCTCCGCGGACCGCTCACGAAGGACCAGATCGAGACCCTGATGCGCGACGCGCCGCGCGCGGCCCTCACCGAGCCGGCGCCCACGCCCGAGCCGGCCGCCGCACCGGTCGAGCCCACCGCGGACGAGACCGCGGTCGCGCCGGCCGTCGCCGCGGGCGTGCCGGTGCGGTACCTCGATCCTGCAGCAACCTGGGCCGCGCTCCTCGGAGTGCAAGGAGCTGGCCGGCGACTCACGGCATTCCTCGCCGCCCGGGTCAACCTCCGCTTCGACGACGCGAAGGTTGGAATCGACGCGAGCGAGGAGTGGGAGGCGCTCTACGGACCGCTCGACGGCGGGCTCGACCTCGAGCAGGAGACACCGGTCGACTACGACGAGCGTGACTTTCGGCCGGATCCTCCCGAGGGCGCGGGCTACGTCTTGCCGCAGGCGCCCCTCGGCGAGTCGGGCTTCTACCGCGACACGACGAACGAGATCCGACGCCGGCTGGTGGAGCGGCGCTCGCTCGAGATCCAGCGGAATGCCTCCCTGAAGCTGTACTCGCGTCCCGGCGAGACGCCGGAGCAGTTCGCCCAGCGCTGCGACGAGGCTGCCCAGACGGAGGCCGATCGCGAAGCAGCGAAGATCCGCGACCGGCTCGAGGCGCGGGAACAGCGGCTCAGGTCCGCGCATGAGCTCGCACAACGACGGGTCGAGGAGCTCGACGCGACTGCGAGGTCGTACCAGACGACGGAGCTCGTCGCCGGAGCCGGCGCAGTCCTCGATGCGCTGCTGCGCGGGCGCCGAAGCGTTCGCTCGATGGCCGGCAGGATCGGAAGCGCTGCCTCCCGGCGCGGCACCACGACCCGGGCCGCAGAGCGTCGCCGCACCGCGGAGGAACGCGTTCAGCAGAAGGAGGACGAGCTCGCGGAGCTCGAGCAGGAGCTGCTCGACGAGGTCGCGGAGATCAACGCCAAGTGGGAGGACAAGGCCGTTGACGTCGACACCGTGTCGATCCGAGCGGAAGCCGCCGACGTCCGCGTCGCGGAGCTCACCGTCGTGTGGGTGCCGCTGCCCTGACCTGACTCAGATCTGGCCGCGGAAGGTGTTGCAAGCGTCGAGGTTGCCGATGGTGAGCCCGCGGACGAACCAGTTCCGCCGCTGCTCGGCCGAGCCGTGCGTCCAGGACTCGGGGGTGACGCGACCCTGGATTCGCTCCTGGATGCGGTCGTCCCCGACGGCGGCGGCGGCATCGAGCGCCTGGGCGATGTCCTCGCGGGTGAGGTCTTCGATGAACCCGGTGCGCACGGCGTTCCGCGTCCAAAGCCCGGCGTAGCAGTCGGCCTGGAGCTCGACGCGGACGGCCCCGCTTTGCGGCCCTGTCCCGCCACGTTGGGCGTTCTGGAGGTCGCCGAGCAGGTTCTGGATGTGATGCCCGTACTCGTGAGCGAGCACGTAGGCCTCCGCCAGCGGACCGCCCTGCGCCCCGAACTCCGACTGCAACTGGTCGAAGAAGCCGAGGTCGATGTACACGTACCGATCAGCGGGGCAGTAGAAGGGGCCGACTTCGGACGTCGCCGGCCCGCAGCCCGTCGAGATCGAGCCGTCGAAGAACCGGGTGCGCGCCGGTTCATAGCCGCGAAGCGCCTGCGACCAGAACGACTGAATGCTGTTGACGAAGCCGACGATGCGGCAGTCCTCGCGAGTGTTGGCCTGCTCTCCGGTTTGGCACTCGGCCGCTGCGGAGTCCGCGGGCGGCTGACCGGTGCCGATCGACTGATCCTGGAGCGCGCCGAGGTCGCCGAGCCCGCCTCCGCCCGTGAACGCACTGATCAGCAGGACGATGACGACGACGATCCCGGCGAGCCCGCCGCCGCCGACGGCCAACGGCGTGCCCATGCTGCGTCCGCCGCCGGCGCCGCGGTAGTCCTCAACCTGGGAGGGGTCGAGCTTCGCGCCCCGGCGGAATCGCACGGAGCAAACTGTACGAGAAGATGACGTCGATATACGGCCGACCGCTCGAGTTCGGGCTCAGCATCACCCCGACGAGCCAGGACCTCGAGACCGCCCGCGCGCTGGCGCGGCGCGCCGACGAGCTCGGCCTCGAACTGATCGGGATCCAGGACCACCCGTACCAGTGGCGGTTCCTCGAAACCTGGTCGCTGATCGGCGACCTGCTGGCGCGAACGGAGCGCGTCCGTCTCTTCCCGGACGTGGCGAACCTGCCGCTCCGGGGAGCGGCGATGATCGCCAAGCAGTCCGCCACGCTCGACGTGCTCTCGGGCGGGCGGTTCGAGCTCGGCCTCGGCGCAGGCTTCTTCTGGGAGGGGATCGGCGCGATGGGCGGCCCCGTCCGCTCCGGGCGTGAAGCGCTCGAGTCGCTCGAGGAGTCGATGCGGATCATCCGCGCCTTCTGGAGCGGCGAACGAACGATCTCGGTCGAGGGCGACTACTACTCCGTCAAAGGCCTTCATCCAGGCCCGGCGCCGACGCACCCAATCGAGATCTGGCTCGGCGTCGGCAAGCCCCGCGCCCTCGCGCTCACCGGGCGGGTCGCCGACGGGTGGGTGCCGTCGCTCTCCTGGGCGACGCCGGAGATCCTCCCGCGGCTCCAGCGCCGGGTCGACGAGGGTGCGGCGGCTGCCGGTCGCGACCCGGCGGAGATCCGGCGGCTCTACAACATCAGCGGGAGCATCGTCGACGGGCCGACGAAGGGCTTGCTCGACGGGCCGGTCGAGCACTGGGTCGAGACCCTGACGGGTTTCGCGCGCGAGCTCGGCATCGATACGTTCATCTTCTGGCCCGCCGACGACCCGCTCGCACAGCTCGAGCGGTACACCCAAGAGGTCGTTCCGCGTCTTCGAGCTCTCACGTGACTCTCATCGCGCGCCGCTAGCGTGCCCGCGGCAATGCGCCGGAACGCCGTCATCCTTGCCGCGTGCGCGCTCTTCGTCGCCGCCTGCGGAGGCGGCGGGTCGGACAGCTCGCTCCCGACTGGCTCCGAGCCCGCCAACCTGAACCCCGACGACTTCGTCGGCCAGATCGACAACCCGTATTGGCCGATGGCCGCCGGTAGTAGGTGGGTCTTCACGGAGATCGACTTCGAGGGCGGAGAGCAGCGGATCGTGATCACGGTCACCGACCGCAAGAAGGAGATTCAGGGCATCCAGGCCACCGTCGTCCGTGACACCGTCACCGAGGACGGCGAGCTCGTCGAAGACACCTTCGATTGGTTCGCGCAAGACAAGGACGGGACGCTCTGGTACCTCGGTGAGGACACGACCGAGTACGAGAACGGGAAGCCGAAGACGAAGGAAGGCTCGTGGGAGACAGGCGTCGACGGCGCGGAGGCCGGGGTCTTTCTGCCCGCCGACCCCGAGGTCGGCATGACCTACCGGCAGGAGTACCGCGCCGGCGAGGCGGAGGACGCCGCCAAGATCCTGAGCCTCGACGAGCGCGTCGAGGTCCCGGCCGGCAAGTACAAGGACGTGCTGATGACCAAGGACTACACGCCGCTCCAGCCGGAGGCGCTCGAGCACAAGTTCTACGCCAGGGGCGTCGGGCCGGTGATGCTCGTCGGGATCTCTGGCGGGAAGTTCCTGGAGGAGCTCCAGAGCTTCACGGACGGCGCTAGCTCCTAGGGATCGAGAGCCAGACGTCCGCGCCGCCGCCGTCGCGGTTCGCCGCGTGCGCCGAGCCTCGATGCGCCTCCGCGATCGCCGCCGCCAGCGCGAGGCCCAAGCCTGCGCCACCGCTCGTCCGTGCGTCATCGGCGCGTCCGAAGCGTTCGAAGGCGTGCGGGAGAAAGTCGGGCGGAAAGCCCTGGCCCTGATCGACGACGTGAAGCTCAACGCTGCCGTTCCGGTCGAGCGCGCTCAGCCGCACGTCTCCGGCGCCATGTCGCAGCGCGTTATCGACGAGGTTGCCCAGCGCCTGCTCGAGTCGGAGCCGATCCCCGCTCAACCCAACACCATCCGCAGTCTCAGCCTGGATCGTTCGACCCGATGCGTCGGCGCGTGGTTGGAATGCATGTTGGACGGTCGCGAACAGATCGGCCGCTCGCAGTTCGTCACGGCGGAGCGGTAGCCGGCCGTCGTCCGCCTGCGCGAGGACGAGCAGATCCTCCGCCAGGCGTGCAAGGCGGTCCGCTTCGGCCTCTGCAGAGCGAAGCGCGTCTTCCATCTCGGGTGCGGTTCTCGGCTTCCGCAACGCGAGATCGAGCTCGGTCTTCATCAGCGCCAGTGGGGTTCGGAGCTCGTGGCTCGCGTCGGCGACGAAGCTACGTTCCCGCTGGATGGCGCGCTCGAGGCGATCGAGCATCTCGTTCAGGGTCTCGCCCAGGCGGCTGATCTCGTCGTGCGCCGCCCCCGTGTGCAGCCGCCGGCCCGGATCTTCCCCGGAGATCGCGGCCGCTTCGACGCGCATCTCCTCCACCGGGCGGAGCGCGGCTCTGGAGAGCCAGTAGCCGAGGGCGGAGCTGAGCAGCAGCGCAAGTGGGGCGACGATGAGCAGCGCGGCGAGGAGGAGCCTGAGTGCGTCGTTTCGGTCGGCGAGTGTCGTCCCCGCCACGATCGTCAGGTGGCCACGATCCGTGTCGACCTCCTGGGCCCGGATGCGGAGCGGACCGTCGACCATGGGTACTCGCCCGCGCTCGACCTCGAGCGAACCGCGCTCGGCCTGGCGAAGCTCGGCGGAGGAGAGGACGGTCGAGCTCTGGCCTGACGGAATGATCTCGGTGAAGGCTTCCTCTTCTCGGCGCAGATCGGTGAAGCCCTCGCGGGCAAGCACCCTGGCGTCGGCGAGCCGGTTGTCGAGGCTCTCGTTGACGGCCTCGTCAAGCGCCGAGCTGACGCGTAGGTAGACGAATGCTCCCGTCGCCGCGAGGACGATCGCCATCGCGATCGCGAACGCGAGCGTGAGGCGCAGCCGGATGGGGAATCGGTTCATGCGTCCCGGAGTCGGTACCCGGCGCCGCGCACGGTCTCGATCGACTTGCGGCCGAACGGCCGGTCGATCTTCTCACGGAGGTATCTGACGTACACGTCGACGACGTTCGAGCGGTTCTCGTAACCGTAGTCCCAGCAGTGGTCGAGCAAGTGAAGCCGCGAGAGCACGTGGCCCGGCCTGCGCATGAACGCCTCGAGGATCCGGAACTCCTTCGCCGAGAGCTCGAGCTCCGAGTTGCCGCGCCACGCCTGGTGGGTGGCGGGATTGAGCTTGAGATCGCCGACCTCGAGGACGGCAGGTCGCTCGACCGGCGGTCGCCGGGCTAGGGCGCGGAGGCGGGCAAGGAGCTCCACGAATGAGAACGGCTTCGTCAGATAGTCGTCAGCGCCTGCGTCGAGGCCGGCGACGCGGTCGTCGACGGAGCCGCGGGCGGTGAGCATCAGGACCGGGGACCAGATCCCGGAGCGGCGCAGCTCGCGGCAGACCTCGAACCCGTTCCTTCCGGGGAGGAGGACGTCGAGGACGATCGCGTCATACTCGGTCGCCGCTGCCATCCAGAGCGCGTCGTCGCCCGATGCGGTGACGTCGGCTGCGTACCCCTCCTCGCGAAGGCCCCGCCGGATCAGCCCAGCCATCTTCGGCTCGTCTTCGACGATCAGAACCCGCACAACCAAAGGGTGCCAGGAAAAAGATGAGAAGTGAATGAGACGCCGTCAGGCGTTGGCTCGGATGACGCAGCCCGAACGGGGGCGTCCCGTGCCCGCCGGAAACGACAGAGCAAGCGCCTTGGCGATGGTGAGAGCTCGGATCGCGTACCCGTGCGAGGTGTAGTGGATGCCGTCCGGGATGAACCAGCGGTCTCGGACGACCGCTGCCCAATCGAAGATGCGCATCGTCGGGTATCTGAAGCAGGCCTGAACGAGAGCCTGGTTCCAGTGCCGCATGTTGTCCCCTGCATACGGCCCGCGTGACGTGAGCGTCTTCACGTTGACCCACAGGACCGGCCGGTTGCCGACCGTCGACATCATCCGTCGGATCCGGGTGCTCAGGCCGACGGATGACCCGACTTGCACGTCCGCGGTGTCGTTCGTCCCGAGAGCGAGCACCCAGCAACCCCGGTAGCCGGCGTCGATCTTCGCCCGTGCGACCTCCTGGGCGTTGTCGTGGCCGGGCAGCGTCTCGACGACCGACGTCGCACCGTCGATCTCGAAGTACGGCCGGGCGCCGACCTGCCGGTATCGGGCGCCGATGCGCTGTGCGGGGTTGGGCAGGTAGCTCCTCGAGATGAGACCGACCGAGGTCGAGTCGCCGACGTGGATGACGGTACGGCAGGACGAGCGAAGTGCTCCGGCGCGCCGCTCGTTGCCAGCCGCCACGGCAGGGATCGAGGACGTCTCCGGGGCCGACTGAATCGCTGCGGGTGGATCCGACGGGGCAAACGCGATCACGTCGGCCTGCTCATCGCCTGAGCTCGACAACGGTGGCCGAACGCCGGCCAGCGCAACGGAGGTCAGGACCAATGCGCTTACGGATGCCGCGACCGCGACCCGCGCCCGGCGCGGCACCGCCCGCGGGCGCCATCCGGCCGACCTGGCTTGTGCCCAGAGCCTTCCCAGGGCTCCGCGGCGGATCGGCTCCTCGATGTAGCGCCAGGACAGCGCGGCGATCCCGATGGTGGCTGCGACCTGAGCCGCCGCCCGCGACAGGTCGACGCCGCGGCCTTCCGCCGGGGTCGTGAGCACGATGATCGGCTGATGCCACAGGTAGATGCCGTACGAGCGCACGCCGAGCCAACGCAGCGGACGCCAGCCCAGTGCCCAGCCGACCCTGCTCGCGGGATGTGCTGCCGCGGCGATGACGAGGACCGTCGCGGCGGACAGGGCCACCATTCCGCCCTGGTAGAGGAACGGGGAGTACTCGCTCGTTTGCCAGACGAGAACGGCGATCGTCACCAGGCCGACCGCCCCCAGCACGTCGAGGGTCAGTAGGCCGGTCGTGGGCACACGAGCAGTCAGCGAGCGGCTGGGCCACACCATCGCGAGTGCAGCACCGAAGAGCAATCCGAACGCGCGGGTGTCCGTGCCGTCGTAGATCCGCGACGGATCGAACGTCGGCTGATACAGCATCGCCATCTCGATCGCCGACACGGCAGCCACCCCGAGCGTCACGACGGCCAAACGGGGGCGCACCCCGATGCGATTCCGGCGCTCGGGGATGAAGAGCAAGCCGAGCAGGAGCAGCCAGGGCCACAGGAGGTAGAACTGCTCCTCGATCGACAGCGACCACAGGTGGCCCAGCGGCGACGGCGGCCCGAACCGCTCGAAGTACGACATCTCCTGAGCGATCTGCCACCAGTTGTTCACGTACGCGGCCGCCGAGATGACCTCGGCGCGGAGATCGCTCAGACGAGAACGCTCGGCGACGGCTACCCACAGGGTGACGACGCCGAGCATCAGGAAGAGGGCGGGCAGCAGTCGCCTCGCGCGGCGCAACCAGAACTCGCCGAGCCGCAAGCGCCCCGCGTCCCATTGCGCGAGGAGGATGTCCGTGATCAGGTAGCCGCTCAGGGTGAAGAAGACGCCCACGCCGAGCATCCCGCCCGGCGCCCAGCCAAATCCGAGGTGGAAGGCGATTACGGCCAGCACCGCGAAGGCTCGAATCCCGTCGAGCCCCGGCATGTACCGGCCGTCGCCGAGGGCGGGCTTAGGCACGACCGCTCACCCAGTGACTCGCGATCGGGGAGATACGGGCACCACACCGACCTCCATTTGGCTTGGTCAGTCAAATGGTCGCAGGAAGCAGATGAGAAGTACATGACGGCTCCGGCGCTTCGCAGCGCCGGCCCGCTACGAGAGCCCGTCGAGCGCAGCGGCGACGAGGCTCGGCAGCGTGTCGAGGTTGTAGCCGCCCTCGAGCACCGCACCGACCCGCGGCGCCAGCGACGCCGAGCGGCGCGCGAGCTCGCGGAAACCGGCCTCGGTGACGAGCATCCCCGCAAGCGGGTCCTCCTCGTGAGCGTCGAACCCGGCCGAGACCAGCACCAGGTCGGGCTCGAACGCCGTCACCGACGGTGCGATCAGGTCATCGAACATCCGCAGGTACTCCGCGTCCGTCGATCCCGCCGGCAGGGGGATGTTGAGCAGCGTCTCGCTCTGCTCCCCGGGCCCACCGGTGCCGGGATAGAGCGGCCACTGGTGGATCGAGACGAAGTAGACGCTGGGGTCGTCGATGAAGACGTCCTGCGTGCCGTTTCCGTGGTGGACGTCCCAGTCCACGATCGCAACCCGCTCGACGCCGTCCTCCTCCTGAAGTGCGCGAGCGGCGATCGCGACGTTGTTGAAGAAGCAGAAGCCCATCGGCTCCTCCGGCGTCGCGTGGTGGCCCGGAGGGCGGACAAGCGCGAAGCCGCCGTCCCGCGCCGCTTCGATCGTCGCACCCGCGGCGAGCAGCGCGGCTTCGTAGGTCGTCTCCGACGCAACGGTGTCGAGCGTGACCATCGTCGGCCGCTCGATCGAGCGGATCATCTCCACGAGCCCCTTGCGGTGGCAGCGCTCCACGTCCTCGACCGTTGCCGGCGACGCCGCCTC
>Ga0081455_10007672_pt1 | contig 11327 bp, 8 predicted proteins | sample TabmetS3T2R1_FD_70207 | JGI IMG/M metagenome (GOLD analysis project Ga0081455, IMG submission 70207) | Tabebuia heterophylla rhizosphere microbial communities from the University of Puerto Rico - S3T2R1 | ecosystem: Host-associated > Plants > Roots > Rhizosphere ...
CAAGGGGGAGGGGGGCAGACCGAGATTGCAGCTACCCCTGCGGCTTCGACTCGCGCTCTGCGACGCTCGTCTCTCTGTCGTTCCCGCGCAAGCGGTAACCCATGATCACAGGTCTCGGGCATATGGGTCCCGCAACGGGGTCCCCGCGACGCGAGCGTCGCGGGGTGCCCCCTCACGAGGACGACGAAGGAAGGAGGGAGATTAGCCCTGCGGCTTCCACTCGCGGGCGCGCTTTTGCGCCTCGGCGAGCTGGTCGGAGGACATCTCGCCCGCCACCGTGTCACGGTTCCTGACCGCGGCGGTGCGGTTGCGCGTGTCGGACGCGGGAAAGCGCGCGGCGGCGAGGTTGAACCACATGTGCGCCTCGACCGCGTTCTGCGTCACGCCCTCGCCGCGCGCGTAGGCGAGGCCGAGATTGTACTGCGCCTGCGCGTCGCCCTGCTCGGCGGCGAGGCGATACCAGCGCGCGGCTTCCGCGAAATCCTGCGGCACGCCGCGGCCTTCGCCGTACATCACCCCGAGCGTGAAGCGGGAGGGGGCATCGCCCTGGTCGGCGGCGAGCTTGAACCACTTCGCCGCTTCGGCGTCGTTCTGCGCCACGCCGCGGCCGCGGTAATAGGCAAAGCCGAGGATCGACTCGGCCTTGGCGTTGCCGTCCTCGGCGAGCGGACGCGCGAGCTTGAGCGCCTTGGCATAGTCGGCCTTCTGGAACGCGGCATCGGCTTCGGCGACTTGATCGCCGCGCCGACTCGCGAGCCCGACCGCCGCGGCGGACTCGACGAAGGCTTGGCCGATCTTGTGCCGGTAGACCCCGGCCGTGAAGCCGATCGCGAGCGCCAGCACCACGACGGCGATGGTGAAACTCGCGCGAAAGCTCCACCACTGCTGCGCCACGCCCTTGCACTGGCTGAGCGCGTTCTGCAGCGCGCTGACGCGCCGCTCGAGCTCGACCTCGCGCGCGTGGTTTCTCGATCGTGCAAACAACGCCATTCCGAAACGGATCCTTTGAAAACGAATAAGCCCCGCGAATGCGCTCTAATTAGTCATCGACCGCGCCGGCCACAACCTCGCGCAAGGGTAGTACTCGGCCCGGGCCGCGGCGATGTCGTGTTTTGCGTGCAGGAGGGCCCTTCCTCGCGCGCCCCTGTAAAGAACAGGCGAAAAACAGGGACGCCGGCGCTAAGATACCATTTTCCCGCCCACCATTCTGCCTGTCGCGGTTCGCGTTTTGCGTGTATGCCGCCTTTTTCGGCGAGCTTGGTCGCGCGGATTTGAACGGGGCGTTAGCCGCAAACCGAGTTCGTCACCCGCGGGCTTGACCCGCGGGTCCATCATTCTTCGGCAAGAAGGTTTTCACAAAGAAGATGGATGGCCGGGTCAAGCCCGGCCATGACGAGTATCGGCTGCTGGCTTATCCGCCGGCGCGCGCGGACTCGTAATCTCACGATGTCAAACAGCCCATCTCGTTCCCGCGCCTGCATTGCTGCGTCCGGGCTTTGCCTCTTTGCTTCACTCACCCCCGTTGAGGGGTGGGCGGAGCGCCGAGAGACGTCGGGGTGCTCGGCGGAGCACCCGTGGGCGTGCACGTAACGCGGCACGCCAGGCGCCTAGCGAGGCGCCTTGCGTCCCATGACGCGGGACGCACGCCTCCCGGCGCTCCACCGTGGCGATTTTGGGCTCCCGGGGCCGCGCTTTCGTCTCGGATTGCCCGCCTCAGCTTTCGCTTCAGCGAACATCCGGATCGGTTACAGCGAGCTCCTCGCAGCCAGGTCGTAGTGCCTGGCGGGCGGGGTCCCTGCCTCCCGGGGCAGCGGTTACAAGCCGCTGCCGCAGGACGCCACACCTCGCTCCGCATTCAGGATGCCTCGAGAACACGCCCTTCACGAGCAAGGTTGCAAATCTTCTACTACGGGCGCATATCGTAGTCAAGATAAAAATGCGACCTGTAGCCAAAAAATACTTTCCGGCTGCAGCTCTGAATCCGTTATGGCCGGGCTTGACCCGGCCATCCATCCCCTTTGCGAAAAAGCTTTTTGCGAAGGGCGATGGACCCGCGGGTCAAGCCCGCGGGTGACGCATGCGGCGCTCCGTCCCGAAACCCCAGCCCGGCCTCGCGCGTTGTTCCGTCCGCAAGGTCCAACGGGGCGGCTATCCATGTGGACAGCGCGGGTGCTGGTTGCGGCGGTGCTGCTGGTGTGCGTGACCGCGAGCGCCGACGCGCGGCGCCGCCATCACGGCTCTTACGGCGATGGCGAGCGAGCCCGCTCGCTCGACGAGTGGCGCGCGCGCCAGGCGCAGGGGCAAAACGAGCAATCTTCCGATCGCGACCAGGCGCGCGGCGACGATCGCGGGCAGGACGGCGCGCCAAGCCGCGCCGAAAATCCTGACCGCTGGCGGGATCGTTATCGCGACCGCTACGATCGCGGGCGCGCGCGCTATGACGAGTGGCGCCGCGCCCGCGAGGATCGCCGCCGCTATCGCGATCGCGACGAGGAGGGAAGCCGCAGCCGCGCCGCCGAGCGGGGAGACGCCGCGCTCTCTCGCGGCCGCTCCGGCCCGTTCGGCGCCGCGATCGACAAGCTCGTGCGCGGCTGCGCCGCGCAGGCGGCCGAGTTCGAGAGCTGGCCGTTCGATTCGATATCGCGCACCGTCGGCCCCGACGAAAACCAGGGCAAGGCGTTCGACGGCCTGCGCGAGGCCGCCAAGCAGGCGGCGCAGAAACTCTCCGCCGATTGCCCGCAGGACGTGCCGGCCGCGCCGGCGGCGCGGCTCGAGGCGGCGGAGCAGGGCATTGCCGCGACGCTTGCCGCCTACGACGTCGTCGAGCCCAAGCTCGCGGCGTTCTACGCCGCGCTCAACGACGAGCAGAAGGCGCGGCTCTACCGCGACATGGCGGCGCCGGCCGCGGCGAATGCCGCGCAGACGAGTGGCCGCCGCGAAACTCGGGAGGAGCGCCGTGAGGCTCAAGAAGTGCGGCGCGACCGCCGCGAGCGGTATTCGTCGCGTCGCGAGCGCTGGCGCGCTTATGCGGCGGCGCGCGAAGCTGCCGCGCGCGAAGGCGGCAACGCGCGCCGAGCCGCCGCGCCCGGCTGGAACGGTATGTGCGGGGAGGGGGGCGCGGTGCTGCGCAACTGGCCGGTGCGCGAGATCGAGCGCGACGTGCGGCTCTCCGACGCGCAGCGCGTCGCGCTCTACGAGCTCGTCACGACGTCGCTCAAGGCCGCCGAGACGCTGTCCTCCGCCTGCCCCGCCGAGGCGGCGCTCACCCCGGTCGGCCGCCTGGAGACGATGCGCAAGCGGCTATCCGCCGTGCGCGCCGCTACTGCCGCGATCCGCCCCGCGCTCGCGCGCTTCTACGAGGCGCTCGACCAGGAACAGAAGGTGCGCTTTGCGGGGATGAGTTAGGGCTGCGTACCACCCCCGTCATGCCCGGGCTTGACCCGGGCATCCATCCCCTTTTCGGCAAAAACTTCTTGCGAAGAAGATGGACCCGCGGTGAAGCCCGCGGGTGACGGCGCTGTGTGCGCCCGCATCTGGCTGCGACGAACAAATATTTGGCGCGAAGTCACAAATCCTCGGATGGGCGCGGAGCGACTAAAGCATGAAGAACGTGAAGACAGACGTGACAAATGCTGAAGTCATTGATCATCGCCGCCGTGCTGTTTCCGATGCACACCTTTGCGCAGCAACTTCCGCAGCCGCGTCGGCCCGGACAATGGTGCCCTGAGGGTTGGAGTGCCAGCGGCAGCTATTGCGTGCCGGGCTCTGACAAAGCCTCACCTGCCATTCCCAAGCCGAAGAACGGATGGTGCCCGGCGGGCTGGCGCGAGAGCGGCAGCTACTGCATTCGTTGAGCGCCGCAATGAAATCGACAACTAAAATTAGGTTTACCGAACCCCAAATTGCACTCGTGATGCGTGCACACCCAAATTGCAATCTGGGCCGCTTGAGCGAGCTATGTTTTGAATTTGATCAGACCGGAAACATTGTTGATTGCATAGGCACAATTAAGGACGGCCGGGATATTGATCACGATTATGCTGGTAGCGGGCTCGCGCGATTGTATGAGACGGCACGCCGTAAATTCACAACTCGACAGACCAGCGCAACGATCTGGCAATTCCCGCTGCTTCCAGCGCCTGCATGTAGGTACGGACGCTTGTCGACGATCTGACTAGGACCGCAATGTCCGAGAGCGCGAGGCCTCGGGATGCGCCATCTTTCTTGTCGTGCAAGGCGCCTTCTTGCTCGGACGGGACCAGGGCACGAATAGCCTCCGCGATCCAATCGGCTTCGTCGTCACGGCTTGAAAACCCAATCAGGGCCACATGGGAAGGGTGGTAGTCCTTCCTTTGTTTGTTGCCGTGAACGGCGCCCAGGATCTCCAGCGCCTCGCGCACGTAGATGTCGGTCGGGCGCAACAGCTCCTCGCCGAGCGTGACGTCAAGCTCGTCGAATTTGTCGTCCTTGAGCTGCGCGGTCTCGCCGCCCGAGATCAAGATTCCCGCGAGCTCGGCGCTCTTGCACAGGCCGACCGCGACCGCGTCGATAGTCAGGGCATGCAGCGCGAATAGGCCCTCGTTCCGCAGGGCCGGCACCGGTATATCGAGCGACGGTAGCGCCTGCGCCAGAAAGGCGAGTGCAGTATGTCGGTCTGGTTGATCCAAAGCCGCGCGGCAGAGCCGCTCGGCCTGCCCGCGATCGATGCCGGTCCGGACCGGCGGATCGTCGCCGGAAGGACCGCACAGGGCTGCCTCGTCACTCTGAAGTGCGACAAGTAAAACCAACGATGCACGGCTCCCCCGTCGCGCCTTCCATGCTGCCTAAAGCATGCCGCCAGAGAGCTCGCTGGCTACCTCGACGACCGCTACCTCGAACGCGTTCTGGCCATTGCCGATGTAAAGCGATCGCGGTTCAAGCCCGGCCTGTCGCGGGAGCGTCAGCGGGCGCGGCGTCCGTTCCGCAAGATAAAGCCGTCAAAAGAGCAGATTTCTGCAACCGCTAGGCCCCATTCCCAAAAATGCACGATGGCTAGTTGAATGGCGAAGAAATAAAGGATGAAATGGCGATCTAGTCAATTCGGTAGGGCTATCTGTGGCAGACGATCGGCTTACTGAAATATCGCGTCAGCTCCGGAAGGGCGAACCGGTCCCACCAGTAACAACACGCGATTTCCTTCGGTGGTTTGGAGCGCAGCGGCGCGGCTACTGGGTCGTCAGGGATATTAGACGGGAGCTGAAAAAGGCTGGCTTAGACACCGATCCTGATTTTGAATCGGCATACCTCGACTCATCCATTAGAATTGAACTTGCAAGACCGGCGGCAAAAAAGCCGACGGACGGGAAGGAAGTCGTTCCGGCGGAAGTAATAGTCGGTGTACCCGACAGAGGAGCGGCAATCCTGAGCACACCAAGTGCTTATGCCGATCCGACGTATCGTATCAGCAAGCTCGCCGCCGCGAATCGTGGGCCGACTTTTATTGCGCCCACTGCGACGGTTCAGCAAGCTGTCACCGTGATGCTGGCTAACGACTATTCGCAGTTGTCGGTGATGACCTCCGAACGGGATGTCAAAGGCATTATCAGTTGGGCATCAATTGGTTCGAGATTAGCGGTCGGCAAAGTCGGGCACCACGTGCACGAGCTCATGGATGCCCACCACGAAATCCGTGCAGACTGGTCATTGTTTCAAGCTATTCCGACCATAGTACAACATGACTACGTGCTCATTCGGGGAAGGGACAATCGAATTACGGGGATCGTCACTGCGAGCGATCTGAGTCTTCAATTCCAGCAGCTTACTGAACCGTTCCTGCTCTTGGGCGAAATTGAAAACCACATCCGTAGAATATTGGGAGACAATTTTTCGGCAGAAGAACTCGCATCTCTTCGAGACCCTTCTGATGGTCACCGCAAGGTCGAGGGCGTGGCTGACTTGAGCTTCGGTGAATACATACGGCTGCTAGAAAATGATAGTCGATGGAAAAAGATTAAGATCTCGATCGACCGAGGAGTGTTTTGTGCTCAGTTGAACAAGGTCCGCGAAATCCGGAATGACGTGATGCATTTTGATCCGGACGGTATCCCTCCAGCTGATTTGGAGCAATTGCGCGACTTTGCGCATTTTTTGCAGAGGTTACAGATAATAGGCGTCCCTTAGCTGGCATGCGTCGCGGCGAAAGATGCCTCAGAACTTTTTGCAAGGATGATGGATTGCCGGGTCAAGCCCGGCAATGACGGAGGTGTTCGGCTCGCGTATCATGCTCACGGGCGCCCCGCCCAATCACCCCGCCCTTCGCGCCGCCCCATCCTCCCGCCAAAATCGCTTATGCTGCCCCATAAGCCCCCGCGCAGGAATTCGCACGATCTTCTGCGGGTCGGAGACCGCGGTGCCGATGCGCTGCGCCACGCGGCCGTGCTGCTTGAGGATGGAAAGCGTGCGCTCAGCGGAGGCGGGGTCGACCACGTAGCAGAAGCCGATCCCCATGTTGAAGACCTCGAACATCTCGACGTCGTCGACCTTGGCGTGGCGCTGGATGAGGGGAAAGATGGGATGCGGGTCAATCAGCGTGTCGAGCTCGAAGCCGACCGGCGCGGCGACGCGGCAGAGGTTGAGCAGCCCGTCGCCGGTGATGTTGATCAGCGCATGCACGCCGCGAACGGCGCCCAGGATCTCCAGCGCCTCGCGCACGTAGATGTCGGTCGGGCGCAACAGCTCCTCGCCGAGCGTGACGGCGAGCTCGTCGAATTTGTGGTCGATCGCAAGCCCATGGTCGGCGAAGAACGCCTTGCGCGCGAGCGACAGCCCGTTGCTGTGGATGCCGCTGCTCTTCACCGCGATGACGACGTCGCCCTCGCGCACGGCGCGCCCGTCGATGACCTTGTCGAGGTCGACGCGGCCCACCGCCATCCCCACCAGGTCGAAGTGCTTGACCACGTCCTTGAGCTGCGCGGTCTCCCCGCCCGAGATCGAAATGCCCGCGAGCTCGGCGCCCTTGCACAGGCCGAGCGCCACCGCGTCGAGCATGGCGGCGTTGGTCTCCGCCACCGCGATGTAGTCGACGAGCGAGAGGGGCGTGGCGCCGACGCAGATCATGTCGTTGACGTTCATGGCGACGCAGTCGATGCCGATGGTGTCGTATTTGCCCATCATGTCGGCGATGATGGTCTTCGAGCCGACGCCGTCGGTGCACAGCGCAAGGCCTAAGCCGTCGAGCTCGATCACGTTGGCGAAGTAGCCGATCGGCAGCACGAGGCGGCCCAGCCCCGCCGCCGGCCAGGTCTTCTGCACCCGCGCGATGATGCGGCTTAGCCCCGCATCCGCCTCCGCCGTGTCGACGCCGCTGTCGCGGTAAGTTTCGCTGCGCACGTGGGTTCTCGCCCCCGTCATGCGCGGGCTTGACCCGCGCATCCATCGGAAAAAAGGCGCTTCATTTGAAGAGGATGGATTGCCGGGTCAAGCCCGGCAATGACGGGGGTTGAGGATAACGGCCGCAGGTCTCACTTAGCCGCGGTCGCGGGCGAAACCGCTATACTGCCGTCCCCGCGAAAGCGGGGACCCATAACCACCGCCTCTGGAATATGGGTCCCCGCTTTCGCGGGGACGACGGCAGGCAATATCATGGCCCAGTCCATTCGCCAGGGGAGGGCTGGCACCAAACGCGTGGCGCGCCATTGCGTTACTCCCGCCGCGGCTTCGCGCCCGGCATGAACTCGGCCCAGATTTGCGCGGTGTGCTCGCCGAGGGAGGGGACGGCGCTGTAGCGGCGCGGCGCGCCATCGCTGCGCGCGGGCGGGGCGGGATAAGAAACAACGCCGGAGGGCGTGGCCACTTCGATGCGGGAGAGCTGCGGATGCACGGCGAGATCGCCGGTCGTGTTGACGCGGGCGAAGGCGATGTCGTTGTCCGCAAGTTTTTGCGTCAGCGCCGCCTCGTCGGTGGCGCCGAACACGGCGGCGACGCGCGCGTCGGTCTCGGCGCGGCGCTTCACCCGCTCCACATTGGTGGCGAAGGCGGGGTCGGCGGCGAGCGCCGTGTCGCCCAACACCTTCTCCGCCAGCACGCGCCACTCGCGGTCGCTCTGGATCGAGATCAAGATGTCGGCGCCGTCCTTGGTCTTGAACGCGCCGTAGGGCGCAATCGAGGTGTGCGCGAGCCCGATGCGCTTGGGCGGCGCGCCGCCTTCGTACTGGATGAGCGGCACCGACATCCAGTCGGCCATGGCGTCGAACATGGAAATGGAAATGGCGGCGCCCTCGCCGCTGCGCTCGCGCGCGAGCAGCGCCTCGAGGATCGCCTCGTAGGCGTTCATGCCGGCGGCGATGTCGCAGACGGAAACGCCGACGCGCGCCGGCGCTTCGGGGCCGCCGGTGACGGAGGCCAGCCCCGACTCCGCCTGCACCAGCATGTCGTAGGCCTTGCGCTTGGCGTAGGGGCCTTCCTCGCCGTACCCGGAGATCGAGCAGATCACCAGGCGCGGATGCGCACGCCGCAATTGGTCGAGCGGGAAGCCGAGCTTGGCGATGGCGCCGGGCTTCAAGTTCTGCACCAACACGTCGGCCTTGGCGATGATGGCGGATAAGAGCGCCTTGTCGTCTTCGCGCGCGAGATCGAGCACCAGCGATTGCTTGCCACGGTTGAGCCACACGAAATACGCGCTCTGGCCTTCCGCTCGGTGCCCACCCTCCCCTGGAGGGGGAGGGTGGGCACCGAGCGAAGCGAGGCGGGGTGGGGTGATTTCGGAAGTTTTGAAGTCTGCTGTCACCCCACCCCGCCCGCCTGCGCTTCGCTTCGCTTGCTTCGGCGCATAGCCGATGCTTCGCATCGGCGTTCTTGGCGCTAAGAACGGCGGCCCAAGGCCGCCTATGCCCTCCCCCTCCAGGGGAGGGTGAACGCGCGGCACGGCGAGCTTGTCGTAGTAGCGCGCGAAGTCGCCCTCGGGACGCTCGACCTTGATCACGCGCGCGCCCGCATCGGCGAGCCGGCAAGTGCACATCGGCGCCGCCACCGCCTGCTCCAGCGACACCACCAACAGACCTGAGAGGGGAAGGGGCATGGGGTCTACTATGGAAACGATCGAGTGAGGCGAGCGTGCCCGACGTTAAAACATATCAGCGGGGCGATATCGATCGGCAAACTGGTGCGTCACCCGCGGGCTTGACCCGCGGGTCCATCGTTCTTCGCAAGAAGCTTTTTGCCAAGGAGATGGATGGCCGGGTCAAGCCCGGCCATGACGGATCAGGGTTACCGGGCGATCTCGTCATAGAGGTCGCGCCAGTCGGGATTCATCGAGAGGATGAGATCAATCTTCCACTCTCGCGGCCAATGCTTGATGTTCTTTTCCCGCTGGATCGCAGCGGCAGCCGTGTCGTGGCGTTCGTAATAAAGCAACATTGATGCCATATCGTTTCGTAAAGCCTGGTACGAGGCCTTCCCGGTGCTCGAAGGCGCGACGGACCAGATCATTGGTGACGCCGACGTAAAGCGTGCCGCCCCGACGATTGGCGAGGATGTAGACCCAGAAACCCATTTCGGCCCCCGCCGCCAACGTGCCTTCTACCGGTCACCCGCGGGCTTGACCCGCGGGTCCATCATTTTTCGCAAGAAGCTTTTTGCGAAGGGATGGATGGCCGGGTCAAGCCCGGCCATGACGGGAATAGAACGGTCGAGCCCCAAACCCGCGCGTCACCCGCGGGCTTGACCCGCGGGTCCATCGTTCTTCGCAAGAAGCTTTTTGCCAAGGGGATGGATGGCCGGGTCAAGCCCGGCCATGACGATGGGAGTGGTTCGCGGCTTTGGCGCTTCGCTGCTATGGTTGCCTGCAACGATCCCATCGGATTCACTGTTATCTGCGCATGGCACGCATTGCGATCATCGCGCTGATGTTGCTCGTGGCGTCCCCGGCAATCGGGCAGGAAGGCGATACCACTGCGCCATCATCGGCGGTACCTGCGCCGGCCGACAAGAACGCGACACCTCCGCCTGCTACGAATGATGCGCCGCCGGCGGCCACGGAAACAGAGCCGCGCACTCCACCGCCGCGTCCCGCCCGCGCCGGCGGGGTGGATCTGCGCGAGTCGATGTGCCTGATGATCGAATCGGCGGCGCGGGCGCACAACCTGCCGCTCGAGTTTTTCGCCCGCGTCATCTGGCAGGAGAGCCGCTTCCAGGTGCACGTCGTCGGCCCGCGTACGCGCAGCGGCGACCGCGCGCAAGGCATCGCCCAGTTCATGCCGAGGACGGCGGCCGAGCGCGGCCTGCTCGATCCGTTCGATCCGGTGCAGGCGCTGCCGAAGTCGGCGGAATTTCTGCGCGAGCTCGCCGATCAGTTCGGCAATCTCGGGCTCGCCGCCGCCGCCTACAATGCCGGGCCGGGGCGGCTGCGCGAATTTTTATCCGCGCGGCGGCCGCTGCCGGCGGAGACGCGCAACTACGTGCTCGCCATCACCGGCATCTCCGTCGACGAATGGGCGGCGAGCGGCAAGCGCGAGCCGGCGCCGATCGCCAAGCCCGGCTGCGGCGAGCTGATGGCGCTTCTGCATCGCGCGCCCAATCCGTTCGTGCAGAAGCTCGAGGAGCGCGTGAACATCGTCGCCGCGGCGCCGTGGGGCGTGCAGCTTGCCGCCGGCTTCTCGCGCGACCAGGCGCTGTCGAGCTACGCCACGCTCGCGCGGCGCTACGGCGAGGTTCTCGCCGGGCGCGACCCGAGCCTGCTCAGCACGCTGTTACGCAGCCGCGGCACGCAGCCGTTCTATCAGGTGCGCGTCGGCGCCGACACGCGCGCGGCGGCGGAGAGCCTGTGCGGCAGCATCCGCCGCGCTGGCGGCGCCTGCTTCGTGCTGCGCAACCGCGCGGGGTGAGGTGTTTCGCAGATCCTGCCCAGCATCGAGTCGTCATTGCCGGGCTTGACCCGGCAATCCATCCTCTTCGCAAAACGTTTTTACGAAGAAGATGGACCCGCGGGTCAAGCCCGCGGGTGACGTGTGTGACTCGATACTCGCGCCGCAAACTCGGTCTGCTGCCTCCCCCGTTTACGGGGGAGGGGTGGGGAGGGGGTGAACGGCACGAATCTTGTTGCATGCCCCCTCCCTAACCCTCCAGCCGAAGTCGGATATATCCGACTTCGGCCGAGTTAATAGGCGGCCGAACTCGGGTAAACCCGAGTTCGGCTGCAAGCGGGGGAGGGGACGCACCGAGTGTGCCGCGCGGGCAAACTCTAGAACGCGGCGATTACTCCCCCCTATGCCCCTGCTCGCTGGCGAGCGCGGGGCTGCGCGCGAGCGCGAGCATGATCTGGCGGCCGATGCGGGTTGCAGGCTCCCCGCCGC